>OCTA010001387.1_pt1 | contig 22254 bp, 17 predicted proteins | sample 1538991 | NCBI WGS metagenome assembly OCTA01 (sample SAMEA3539302, study PRJEB22396) | soil metagenome | biome: tundra; feature: field; material: soil | place: USA | collected 2010-05 | depth 0.15 m | reverse complement strand
CAGGCCGATGCCATCCTCTTTGGCCGGGTGACTTACGAAATGATGGAGGCAGCGTGGCGGGGGCCGGCGCGGACGGGAGCCAGGCCTGATTGGATGGAGCCCTTCGCCCGGACGATCGACGCGGCAAAGAAGTACGTCGTGTCGAGCACCCTGGACCGGGTCGATTGGAACGCGGAGCTCGTGCGCGGGGATCTGGGGAAGGCCGTTCAGCAGCTCAAGCGGGAGTCGGGTAAGGGACTGTTGGTGGGAGGCGTGAAGCTCCCGCTGGCGTTGGCGGAGCTGGGATTGATCGATGAGTACGAGTTCGTGGTGCAGCCCAGGCTGGCGGGCCATGGGCCGACGTTGTTCGCGGGGCTATCGAAGCGCATCGACTTGAAGCTCGTGAGCCGGCTGGAGTTCGGCTCGGGGGCGGTGGCGATGCGGTATGAGCCGAGACGGTAGCCATCGGGCTTGCTAGCCCGAGTCGGCCGCATCATGGAGCAACTCGGGCCAGAGGCCTCGACCCCGGTTTACTTACGAAGGACGAGAACCCGAAATGGAGAGTGCGGACGGGTCGGAGGATCGAGGCGGACTTCCGAGAATCCAGAGGCCTTGGCGATGGAGCCCATTCGATCCACGCCCAGCGCGGTCGTCATCTCTTTGTTGTGGTCGAAGAAACGCCCGATGTGGTCCTCGGTGAGACCATACTGGCGCATCGTTCTCTTCCAGAACTCGAGCTCCACGCTCCGGTCGATCCTGTCGGACCCGCAGAACGCATCCGAGAAGACGGCCCATCCCCCTGGATGAAGAATCTTGCTGCACTCTTCCGCAAACCTGGTGAATTGTCCGAGCTGATCGCTGTCTCCGATGACGTCATGGAGAACCAGGGATCCGCAGACGATGTGAAATTTCTCCCTCGCGAGCTCGGGCGGCATCGCCTCGAACGCCCTGCCCCAGCGAAAGTGTCGTGAAATGTTCGGCCACCGGCCCTGGAACTTCTTCGCGATCATCTCCTGCATGCGGCGCGACGAGTCCACCGCATGGTAGCTGCCTATGAGTCGTCGCGCGTGGAGCGGCCGGTTCAGGTGCTCGAACCAGTCGAGAAGGCGCTCGGTCAACGCCCCGGTCCCGTTCCCGATCTCCAGAACGTCGCAGGGGCTGGTGCCGGCACCCAGAATCTCCGAAGTCGCGCGTTGCACCTCGGCCGACGTGGCCTCGATGAGCTGAGTGTACTCGGGGATCCAGCAGCGAATGTGCTTGTCGTAGTGATCGAAGTAGTCGTGACTGCGATCGTTCACGTCGCTCCATTGCTCGTCCCACTGACCGATGCCGTGGAGGGCCAGCCATTCGCTGCGAAGGTCGGCCGCCGTCATGTTCTCGCGGAACTCGACGGTGCCCTCGCGGATGGACGCGTAGAAGGTATCGGCCAGCTCGGCCTTGTACTCGCTCCTCGTGACGTGAAATAGGAGACGCTCGTTCTTGTACGTGTATCCGCCCACCACGTCCGGCTCCACGAGCAGGATGTCCCAGCCGACGCCGAGCTCGCCGAGGGGATGCGGCGCCGCGCGTTCGTCGGGGACGTGTCCGACACGAACGTGGTAGATGTCTCGTTGCTTCGTCAGCATGCTGCACATCTTCGACAGGTCGCCGTTGTCGAAGAATGTCTTCCAGTCGAGCAAGAAGAGCCGCTCGGTCAGCCCGGTTTCGCTGGGATCCGGCGCGTCGTTCCAGAACGCCTCGACATCGTCGGACATGTCCGCGATCGCCCGTCCCCCCTTCCCTCCGCTCCAGCGTCGCCAGAGGGCGAGACACCGCTGGTAGTAACGCGCGTCCACCTCGAGCGCGCGATACCCGCCTCCGCGGAGGTCGTCGAGCACTTGAACGAACCATCCGCTCACGAACTGAAGGAGCACGCTGTCGCCGAGGCGGGCATCGTCCACGTTCGACAGCTCTCGCGAGATGCCACGCATCGTTTCGAACAGGAGCGCGCGAGCCGGCGAGAGCGCGGTATGCACTGCCTGGAGCTTCTTGCGCAAGCGCTCGCGAAACGCATTCCACTCCCCCGACGCGTCGAGGGTGCTTGGATATTCCTCGTATTCCACGTCGCCAAGGTCGGCGGGGAGCGGCCGGCCCGGCGTGATTCCGATGAACCGGAAGTAGTCTTGCAGTCCCTCGTCCGACAGGCTTGCCTTGTTGACCAGAATGATGGTCGGCAGTGCTCGCGCGCGGGCGTAACCCACTTCGAACATGACGTTCGGGGCGCACGTCGAGCAGTCCGCCAGCATGGCGTGGGCCTCGCCGAGCGCCCGCTCCACCTTCTCGCGCACGCCCGCATCGTCGACTCGAACGCTCGTCATCGGATCGGAGACTTCGAATCTGGCATCCCTGATCGTCGCCGTCACCTCGCGAATGAGCTTGGCCGTCAAGGCCTTGTCGACGCATTTGGTCTCCGAATACGACAGGAAAACTTTGGGCGCGACTGCGGGGTGTGACGACATTTGCCTCCCGGCCGACGGCTTGTCTCGCTTGAACCAAGCGGGCTGCGCTCGGACCACTCACCGGGGATCGGCGCTGACCGCGGTCCGACCCCCCGCAACGGCTACCCCGCGAGGATGGCCGGATGTTGCCACGCTCGGCGGAGACAGCCAAGGAGCAAGGCGCCGGCGTGGAGAGATGGCTAGCCCGTCCCGCCCCTCCCTCGACCTCGACGCCCTTCTTCAGAGAGCGGCCGCGGAGGATCGCCGCAGCCGGGGCGTTCGTGACACCGTCGTTCTCGAGGTCGCCGCTCCCGACGAGCCTCGGGCGCACGACGTAGTCGCACAAGCCGACGATCGCGACCGTGCCCCGGACGAGCACGAAGACGCCCGCCCGCGACCGATCGCTCGCGAAGAGGAACAAGGCCGTCGGGACCCACACGACGAGGGTGCCCACGACGGGCACGAGCGACGTCACCGCGGTCATGGCGCCCAGGAACGCGGCCTCGGGCACGCGGGCCATCGCGAAGCCGGCGCCCGCGACGGCTCCCTGGGCGAGCGCGGTCCCGAAGTTGCCGATGACCACAGTGCGACCGAGCCGCTGCGCCTCGCGAAGGAGCCGGCGCGTATGGTGCGGGTTGATGGGCATGAGGCGCACGGTGCGCCTGGCGAGTTCGGCCCAGTTCCGCGAGACGAAGAACATCGTCGCGGTCGTGAAGAGGAGCGCGAGCAGGGACTCGAGGAGCGCGCCCGTGACCTTGGCGGCGCGCGCCGCGAGGACGCTCGCGAGGTCGCCCGCTGCGCTCTTCAGACGATCGGTCATCGCCCCGGGGTGTACGCCCAGGGTGGCGAGGGGGGCCTCGATCTGGTGGACGAGGCGCTCGGCCGGTCCGCCGGGCGCGAGCGACGCGGGTACCGCGGCAACCACGTCGATGCCCTTCAAGACGAGTAGGTACGCCAGGACCGCGATCGTCCCCGTGACGACGAGCGTCACGGCACCGGTGACGAGGGCCGCGGCAAGCGTGGGCCTGCCGGTCCGGCGGGCGAGCGCGCGGTAATAGGGATACGCAGTGAAGGCGAAGACGGTCCCGAGCAAGACGCCGACGCCGACCGGGACGATGATCCAGAAGATCGCGAGGATCCCGAGGAGTGCGAGGACGCCGAGCGCCCACGGCTCGGAGGGGGCGAGCTGGAGCCTCGCGTCACGCGCCCGCGTGTGCGCGCCGTGTCAGGCTCGGACCCGGCGTCGACGGGTGGTTCGCTCATCGGTAGCCGCTATCCACGATGCGTGCCGACGAGCCCGGAAGCGCGGCCGCGACGGGTTGGGTTGGGCAGGACCGAGCAGAAGTCCGGCTCCGCCTCTCAGAAAACCGGCCATGATGCGCGTCGCAGACCTCCTTCGCGATCGACGAAGACTGACAGAAGTGCCTCGCCGCACGATGCCGCACGCCGCCGTCGACCACCTCGGATCGATTCGAACAGGACGCCGTGCGCCGCGGAACTTCGCGACCGACGTCGCTTACAATGCTTCGTGTGAGTCTGGTGCGCCGCCGGCCGGTCGTTGCGGCGTTGACCGTGGTTCTGCTGGGCGTCGGCGTCTTTCTGGGCGCCCGGTGCGTCCTCCGGCCGCAAAGACGTGACCGCCGCGTGGAGGTGCTCCACGGGATGCAGAATGAGGGAGCCACAGGTCGTCCTATCTCCTGGTGGCTCTGGGCGGCAGGGCAAATGGCCGGATTGAAGGTCCCGGACGCCGGCTCCGGAGAGGCGTGGGACGGGCCGGTGGCCGCCGTCGTTCGCGCGCCGGCCGAGCCAGTCGACGTTGTTCTGGCTGATGGCGGGAATCGAGCAGACGCCGAGGACGCGTGCCGCGCCATCTGGCTCGTGCGACACCTCCTCCCGCCCGCTGGCAGCGGCGAAAATCTCATCGTTGGCCTTCGGCAGCTAGGGTCGGCTCTCACCGTAGTGAGGAAGGGCCGCGTTCACCTTGATTCCCTCGACCTCGGCTTCGACGTTCACGTGGAGTCCGCCACGGTCGGCTTCGACTCGGCTTGGTGCCAGGTCCAGAGCGTCTCGCACGAGGGCGAGCCCTATGAAATGAGGATGACCTGTGGCGCCGATGCGAGCGTCGAGGCTCCAATCGGTGCAGCGCTCGGCAACGGGTTCTCTGTCTTGACGCGGCGAGGTGACTGGACCTTCTGGCGTGTGCACTTTGGACGGCCCGACGCGGAGGAGCGCGCGGCAAGAGCTCTGGCCAAGGCCCTCGGGGCAGCCAGCAGGACCCCACGCCTCCCGAGCTGTCGGCTGCCTACGAGCGACTGACGTCTCCATTCGAGCGGCTCAAGGTGTGGCGTGGCGGCCATTGGGGCGACCACGAAATGGCCACGTTGGAGCGGGCCAAGCGGTACGACTTGCTCCGGGGCGTCCTGCGGGGGCCCAACCCGGAAGGCCGCGCCCTGGCCACCTTGGCATTGGAGGAGGCCGGGGAACTCACAGCCGACGACCGCCACACCGTGAAGGCCCTCGCGCAGGTCCCCGTGGCCATCGAAGTCGCCGCTGAAGATGACATGGTGATGGACTGGCCTTCTTCCAGGTTCTTCTCGCGACCTCGATGGCCAGTGGCATCGCCCGCTTCAGGAGCATCTGCCCGGGGAGCGTCGAGTTCTTCACAGCCCTGAAGCCAGACGTCGCAGGGCGGCCCTTGCGCATCCTGCGAGAAGCCGCTGCAGTTCGCGCACTCAGGGTCGCGAAAAATCGACGGGATGGGTGCATCCCTGAGGGAGAAGGCCGCGCACATGAGCCCCGATCGATCGCGGCAAGCGCGAGAGCGGAGCATCGCGTCGTAGGGAACGCGTTCCCCGATCGGCCCGAAGGATGAACGCCTCGCGCGCGTGGATTGGAGCCTCGACGCGCGCAGTCGATCCACCTATGTTTTCGCTGAGGAGGAGCCCTCGATGACCATCACCATTACCGCCTTTGAACGCTCACCCGATGGCGGCAAGGGACTGGCGCGTGATACGCGCGTTCGCTGGGCGCTCGAGGAGGTGGGCCAACCCTACCAGGTTCGCCTTGTTTCGTTTCGTGCGATGAAGGAACCCGCGCATCTGGCGCTTCATCCTTTCGGCCAAATTCCGACTTATGAGGAAGGCGATCTCGCGCTGTTCGAGACGGGGGCGATCGTGTTTCACATCGCCGAGCGACATGCGGGCCTGCTGCCGGGCGATGCCAGTGCTCGGGCGCGCGCGATCACATGGATGTTCGCCGCGCTCAGCACGGTGGAGCCGCCGATCCTTGAACTCGTAACCGCCAGGCTCATTGAGAGCGACAGGTCCTGGTCCGCGCAACGCATGCCTCTCGTCGAGGATCGCGTCCGTGTCCGGCTGGGCCAACTCTCCCGTCGCCTTGGCGATGCCGACTGGCTCGATGGCGCGTTCAGCGCGGGCGACCTGATGATGGTGTCGGTGCTGCTCAGGCTGAGAGCGTCGGGCATTCTGGACGAATTCGCGAACCTGGCTGCCTATGTCGCCCACGGCGAAGCCCGGCCCGCCTACAAGCGTGCCTTCGACGCCCAATTGGCGGTCAACACCGGCAAGCCGCCGACCGGCTGATTGCGGTCTGTCCTCGTTCGAAGTCGCGCTCTGATCCCTCGACCCGGGCGCAAAAGGGGCATTCTCCAATGAGCAAACAGCCGATGTCGGGGTCGCTGGTGTGGGGGCTCGTCGTGGGCCTCGCTGCCTGCTCGAGCAGCAACAGCAGCGGCGACGGCAGTGGAATCAAGGTCACCTACTTCTGCGCGGAGAATGATCCCACCGCCCAGACCGACTGCAACACGTGTACGGCCGCGAACTGCGCCGCGGAGAGCGCCGCCGAGGTCGGCCCCGACTGGAGGTCGGGGATCAATCACCGGTCCGTGCGAGGCCGCCGTGTCGTGCCTCGCGCAGTGCGCGTGCGCCGACTCTTCGTGCTTCGACGCGTGCGCCCGGACGTCCGAGACCGAAGACTGTCGGGCCGCCGCCGAGGCCACCGGCAAGTGCACGGACAAGAATTGCCCGTCGTGCTCGTCGACGACAACGAGCAGTGCGGACGCCGGCGGGAGCGACTGAGCCATCGAGTCGCCCGTGACCCCATTGACCGGCCCGCGCTGCCGGTGCCATCGTGCGGTCGATGGTCGTCGAGATTGCCCTGTTGAAGGCCAAGGCCGGCGCAGCCGAACAGCTGCGCGACGGCCTGCGAGCCGCTCGGTCGGTTATCGCCCGCGCCCCCGGATACCTGACCAGCGTGTTCTATCAGGGCGTCGAGAGCCCGGAGTCATTCATCTTGCGGGTGGGGTGGCGCACGCTCGAAGCGCACACGCGCGAGTTCCGTCAGGGTCCGCTTCTCGCCGAGTGGCGAAGCCACTTCTACCACCTGCTCGATGGGACGCCGACGGTGGCTCACTATGAGGCCTTCGCGGGGCCGGAATCAGCACCGTAGGGCCCTCGCGGCGCGCGGGGGGACGCCGAGAGCGACGTGGCAAGAAGCAGCCCGCAAGGAGCCAGGCCCTGCTTACACGCGCGTGTGCTTGAAGTCGTAGACGCAGACCGCACGCTTTCAACCTTAACACGCCGCATGTCACGGAGTGACTGTCCTGTCCACAGCGGCTCGCGGCCCTACAGCACCGGGGACTGGACCGGCGAGAAACGGAAGCGGCTCCTCCCGGGCTGTCCACGGAAGCGGGGGATCTTCATCCGCCGTCACGCCCCCCGGGTGGCCGTATCTGCCGTCGCGAGAGGCTCGGTGGTCTCCTCAAGTTCTACGAACGAAAGGCCGCGTAGAACCGGGGCGGATCCCCCGTGGGACACTACGAGCAAGAGTTCCGCAACAGGCCTGGCGTTCCTCGGTCAGTGGGCAAGCGAACGCTTCAGCTGCCTCTCGTGACGACGTTCGCCATCGATGTGCCTGACGGGGCCACGATCCACGGAATCGCGTTCGATGTGGAGCGCAACGCCGATAGCGGTCTCGCTGCCGACGACACCATCCAGATCGTCCGGAATGGAGCCGTCGCGGGCGCCAACCGCGCCAAGGCCGGCGCGTGGCCCACGACGCTGACCGACGCGACCTATGGCGGGCCGGACGACACGTGGGGCCTCGCCTGGACCCCCGCCGATGTGCGGGCGGGAACCTTCGGCCTCTCCGTGGCGCCCCGGTACGTCGACACCGCCGGCAACGATCGCGCGCACGTCGATGCGGTGCGCGCGACGGTCTTCTACACCGTCGATTGCGATTGAGGGGCCGGACTCCGGCGTGCCCCGCGCGCCGATCGCGGCGGGAGGCCGGGGGGTCGGGCATCTCGCTGACGGTGACGTCGCCGAGATGGCCGGTTACGGGCTGACCGAAGGGCGGACGGTCGGTAGCCTTCGTCTTCTCGCCGAAGCAATCACCACGATAGACGCCACGACCATCACGGTCAGGGCTTCGGCGCGAGCGGTGGCTGTGATGGCGACTCGGGCGGGCCGCTCTTGATCCGAGCGCCCGACGGCACCGTCGCAGCGATTGCGAGCCGGGTTCAAGCCATCAGCGTACACGGTGCTGCGCGCGGTACACTTCCTCTATCGATGCCGTCCACGAGCCTCACCTCGCCGCGGTCTTGCTGCTCGTTTCTCGTCTGCTCCGTCGCGTTGCTCGCGTGCGCGCTGGCGAAACACCCGGCCGCCCCGACTCCGCTCGCCCCCGTGCCCGCCGCTACGGGCGCAGCAGACAAGGTCAATCGCTTTGGTTTCGAGCTCTACGATGTCCACGGCTATGCAGCAGCGCATCGAGGAGATGCGAGAGCTGGTGAAGGCAGCGAGACGGCGCTTCCCCTGGTACGACGCTCTCATCGCCGCCTCGGCGTACGATCGCGACGACGATCCGCGGAGCCTCCCGTACCTCGACGAGGAGCTCCTCGGGGCGCATTACTACGAGAACGACGATCCGGGCGAGGCGCCGGCGCTCACCTATCGAACGTCGGGAACCAGGCACCGGCAGGCGGAAGCGGGTCGTCTACTCGGCCAGGGACCACGAACAGTACATCGCCCAGCGGACGGAGATCCTCGGGAGGAATCTGGCGGCCGGCGCGCGCGTAGGCTGCGCGGATCTGGGGACCGGCCATGCTGCCGCCTCGGCAGCCGCCATCTTCCGTGCGCTGCACCTGGAAGCACACGACGTTGACCCTTCGCTGCCGGGCGGGTAGGAACTCTTTGGCCTGCTGGCGCGTCAAGAAACGCGGGCGAGGCAACGTAACCCCCACACCACGCCTTTCCCATCCCCTCGTTCGAGAACGCCGACCAAGTTGAGCCCGTCCAAGGCGCACCCCTCCCCGGTCCCCGCCGACGAGGGTCTGTCCGCGCGCGCCCCTACGCCAGCCCGAGTCTTCAGCAGATCGACCAAAAAGTGCTGACACGCGCGGAGCGTTTTGGTGTAAGCAGGTTGGCCGCGGTCGCCGCTAGAAAGATGAAGATTGCGTTGTCGAGGCCGGCCGACGGGCCCACCCGCCTGACCGCCAGCAGTTTGCAGGCGCAACTCAACAGCATTGGCCTGAAGTGTCCGGACACCGACGTTCCGATACTCGCAAACGATATCGCACAGGTCCAAGTACAGATCCCGGATCCGGCAAACGGGGTCGAGGCCTGGGGGATCTACCAGCGCAGCTCCTCGAACAGAACACCTCTTGCTTTAGCCAAGAGTCTGGGTCAATTCAAGACTGCCACGGGTCTCGTAGGCACGGCAGTAGGCAACTGGGTCCCCGACGCGAGCGGGGGCGGCTACGCAACTCAATTGGAGTTCATGCAGTTTCCCACGCATTTCGAATGGCTGAAGAACAATCGATCGACGACTTTTATCGGCCAAGGACCCAGGACGGTCTCTCAGATCGGGGCGAATGCGACCGTAGATGCCATCAAGGCGACGTTTGTGCAGATCGGAATAAGTGTGTCGTCCGTGCTGGTCACGGGGCTCAATCAGCGGGCATTCGAGGCTGCCTTGAGCAACGCCATCGCGCCTATGAACGACGCAAATGCTCCGAATTACGACAACGCGGACAGCACCGTCCTCTTTCTGGTGGACGGCTACGATGGTCAGGGAGCGGCGAACGGAATTGGATGCGTAACGGTCGACTGGCACTTGCAAATAACGGACTATCTGCAGAAGCCGAAGAATGCACCGGGTGCCGGCACCCACGATTGGGCGCTTACGTTGAGTGCCTGGTCTTTCTTGTACACCGATCCTGACCATTTCAACGCGGACTATGTAGCCGTCCAATCCGCGTTCAAGACGTCCGCTTTTTTCTCATTTCCGCCGAAGCCGCAGCTGACGGTCTTCCCGAGCCTGCCTCCCGGCAACACAGACACGTTTCAGAAGAGTTTGCCGGTCAAAGCGACCAAGGGAGAGGCCACGGTGCTCGTGCTTTATGCGCCCGACCTCCAGGAGATTGGCAGCGTTGACAACCGAAAGGGAAAGGGAACGGCAACCTACTCGAAGTCGGTGACGAGGGGATTCACATTCACTGCCTCGCAGACGGTGACCACGGACGCGTCGTTCGAAGTCAACATTCTGGTCGTCAAAGCGACTTTTAGTGTCGGATTCAGCCTGACTTTCACGGAGGAATGGTCGACAGAGACCACTGAGACGATTTCACTCGAAGTGCCGGCTGGCGAGGTGAGCTTCTTGTATCAAGGAGTCCTCATGGCGAGCGTGCTCGTCTTCGATGCAAACAGCAATAGCTACACGTACCTCGAGCAGGCTCGATGCCTCACCCCCATCCTGGTTACCAGCGAGACGCCGCTCATCGGGCACACGACCATTCAACCGCCTTCTTTCGTGGAGGTCGCTCCGGGTCCCGCCCCCATGCGTTACTTTTACTCATGATCGGGCCCCGTCGAGCGTGCATGCCCAACGCCGATCGGTCTGCGCTCCGCACCGTCGTGGTCGAGGGACCATGATTCGAACCAAGCTCTCGGTGGAGGTGCGAGGCACCTCACGGAGGTCGCGCGAGCGGAGCGCGGGATGACGGGGGTCGCGATTGTCGGCATGGCATGCCGTTACCCGGACGCCACGACGCCCCGGGAGCTCTGGGAGAACGTGCTCGGTCAGCGGCAGTCCTTCAGGCACATTCCTCCGCAACGGCTCTGTGCCGAGGACTACTTCTCGACGGACCCGAGCGCCGCCGATCGGACGTACTCCCTCGAGGCGGCCGTGATCGAGGGCTACGAGTTTGATCGCGTCCGGTTTCGCATTTCAGCCGACACCTACCGGAGCACCGACATCGCCCACTGGATGGCGCTCGACGTCGCGTCTCAGGCACTCGCGGACGCGGGCCTCGGCGACCACGATGTCCGCGAGACGACGGGGGTAATCGTGGGCAACACCCTCACGGGCGAGTTGTCACGGTCGAACACCATGCGCTTGCGCTGGCCGTACATCCGCCGTGTCGTCGCGCGCACCCTCGTCGCCGAGGGCTGGGAGGGCGATCGCCTCGCGGCGACGCTCAGCGAGATGGAGCAACGCTTCAAAGAGCCGTTCCCGCCGTTCGGCGTCGAGTCGCTCGCAGGCTCGATGTCCAACACGATCGCCGGCAGGATCTGCAACCACTTCGACTTCAAGGGCGGCGGCTACACGGTCGACGGCGCGTGTGCGTCGTCGCTGCTCGCCGTGACGAACGCGTCGGTCGCACTCGTCAGCGGAGACCTCGATCTCGCGCTGGCGGGCGGCGTCGATATCAGCCTGGATCCCATGGAGCTCGTCGGCTTCGCGAAGCTCGGCGCCTTCGCCCACGAGCGCATGCGCGTGTACGATCGCCACTCGAACGGGTTCTGGCCCGGTGAGGGCTGCGGTTTCCTGGTGCTGATGCGGGAGGACGACGCGGCCGCGCGAGGGTTGCGTGTGTACGCCGTGATTCGCGGCTGGGGCATCGCGTCCGATGGAAGCGGCGGCATCACCCGTCCCGAGGTCGAGGGGCAGTTGCTCGCGCTGCGGAGAGCATACCGTCGTGCCGGCTACGGGATCGGCTCCGTACCGCTCTTCGAAGGCCACGGCACCGGGACGGCCGTGGGGGACACGACGGAGCTGCGGGCGCTGGGCATCGCGCGCCGAGAGGCCGACCCCGACGCTCCGCCGGCCGCGATCGGCAGCATCAAGGCCAACATTGGCCACACCAAGGCAGCGGCCGGCATCGCCTCGCTCATCAAGGCGAGCATGGCTCTGTCGAGTGAACTTCTGCCGCCGACGACGGGCTGCGAGGATCCACATCCGGAGCTCTTGGTCGATCGGCCGGCACTCAGGATCCTTCGCCGGGGCGAGCCGTGGCCGCTGGGGCAGCACGTGCGCGCGGGCGTCAGTGCGTTCGGGTTCGGCGGGATCGACACCCATGTCGCGCTCGAGGCGGGGTGTGCGTGACCCGCGCCGGTCTCGACGAGCGCGAGCGCATGCTCATGGCGTCCGCACAAGACGCCGAGCTCCTCCTGTTCGGGGGGGTCGACACGCAGAGCCTGCGCTCGCAGCTCGGCGAGTTCGGACGGGTCGCCCCCTCCCTCTCCCGTGCCGAGCTCGGCGATCTCGCGACGCAACTCGCACGGACGGCGACGCATACCCGGGTGCGCGCGGCGATCGTCGCCTTCGCACGGGACGAGCTCGTCAGCGGCCTCGCGACTCTCCACACCTGGCTCGATCAAGGCGTCACTGCCGCGCACGACCTCGCTCGAGGCGCGTTCCTCGGGAGCGGGACGGCCCGTCCGCGCATCGGCTTCCTCTTCCCGGGGCAAGGAGCGCCGGCGTACTTGGACGGCGGCGCGCTGCGCGGCCGCTTCCCATTCGTCGACGAGCTCTACGAGCGCGCCGCTCTCCCGCGGGGCGGCAACGGGGTCGCAACCGAGGTCGCGCAGCCTGCGATCGTCGTCTCGTCGCTGGCCGCACTCGCCGTCCTCGAGCGGCTGGGTGTCTCGGCGTGCGTCGCCGTAGGCCATAGCCTTGGCGAGCTGACCGCACTCTGCTGGGCCGGCGCGCTGAGTGAGGACGCACTGCTCCGCATCGCGAAGGCGCGCGGGCAGGCGATGCAGGCGCTCGGAGACGGAGACGGCGCGATGGCGAGCCTCTCGGCAGACGAGACCGCCGTCCGCGCGATACTCGGCCATGAGCGGGTGGTCATAGCCGGCGTCAACGGCCCAAACCAGACCGTTATTTCCGGCACGCGGGCCGAGGTGCAGTCACTGGTCGCCCGGGCGCGGGCCGCCGGGATCGTCGCCGAGCTGCTTCGCGTCTCGCATGCCTTCCATTCCGAGCACGTCGCCGCCGCCGTGCCGGCGCTCCGCGCACACCTCGCCGCGGAGGTGATCGGCGAATTGAAGGAGACGGTCCTCTCGACCGTTACCGGGCAGGCCCTCGACCCACTCGTCGACGTGCGCGACCTGTTGTGCCGTCAGGTCGTCGAGCCGGTCCGATTCGCACAGGCCGCCACGCGCGCCGCTGAAGAGACGGACCTCCTGATCGAGGTAGGTCCAGGGCGTATCCTCGGCGGCCTGCTCTCCACCATCACTGGCACGCCCGTCGTCTCGATCGACGCCGGCTCACCCTCGCTCGCGGGCCTGCTAAAGGCAGCTGGGTTTGCCTACACGCTCGGCGCCCCTCTCCACACGAACCAGCTCGCCGAAGGCCGCTTCGTGCGCCCCCTCACGCTTGGCGCCGAACGGCGGTTTCTTGCGAGCCCGTGCGAGGCGTTTCATCCGGCGCGACCCCCGCGCCCTGACCGCAGCGACCCGACGACAGATCGTATCCCATTGGGCTGGGCCCCGGTCCTTTACGGCGAAATGCCCGAGCTGCTGGGGCTAAACGAAGCCAGCCCCGTCGCCCCGCCGCCGGCGCAACCCGTCACGAGCAACGGCGATCTCAGCGAGATCGAACCACTGGAGCTCGTGCGCCAGATCGTCGCCCGTCGGGCCGAGCTACCACTCGACACGATCGCCGAAGGGACCAGGCTTCTCCGCGATCTGAACCTCAACTCAATCACGATCGGCCAGATCGCCGCCGAGGCCGCGCGCGCACTCGGGTTGCGGTTCACGAAGCCGAACAGCGAGTTCTCCGACCTGAGCGTCGTAGAGCTCGCGACCGCGCTCTCCCATCTGGTGGCGATCGGCGCTGCGCCCGACGCCGCGGTCCGAGAGCCTCCCGGCGTCGGCACCTGGATCCGCCCCTACGTGGTCCGACTGGTCGAGCGTCCGCTGACGCCCGGGCCAGATCCGTCGACCAGCGAGGACCCGGGGTGGACGGTGATCGCGGAGTCCACGAGCCCCATCGCGGAGCAACTCGCAGGCGCGCTCCGGTCGGTCAAGCGGCGCGGGGTTGCCGTCTGTATCCCGGCCGAACCGGTCGAGACGGAAGTGCACCGGCTGCTTCTCGAAGGGGCGCGTGTAGCGCGGTTTCAAAACGCAGGCTGTTTTCTGCTCGTCCAGCACGGCGGCGGCGGAGCCGGTTTCGTCCGCACACTCCACCTCGAGAAGGACTCACGGCTCACCACCTGCGTCGTCGACGTCCCGAACGACCGACGCGCCGTCCCGTGGATCGTGGCCGAGGCAGCGGCCGCCACGGGCCACACCGAGGCGTACTACGACGCAGGCGGGCGCAGGCGCGTGCCGGTCTGGTGCCTCCACACCGAGGGCGAAGAAGAGCGCGAGCTGCCTTTGGGCGGCAGCGACGTCATTCTCGTGACCGGTGGCGGTAAGGGTATCGCAGCGGAATGCGCGCTCGCCCTCGCGACGGAGACCGGCGCGCGGCTCGCGCTGCTCGGCCGCTCTCGACCCGAGGAGGATGCCGACCTTGCCGCGAACCTAGAGCGGATCGGCGCCGCCACCGAGATGCGCTACTTCGTCGCCGACGTGACCGATCCCAGGGCCGTCCGCAAGGCCGTCGCGGAGGCACAGGCCACGTTCGGATCGATCACCGCGGTGATCCACGGCGCCGGAACGAACACGCCGAAGCTCATCGATTCGCTGGACGGCCAGGCGTGCCGGGACGCTTTCGGGCCGAAGGTGACGGGCGCACTCAACGTGCTCGCGAGCCTCGATCGCGCCCGGCTGAAACTCTTCGTCGCCTTCGGGTCGATCATCGCTCGCGTGGGTCTGAAGGGCGAGGCGCACTACGCGCTCGCCAACGAATGGCTCACCAAGCATACCGAGCAGCTTTCACGCGAGTTGCCGAGCTGCCGCTGCGTCTCGCTCGAGTGGTCGGTCTGGTCGGGCGTCGGTATGGGCGCGCGCCTCGACGTCATCGAGGCGCTCGAGGCGCAAGGCGTCACGCCGATCACGCCTGACGAAGGGATCCGTTGGCTCCGGCGTCTGATCGCCCAGCCGGCGACGCCGGCTGCGGTCATTGTTACGGGTCGCTTCGGGCGCCCGCCGACGGTCGAGATCGACGAGCCGAAGTTGCCGCTCCTGCGCTTCCTCGAGCAGCCCCGCGTGTACTACCCGGGTATCGAGCTCGTGATCGAAGCGAAGCTCTCGAGCGAGACCGACCCGTATCTGGACGATCACACATACCAGAACGTCCGCCTCTTCCCCGCGGTGCTCGGGCTCGAGGCGATGGCTCAGGCGAACGCCGTACTGACGGAATCGCTGGAGGTGCCGCTCTTCGAAGACGTCCTTTTCGAGCGGCCGATCACGGTCCCGAGCAACGGAGCCACGACGATCCAGATCGCGGCGCTGCGGCGTGATGACGGGTCCGTCGAGCTGAACATCCGCAGTGAGGAGACCGGTTTCGCCGTGAGCCACTTCAGCGCCGTCTGCCGGCAAGCGAAAGGCGACGCGATCCTCGACGGGCACGTCGACGGCACCGGCGGGGAGCTCAAATCGCTCGCGGACGATCTGTACGGACCCCTTCTTTTCCAGAGTGGGCGCTTTCGCCGGCTCGCGGGCTACCACCGGCTCGGCGCATCCGAGTTCATCGCGCAGATCGCTCCCGACGGCACTTCGACCTGGTTCGCCGCGCTCCTGCCTCAGACGCTGCTTCTCGGCGACCCGGGGGCGCGCGACGCGTCGCTGCACGCCACCCAAGCGGGATGGCCGCGCGGACGTCTCCTTCCCTTCCGGATCGCCAAGCTCGCGCCGGCGCGTCTCGAGTCGGCGGAGCGCTCGTACTCGTGGATCCGCGAGGGGTCGACCGCCGATGGACTCCACTACTACGACATTGATGTCGCGCGCGACGACGGCGCCATCATCGAGCACTGGGAGGCCGTGGGCTTGCGCCAGGTCGATCGACTGCCGGTCGATCAGCCGTCGATCCCCGCGCTGCTCGGTCCCTACATCGAGCGCCGCGTGCGCGAGTTCGTCCCCGGTTCGGATCTGTCGTTCGTGCTGTTGCTGGAAGCCGACGCGACGTCCGACGACGCGCTCCGGCTCGCACTGAACGCCCCCCTCGCGATTGCACGACGGCCGGACGGCAAGCCGGAGGCGCGTGGCGGGCGCGACGTCTCGGTCTCGCACGGGGCTGGACTTCTCGCGGCCGTGGCGAGCGCGAGACGGGTCGGGTGCGACGTCGAGCCGGTCGAAACGCGCGAACGCGAGCTCTGGCTCGGCCTGCTCGGGCCCGCGCGGCTAGGGCTGGCCGCGGCGGTCGTCACTCAAGCCGGCGACGACCCGGAGACCGCCGCGACCCGCGTCTGGGGCGCAGTAGAGTGCCTGAAGAAGGCTGGTGTGCCGCCGTCCGCTCCGCTGACGTTCGCGAAGTCGGACCCGGAGGGTTGGGTCATCTTCGACTCGGGCTCGCTCGTCGTGTCGACGTTCTCGTGCCGTGTGCAAGGTACACCCAAGCCGACCGTGATAGCCATCCTCGCGGAGAGGGCATCGTCGGTGAATGGGAGCTCTCAGCGAGGCTGAGAGGGATGACGTTGCGACAACCAACTTGGTCGGCGGTCTCGAAACGAGGGAGGGTTCGAACGCCCCGATGAGCGTTATGTTGCCTCCCGCGCCCTTCTTGACAAGCGAACCGGCCAAGCAGTTCCTACCCGCTCCGAGGAATCGAGGTCGACGTAAGGCGCAACGCGGATAGTGGTCTCGCGGCGGACGGCACCGTTCAACTCGTCCGGAATGGGGACGCCGCCGGCGCCAACCGCGCGCGGGCCGACGCGTGGCCTACGGCCCTTGCTTACGCGGTGTACGGCGGCCCGAACGACACCTGGGGACTCACGTGGACGCCTGCGGAGGTACGCGCGAGTGACTTTGGCAGCTCGGTGATGCCCCGGTACACCGATACCGCCGGCAACGATCGAGCGCACGTCGATGCCGTGCGTGCGACGGTTTTCTATACCGTCGATTGCGATCGAGGCAACCCCACGAAGACGTAGCTCTGCTGGCGCGGCCTTCGCCAGGTGCGTTCTTGTCCTCGATACTCATGTCGGTGAACAAGTCGCCGATGACCCGGCCAAGACGCCGCGTGATGGAGCGGAGTAGCGGGCCATCGTAGCGGTCACTATCTGCGTCGGATGCGCGGATCGTTCGGACGACGCCAGCAAGCACCTCAAATGCGGTCCATTCCGGGTCGGGCCGTGCCGACCAGAGCTCGCCCTGCGCGTAAACGTCGGTCGCTTCGCCGAGCCTCGGCGCCTCGAAATGCAGGCGTGTGTCGGCGTCCCCGTCGAGCCCGACAAGGCGGACGTCCGTGACTCCGGCGAGCCACGCCGGCACCGGGCCGGGCGCCGTGCTCCGACCGCGGAAAGCCATCGACACCGAGCGACGGAGTTGCTCCTCGAGCGCCTCGAGCACGACGCCAACGCGAGCAGGGGGCACACGTGCCCCGTAACTCGAGCGGCTTCGCAGCGTGACGGTATGCGGGACGGTGTTCACGGTTGATCCCCAAAGTCGAAGGACTTATAGCGTACCTAGGCGGCACCGCGCCTCCAACCGGCTCGACGGACGCTCAGCCTTCGGTGCCGTCGTGAGCGGAAGGCGCTGCTCGTCCTCGGCCGCGTGAGCGAGGGGCTGCCTGCTCCCGCGTCCGTGCCGTGGCCAGCCGCTCGAGCAGCGCGCTAGCCGGTTCCCCCCTGCGCAAGCTCTTGCACGACTGCGACGTCCACACGCTGCTACGCCTCCCGACCGGCATCTTCTACGCACAGGGAGTCAAGGCGAACGTGCTCTTCTTCGACCGGCGCGAGGCGAGCGCGCACGCGTGGACCCGCAAGCTCTAGATTTACGATCTGCGGACGAACATCCACTGCACGCTCAAGACCAAGCCGTTGGCGCGCCACGACCTCAACGAGTTCGTGGAGGTCTTCCGGCCCGGCACGCGACACGCGCGGGAGGCCACGTGGTCGGAGGCGAACACGAGTGGCCGCTGGCGCCCATACGACTACTCGGAGCTCAGGAGACCGTCTGAGGCTACTGGTGCCCCGCGTCCGCCAACGGTGCGATCATCAGCGCGCCCGGCGTCTCCGCGGGCGCGAGCTCGAACATGGCCCCGGACGACAGCCGGAGGTCCATCTTGTAGTTGTGCGTCATCACACGCTCCACGATGACCGCTCTCACGACGAGCACGAGGGCCGCCGCCGTAAGGGTCGATCGAGGGTGGTGCGTGACGGCGCGCCAGAGGCCGCGCCAGGGGATCAAAACGGAATCTCATTCTCTCCGGCGCCGCCGGAGGTCTGACCAAGAGGAAGACGGCGTTCCTGCTTGTGACGGCGTGTGACAAGTATCGAGATTTCTTCAGGTCGCTGACCTTCTCGATGGCCTGACGGGCGAAGGAGCTACGGGCCTTTGGTGAACGTGACGGTGGAGTCGGCGAGGCCGACGCCCGGGGGGCGAGGCGCCGTCTCCGGCGGAAGGGGCCGGGCTCAGGGTCAGGGATGGCCACGGCAGGGTCGCGCGCGGGCGAGGCGCGGACGTCGTGGCCGCAATCACGCGCGATCGACTTGTCGGACATTGCACGCTCCTTCACGCGTGAATCGAATAAGTAGCCAGCACGGCCGAACGAAGGGTCACGCGAGCTGAGGCTGAGCGCTGCGCAGGCCATCGCGCGAAGGGTTCCGCAACGCGTCCGGCGAGTGTTGCCCTCTCCGCGCGCGTTCGATAGGTTCCAGCGCATGTCCTACGCCACCGTCGGCAAAGAGAACTCCACCGATCTTCATCTCTACTACGAGGACCAAGGCAAGGGCGACGCCGTGATCCTGGTCCATGGTTACCCGTTGAATGGCGCGTCGTGGGAAAAGCAGACGGCAGCACTCATCGCGGCAGGAAAGCGCGTCATCACGTACGACCGTCGCGGCTTCGGCAAGTCGAGCCAACCGGCGAGCGGCTACGATTACGATACATTTGCCGCCGACCTCCACGCGCTCGTCGGCCACCTGAAGCTCGAGTCGTTCTCGCTCGCCGGCTTCTCGATGGGTGGCGGAGAGGTCGTCCGCTACATGGGCAAGTATGGAACGAAGCAGGTGAAGCGCGCCGCAATCCTCGGCGGGGTCCCGCCCTACCTCCTCAAAGCGCCGGACAACGCGGAGGGCGTCGACAAGAGCGTATTCGACGGCATCGAAGCCGCGATCAAGAAGGATCGTTACGCGTTCTTCACCGAGTTTTTCAAGAATTTCTATAACGCGGACAAGCTCCTCGGATCGCGCGTTAGCGAAGAAGTGCTGCGGATAGGCTGGAATACGGCGGCATTCTCGTCGCCCGCCGCGTCGCTCGCGTGCGTCGCGACCTGGTACACGGACTTCCGCAAGGACGTGGAGAAGATCGGCGTGCCCACGCTCGTCATTCACGGCGATGCGGATCGTATCGTCCCCTTCGAGGCCTCGGGGGCGCGCACCGCGAAGTTGATCAAGGGCGCGGAGCTGGTCGTGATCAAGGACGGTCCGCACAACTTCGCGTGGACGCACGCCGAGGAAACGAACGGCCATCTCGTGCGCTTCTTCCACTGAAGATGCGCGCAAGCGCTGTCGACGAGCAGCGCATGCCCTCCCGCGGCCTGCACCACCAGTACTCGAGGGCGGCGTGATGCGACCGCATCAGTTCTTCGTCACCACAGGACTCTCCCGAGCGCGAGGGACGCGGCCCGTACGACGAAGAGGACGGGCTCGAAGAGTACCGCGCGGCGCTGCGGAGCGCGCAGGGAGCCGAGCGGGCCACGCTCGTCGATCTGCGCGCGGCCTGATCGGCGACGACGCGTTCCACCGCGTCGAGGAAGAGCTCGACTGGGCCCAAGTGAACGCCGAGACGATGGCGCGCGAACGCATGGGTAGCGTGAAGAGGGGCCGCCGCGAACGCGTTGCGACGCGGCCCGTTGCGCGGTGCGTGGCTGCGCTTCACTGTGTGCGCATGAACTTGTCTTGGCTCGCGCTTGTCCTCGCCGCTGTATGCACCGGCCTCGGTGCAGGCTGCAACAGCGACCGGGGCAACCCTCCTCCCGACTGCACCCTGCCGGATGGCGGACAACAGTGCTCATGTCCGGGTACCTCCGTCCAACTTTTCAACCCACCTGCTGGCTGCCCTCCGTTCACGTGCTTGGGAGACGGTACGTGGGCGCCCTACGATGCGGCATGCCTGGCCGCGTGCGCGGAGCCGCAGCCGCAGTGTTCTTCTTGCATGGGGTCCCCAGCCATCCTTCCGAACTGCCAGCAAGGTCAATGGGTCTGTCCACCTGCCGGCCCCTGCGCGTCTCCACCCATCGACGCATCGACGTCGGACTCTCCGGGAGCCGGATAACTCAAACTGACCCACTACCCAGCTCCGGGCTCAGCTCAAACGGTTCATGGGCTGGCGCCTGTCGATCAAGGCCATCGCCCGCGCGCTGCGCGGCCACGGCTACGCGCTGGTGCACACCAAGGCGCGCCCCGTGGGACCGGAGCCTGTTCGGTTTGAGGCTCCCCGTCGAAACGCTCTCTGCAGGCCGCGCGAGCCACGCGGACCTCACATAGCGCGCCTTGGAAGCGGGCCGTTCAGCGTGAGCGGAATTGCCTGCCTATCTGAGCACACGCAGCGTCTCAGACGTAGGGCCATCGAACTCGAGCTCAGGAAACGTTCTCGGCTTCCGTATCCTTTTGGGGCTCGTCTACGTTCTCCAGCATGCCCGCTCAATCCGAGCCCCCGGCGTCTCTCGCCGCCTCTCTTCGTTCGTCCTGGCAAGGCTTCCTCGACACCTACGAGCCACTCCGCTCCCAGCTCTATCGCTATTGCCGCCACCTCACTCGGAGCGCGTGGGACGCCGAGGACCTCGCACAGGAGGCGATGGCACGCGCGTTCGTGACGCTAGGACAGATGGGCAGCGCGCCACCGAACCCGCGGGCATGGCTCTTTCGGGTCGCCTCGAATCTCTGGTTCGATCAGCTGCGACGGCGTCATCGCGAGGAGCCGCTCGGGGAGCACGACAAGACGACACCCGCGCGCGATCCGCGCGTCTCGCGCGAAGTGGCCGGCACGCTCCTCGGGCAGCTGTCACCGCAGGAGCGTGCGGCGGTCGTCCTCAAGCACGCCTTCGATCGGTCGCTCGAGGAGATCGCGGGAGCACTGTCGACGACGACGGGCGCAGTGAAAGCCGCGCTTCATCGCGGCCGCGGCAAGCTCGTCGAACCGGCGACGAACGACACGCCCGCACCGGCGCCGGGCGTGCTCGACGCCTTCTGCGCGGCGTTCAACGCTGCCGACCTCGATCGGCTGACGTCGCTCCTGCTCGACACTGCCGCAGTCGAGGTGGTCGGCGCGACGACGCAATACGGCCCGGAGGCGGCTCGTCGCACAGTCCTCTTCGGCATGCTGTTCGGCAGCCCGCGCATGGCGACCGCCGACACCAGTGGCGGCATGGAAGCGCGCTTCATCCAAGGCGTCCTGCCGACCGCACCGCGCGTCGAGCTCGTCGCGCATCGCGGGGCGTGGGTATTCGTTCACTGGTACGCGCACGACGACGGCGAAGCGGTGCGCGCGATCACACGCGTCGAGCTGGAGGGCGATCGCGTAGCGCACCTTCGGAACTACTTCTTCAACCCCGACTTCATTGCGGAGGTCTGCGGCGAGCTCGGCCTGCCCTGGCGTTCCAACGGCTACCGCTGGTCGAGCTCGGCCTGCCTTGGCGCTCCAGCGGCTACCGCTGGTCGTGTTGCTGATTCGGCCACCGCCGCCACGCGCTAAAGCGCTTCATTATTTTAGGAGAACGAAATCATGTCGATGACACTCCATTTCCATCCGCTCGCGTCCTTTTGTTGGAAGGCGCTCATCGGACTGTATGAGCTCGAGATCCCCTTCGAAAAACACGTCGTCGATCTGTCGAACGACACGGCGCGAGCTGACCTCGTGCGCCTGTGGCCCATCGGCCCAATGTAGTCCGCGGCTTGTACCACTTCGGAAACCAATTCGGTCGTAGCGTTTCGGACCTGGCTCGGGCCTGCCGCTTGATGCGCGAGGGGGCCTACGGCTACCTATACGCCCTACGGCTACCTATACGCTCTGCGGCTGGCGTACGGTTTTGAGCTTCCAGGGGACCGCCGAGCCCGCGGAGATCGCTTCCCCGGGGGCTCGCCGTCTGGCCTTCAGTCTTCGTCGAGGCCAGAAAACCGCCGGCTCTCTCTCCGCCGGTTTCGCGCGATCATCCTCACGATCCCGAACATCCACGCCTGGCCACCGCCCTGCTCGCGGTTGAAGGGCCAGCGCTCTTCGACGAGCGAGAGCAGGAAGTCCTGAATGACGTCGTCGGCCTCGTCTTCGCACCCCTTGAGAGCCTTGCGAGCGACCTTGAAGAGCTCGCCGCCGAGCGCGGCGGCGATCGCGCCGATGGCGCGCCGGTCGCCTCGAGAGGCGAGCATGACGAGAGTGTCGAAGTCTTCCTG
>OCTA010001386.1_pt1 | contig 22259 bp, 21 predicted proteins | sample 1538991 | NCBI WGS metagenome assembly OCTA01 (sample SAMEA3539302, study PRJEB22396) | soil metagenome | biome: tundra; feature: field; material: soil | place: USA | collected 2010-05 | depth 0.15 m | reverse complement strand
GGGTGCGAGCGCCGGGCCCTGCACGCCACTGTCAATGACGACCACCCTGCCATCCGGCCCACGGGGGAACCGTGTGACCGCCACGTCGGCGGGAGCGGCGGAGAGACCCTCGCCATGCGGGTCACCTGGCCGCCGCATGTGCTCGGCTGGGCTGCCCGCGCCACCCGGACGGCGAAAGAGCACGCGCACCGGGTCGCCGTCCAGGGGTTCACGCGGGCACGGCTGAGCGGGGCGAAGCTGGCCGCGAGTCGTGAGCATCCAGAAGGTCGCGAAGCTGATGATGCGATCGGCGGCCGCCGTCGCCAGCAGGGACATGGCCAGGTTGCCGGACGCGGCCTGGCGTGACGGCTGTGCGGATAAGGCGCTGTCGATGCTCGCCGCGCGTCAGCCTGCCCCGCCCGCACTCGCGCGTCCGGAGTGGCTGTACCCCGGCAAGGCAGAACTGGAGGCAGGCGGATGACCGGCAACGACCAGACCCCGCTGATCGCCGGCCCGTGCCGCGGTCCCAAGATGCCGCAGCCGTCCCAGTGCGGCCACGCCAAGACCCCGGCTCAGATGCAAGGCGTCCCGGCGGACATCGCTGCCAGCTGCTGCCCTGGCTGCCTGACGGCCTGGGCGATAGCCAACGGCGTCCTGTTCAGCGGCAAGCAGGCAGACAGGGGGGCAGGACAGTGACCGGCGAGCTGATCCCGTGGCGGATGACTCCGCTGACCCGTGAGCTGATCGTGGCCGCGCTCGGAGAGGCCGCCCGGAACAAGCTGGACCTCAACTCTGTGTGCCCGGCTGCGGGCTGCGAGCCGTGCGGCTACCGGGCGGAGGTCGCGGCCGAGTACGAGCGGGTGGCTGCCGTCGTCAGCAAAGCCGGCCAGGCCGAGCCTGACGCGGAAAGTGGCCGCTCACATGGGCCGGGGCTGACCGGACCGCAGCGCCTGGTGCTTGCCGCAGTGATCTCCGATGCTGTGGAGTACCGGACACGGGACGGGTACTGCGCCGACTGCGAAAGCAGTGGCGGCACCTGTGTGGACCACGCCGCCGACCTGGACAAGACCGACGCTTACCTCAACCTCGGCCGCGACCTGGGCGCTGACCAGGAAGGCGCAGAGGCATGGGTCAGCAGCGGGCCATATGAGTCATATGAGGCATCGGTCCGCGAAGGACGTGACACGGCCGAACCGGAGGAGTACGACCGTGGCCCCGAGATGGATGACCATGGAGGCGCAAGTCCGAGTACCGGCATGCGTGGCCAGATGAGCCGCAGGCGAGCTGGGAGGCGGGACAGTGAGCGCCGACCCGCAGGTCACCGCGGCCCGCGCACTGCCGCTGGCAAGTGCAGCTGCCGGCGAAGCGCTCCTTCGCTCCCGGCTCGCGTTCAGCCCAGATGAGGCCGCCACGATCCTCGGGGTAGGCCGGGATACTGTGTATGATCTGCTGCGCACTGGCCAGCTCAAGTCCAGGAAAGCTGGCGCCCGCCGCATCATCGGCCGCAAGCAGCTAGAGGACTACCTGGCCGGTGGGGACGACGCAGCCTGACCTGGCAGCCTGTCCACCGTCTCGGCGCCCATCGTCAGCACCGGCCGCAATTCCTGCCCGTAGACAACCTCAGGTGTCCTGGTGCTGCTGTGCCCGGCGATCCGGGCAACCTCCTCGATCGGCAGTCCGCCCAGTGACAGCAGCGAGATTCCGGTGTGCCGCAGCTATCGCAGGAGCGCAAATAAGGCGGCGGCAGATGTCGCGGCTCGGCTACCGCGAGGTTGCGCAGATCGCACAGATCACTCACGGTCGAGGTGGGCGCGGACATCACGTTCTTGGCCGTTCAAGTGGCCGGTAGTCCCCCGGATAGTCCCCCAGGTGCTGTGCGGAGGTCCTGTTGTCCGGTGTTCTGCCTGGTAAATCTGGTGGGCGGTACTGGGATTGAACCAGTGACCTCTTCCGTGTCAGGGAAGCGCTCTCCCGCTGAGCTAACCGCCCGCGAGGCGGAAGCGGGAATCGAACCCGCGTACAGGGCTTTGCAGGCCCTTGCCTAAGCCACTCGGCCACTCCGCCGGCGAACCACGGACGACCAACCGACCGAGGCCCTGTTGACGCCGTCGGCGCCTCCGAGCGGACGACGGGATTCGAACCCGCGACCCTCACCTTGGCAAGGTGATGCTCTACCAACTGAGCCACGTCCGCATGGCCCCGCCTAGGCGAGGCGCCGCCAGCCGAACACGACCGGCGTGCGTTCAGAACTGTAGCCGATCCTGGTCGGCCAGCAAACTCACCGGGGCCCTCAATACCCTGCGGGCAATACCCTGCGAAAGCGCGCCGACCGGGTCCGGCCACCCCAGGCCGAGAGCTCCGGGCTCAGTTTCCTGAGCTCAGTTTCCTGAGCTCACTGCCCAGGGCTGCGTGGCTCAGGCCGTGCATCACGTCAGAGGCGCGTACATCACGTCAGCCGCCCAACTTGCTCCGGGTAGTAAATTACGCCGGCGAGGTGCTTGGCGATCTCCCGCAGCGTCCTCGCCTCGCCCAGCGGTGCGTCCCAGGCCCGCGGCCCGCGGTGTCATAGCGGAGCTGGTAGCACCGGGCCAGGCGGCGCAGTCTCGACCCGGCCTACTCGAAATCGGGTTCGCTGAACCTCGCCCAGTCGCCGTCCAGGGTGGATGGACCGCCCGTGCCATTGGTCTGGCGTCGGCTCGGCACCGGCCAGCAGCACTTCTACCTCCTGCAGGTGATCGATGAGGTGATCGGTAATGCGGCGCTGCGCCTTGTGCGGGGTCCAGGTGCCAATGCGCTGCTGGGCGGCCCGCCGCTGGCCGCGGGAGAGCTCGGCCAGCAGGGCGGGATCAGCGGCAACCGCAAGCGCTCAGCTGGCCCTGGCGACCGGCATGCTGACCGGCGGCAGCGGACCGTCAGCCGAGTACGAGGTCACCGCAGCCGGGACGGCGGCGCTCGCCGAGTTCGGCGTGGACGAGATTAGCCGCGCCCGCCGCCTTTTCGCCGGGGCCTGCCTGGACTGGACCCAGCGTCGCCCGCACCTCAGCGGCGTCCTGGGCGCCGCGATTACCACCAGGCTGCTGCAGCTGAGCTGGCTCGGGCGGCGGCCGTCACGCCGCGCGGTGCGGGTTACTGAGGCGGGCGGGGACGGCCTTGCGGCCACGTCCGGGTGGTCGCCAGCGCAGTAGGCCGGCCGGGATGGCAGGCTGACAGGCATGCGAACTGTGATCGTCAACGGCGACGCGCTCACTATCGGGGACGTGGTGGACGTCGCGACTGGCGCCGCCCGTGCCGAACTGGGGCCTGATGTCGCGGCCAGGATGAGAACCAGCCGCGACGTGGTAACCGCCGCAATCGCCGGCGATGCGCCCGTCTACGGCGTCAATACCGGGTTCGGCGCGCTAGCGGACACTCGCGTCGGAGAGCAGGACCTGACTCGGCTGCAGGCCGCGATTGTCGTCTCGCACGCCGCCGGGACCGGGGCGCCGCTGGACGACGAAACCGTCCGGGCGATCCTGCTGCTGCGCGCGAGGACCCTCGCGGCAGGCTATTCGGGCGTGCGCACCGAGCTTCCCGGCCGCCTGCTGGAGCTGCTGGAGCGCGGCCTGCTGCCCGTCATTCCGGGCAAGGGCTCGGTGGGCGCCTCCGGCGACCTCGCACAGCTGGCGCACCTGGCCCAGCCGCTGATCGGGGCCGGACGGCTGCGCGGCAGGGGCGACGGGCCGCAGGGCCGGCCTGCAGCGGAGGTGCTGGCCGAGCATGGCCTAGCGCCGCTGGAGCTGGCGCCCAAGGAAGGCCTGTCTCTGGTCAACGGGACCGAGCCGATGCAGGCCCTGCTGGCCTTCTCGGTGCACGACGCGGAGCTGCTCGTCCGGGTCGCCGACCTGGCCTGCGCGATGTCGATCGAGGCGCTGCTGGGCACCGACCGGACCTACGACGAGCGGGTGCAGGTGATCCGGCCGCATCCCGGCCAGCTGCGAAGTGCGGCAGCCTTGCGCGGGCTGCTGGCCGGCTCGGGGCTGGTGGCCAGCCACCGCGAGAGCAGGCACGCCGTGCAGGATGCCTACAGCCTGCGCTGCGCGCCGCAGGTCCATGGCGCTGTCCGCGATGTCCTGGATTATGCCCGCCGGGTGCTCGAGACCGAGCTTGGCGCGGTGGTCGACAACCCGGTGATCGTCCCCGATGGCGAAGTCATGACCACCGGGAACTTCCATGGCGAGCCACTGGCGTTTGCTGCCGACATGCTCGCGATGGCCATCTCCGAGCTGGCCAGCATCAGCGAGCGCCGGGTGGACCGGATGCTGGACCCCGCCTTCTCCCGCGGGCTGCCGCCGTTCCTGGCGCCGGAAGCCGGGATCAACTCGGGCTTCATGCTCGCCCAGTACACCGCGGCGTCGCTGGTCAGCGAGAACAAGGTGCTCGCGCATCCGGCGAGCGTGGACACCATCCCGACCTCGGGCAAGCAGGAGGATCACGTCTCGATGGGCTGGACCGCCGTGCGGAAGCTGCGCGAGGTGGTCGCCAACGTCCGGACCTGCCTGGCGGTGGAGATTCTCTGCGCGGCCCAGGGCGTCGACATGCGGGCCGACATCGCCGCGCCCGCTGCGCCCATCGCCGCCGTGCATGCGGCGATCAGGGAGCAGGTCCCGGTGATGCAGGTGGACCGGGAGGTGGCCGCACAGATCGCGGCCGTCGACGGGCTTCTTCCTGCGCTCTGCGAAACGGCTAGCGCCCACTGCGTTGCATTGCGCTAGGTTTCACCCGTGGCGGTGTGGATGAACGGGGAGCTCCTCCCCGACGACGAGGCCAGGATCTCGGTCTTCGACCACGGGCTGGTGGTCGGCGACGGCGTCTTCGAGACGATCAAGGTGGTCGATGGCGTGCCGTTCGCGCTGACCCGGCACCTGGACCGGCTGACCCGGTCAGCCGTCGGCCTGGGGCTGGCCGAGCCGGATCTGGACGAGATCCGGGCCGCCGCGCAGGCCGTCATTGATGCTTCGGGCAAGCCGCCGCTGGCGCGGCTGCGGGTCACGGTGACCGCGGGAATCGCGGCGCTCGGCTCCGAGCGCGGCGGCTCCCCGCTGACGACGATCCTCGCCCTGGCTGAGCAGGCTCCTGCGGCGCGGGATGTCGATGTCGTCGTGGTGCCCTGGCCGCGCAATGAGCACGGCGCGCTCGTGGGTCTGAAGACCACGTCATATGCGGAGAACGTGCGGGCGCTCGCTTACGCCGCCGAGCGCGGTGGCCACGAGGCCATCTTCGCGAACACTGCGGGCAATCTGTGCGAGGGCACCGGGACGAATGTGTTCGTGGTGACCGGCGGCCGGCTGGTAACGCCGCCGCTGGCCGCCGGCTGCCTGGCGGGAGTGACCCGCGCGCTGGTTATTGAGTGGGCTGACGCGCTTGAGGAAGACCTGCCGGTCGGTGCACTCGCCACTGCGGAGGAAGCCTTCCTTTGCGGGACAACCCGGGACGTGCAGCCAATCCGCAACGTGAACGGCACTGCTCTGCCGTTGCCACCCGGACCGGTTACCCGAAAAGTCACCGAAGTATTTGAAATGCGGGCGGCAGGATCGCCGGATCCGTAAATAGCTAAATAACTCGCGGTTGACAGCAAAGAAGCCTTTCACGACCGGAAAGGCGGCTATGCGCGCCAGAGCAGCTCATTGAGCTCGCTGTCGAGGTCGATGAAGTCGATCTCCAGTCCCGCCGGGATGACCTCGAAGGTTCGCTGCAGGAATTCTGCTGTCGCGCTGAGCGGTGCCTCGAAGTGCGCCTCGCCGAACGGAGATGACAGCGCGAGGTTCAGCACCTCCTCGCCGTGCTCCTCGCCGGGCCAGACCTGCACGTCGCCTTCGCCTGCCGGGCCCTCGAGGCCGACGGCCAGCAGGTCCCTCGCGAAGATCCATTCCACCGGCTCGTCCATGCCGACGTGGAACGCCATGCGGATGGCGTAGGGGTCTTCGGCGCTGTAGTACAGGCTGGCGACGAGGGGAACGGCTCCGTGCTCGGGAACCACCAGACTGAGTCCAAGTTCAGCGGACACGGTATCGCTGCTGTTCATCATCTCGTCAGGCCTTTGCCTTGTCGTGTCCCGGAATGCCGGGCTTCATTATTACTGCGCGGTTGCCTATCACTTATGTGCGTAGGCGCTGCCGGAACATTCATCGCAGTGTTTAGTTCCGCGATTCCTGCCGCTCGTAACCTCGGTCACTGATCAACAAACCGGCCGCGACCTGGTCAAACGCTTATGGAAATAGAACACCGATTTCGATGCGGACTGTTCCTGTGACTGATGCAACGTAATGTGACCTTCGTCTCACTAAGCAACCAATTCGTTGCCTAAAGCGTCCGGGGGGTTACGCAGAGTAACAACGGTCTACTATTAGGAAGGTTTTCTCCTGATCTGTCCATCACTCCCAGCCCGGCATTGTCGCGGATAGTGACAAGAAATGATATTGAGTTCTATGTCCGCTTCCCGGTTCTGCCCGGTCTACGCATTCGAGCGCTCCGCCGGGAACAAGGCAGTGGCGAAGCGGGGAGGCTCAACTTCCGGAGATCTGAGGCTCGGGAGTGCTGGCGCGCTGCCTGCCCGGCGGGCATGCGCTAATCTGTGATCGCCCGATGGACTCAGGTCCTTGCCGGGCGGCGGGCGATTGGCTCAGCGGGAGAGCGCCTCGTTCACACCGAGGAGGTCACTGGTTCGATCCCAGTATCGCCCACCACCAGATCGACGGCCGGCCGCGTGCACGTGGCCGGCCTTCACTGTTCCTTGTGCCCGAACGCCCGTTGTTGCCCTGAAATGTAGCGGGCCTGCTCGCCGTTTCCTGGACCCGGCATTGCTGATCGTTTACGCAGTTGCTGGTTCCGTGGATGCGGGGCGGGGTAAGCAATGTTACGCTGAGTGACTATCAGGGACGCGGAACGTTACGCATGGTGATCACGGCAACGGATCGCGCCACAGACGGGGGAGTAGCGTGTTTGGTGGGGGACCCGGCAGGCATCAAGCGGATCGGGAATCGCAGGAGGGCGCCCGGATGGCGCGCAAGCCCAAGGCGCAGATCATTGCGCTCGGAGCGGTGGCGGCCGTGGTGGCCGTGGCAGCGGGGACGTACGTACTGATCCACTCGGGGGCGGGTCAGTCCACCGTGTCCACCGCGGCCCGCATGCAAGTCGGCCACGCGGCAGGGCCTGGCGCGCAGGCCCTCACGGTTCTTTCGGTCACGCCAGCCGCCGGGACCAAGCACGTCAACGGCGGCGAGCCGGTCGAGATCCAGTTCTCGGCCCCGCTTGCCGCCGGCTCCCCATCACCTGTGCTCAGCCCTGCCGTCGCCGGCCAGTGGAGTGTCACCGGCAGCACAATGACGTTCACGCCAGCGGAGCCCTTCAGCCCGCTGACCTCGGTCACAGTGCGAGTGCCCGCCGGTTCCGGCGGCGTGCGATCGGCATCAGGCAGCCAGCTCGCCGCACCGATGGTCTCGCAGTTCAGCACCGCGAGCTACGACGGGCTGCGGCTAGCCGAGCTGCTCGCCCAGCTTGGCTATCTGCCGCTGACGTGGACGCCAGGCGGGAGCACCAACGGCCGTTCGCTGCAGGGCGGCGGCACCGGATCCTCGCAGGCGGCCATGGCCTACAACCCGCCCGCAGGAAACTTCACCTGGGACAAGGGCTATCCGTACACGCTGGCCGGCCAGTGGCAGCCCACCGGGACGAACGTCCTCGTCAGGGGCGCGCTGATGGCCTTTGAGTACCAGCGCGGCATGGCGATCAACGGCATCGCCAGCCCGAAGGTCTGGGGCGCCCTGTTCAACGCCCTGGCGGCCGGCCGCCGCAATCAGGTCGGGTACACCTACGCGCTGGCAAGCAAGGCGCTCCCGGAGACCCTGACGATCTGGCACGACGGCCATGTGGCGATGCGCACCCTGGCCAACACCGGCATTCCGGTCTCGCCGACGGCAGACGGCACCTACCCGGTCTACCTGAGGTACCGGTTCCAGATCATGCAGGGCGTCAACCCGGACGGCAGCAGCTACGCAGACCCGGTGTCGTTCGTGTCCTACTTCAACGGCGGCGATGCTGTGCACTACTTCCCGCGCGGTTCCTACGGCTTCCAGCAGAGCCTCGGCTGCGTGGAGCTGCCGTATCCCGCCGCGGAGCATGCCTACCCGTACCTCACCTACGGAAGCCTGGTGACAGTCTCGGGCTGACTAGCTGCTGGCGGGCCCGGTGCCTCGACGGACGCACCGCGGCCGAGAGCACCGCAGCCGAGAGCGACTGAGCGGGAGCCCAGCGCCCCAGGGCCGGCAGATCCGGCCCGGGGCGCTTGTCGCCGTCCCGGTTGCCGGCAGCCTGTCGCTGTCCGTCACGAAACTGTCATCGTTGCTGGGTAAAGTCTTGATATCGTCCGCACGCCGAACTCCCGCGCGCCATCTACAGTCGCAGATAAGGCTCTTGCGCCCACAATCACGCACTGAGATCAGGAACTGGGTAATTGTCGCCCGCCCAGAGCAGCTGGGCTCGCACGGCGAGGGGGACCGCGTGTCCGGATCCGGAGCGCTTCGAGGCAAGGTAGCTGCCCTGGGCGCCGTGATCGCGTGCTTGCTGGCCGCGGGGACCTGGGTTGCGCTGACGACGCACGCCCCGGCGCAGGCGGCCGGCAAGGTCCGGGCGGATAGCAAGCACCAGGGCTCTGCCCCGTCGGCGTCGGGCCCGCTGCGGGTCGTCTCGGTCACCCCGGCCGCGCACGCCACGGACGTCAACGGCACCGCCGGCGTGCGGGTCGTGTTCTCTGCCGCCCTGGCTGCCGACTCGCCGTTGCCGGCCCTCCGGCCGGCTGTCGCGGGCAGCTGGCAGCGCGTGTCGGCCGACACGCTGCAGTTCGCGCCGGCCAGGGGCTTTGCCGCGGATGAAGACGTCCGGCTGCGGATTCCCGGCGGGGCGAGCGGCGTGCAGTCAGCAGGCGGCGGCCCGCTGGCCAGCTCGCTCACTGTCGGGTTCCGGACCGGCTCGTACTCGACCGTGCGGCTGGATCAGCTGCTGGCTCAGCTCGGCTACCTGCCCCTCACCTGGACACCAGTAGTGCCCGGCACGGAGCCGGCCGCGGCCGATGCCGCCGCGCAGCGCAGCGCGGCCTTTGATCCGCCGGCCGGGACTTTCTCCTGGCAGCATGGCTACCCGAGCACGCTCAGGACCTTCTGGCAGGGCGGCAGCGGCGGCAGCCTGATGCTCAGGGGCGCGGTGATGGCTTTCGAGTCCGACCACGGGATGACGATGGACGGCGTCGCCGAGTCGCAGGTCTGGAATGCGCTGTTTGGCGCGGTCGCCGCGGGCGCGAGCAACAGCCACGGCTACACCTACGCGCTGGCGAGCCAGACGAGCCCGGAGACGCTGACCATCTGGCACAACGGGCACGTGGTGCTGCGCAACCTGGCCAACACCGGCATCGCGGCCGCGCCCACCACGATCGGCACGGCCCCGGTGTACCTGCGGTACCGCTTCCAGATCATGCAGGGGACGAACCCGGACGGCACCAAGTACGCCGACCCGGTCGACTTCGTCGCCTACTTTCGGGCCGGCGAGGCAGTGCATTACTTCCCGCGCTATTCGTACGGCTTCCAGCAGAGCCTCGGCTGCGTCGAGCTGCCCTGGACAGCTGCCGAGAAGGCCTGGCCGTACCTCACCTACGGCAGCCTGGTCACCGTCGCCGCTCCCTAGCAGGGGCTGGATACTCACGCGCGTCCGGCGCGCGGCATCGATAGCATCGAGGCACGGGCTCGCCGGCCCGCATCTCCCGGCAATCCAAAGGAGCCAGCCGTGCCTGCCGACAAGCTGCACATCACCCTCGCCGGACGCGAGCACGTGGTGGAAGCCGGCATGACGGCCGGCGGTGTGCTAGCTGACCCGGTGCTTACTGACCCCGTGCTCACTGACCCAGTGATCGACGGCAAGGCCGCGATCGCCGCCCGGCTCAACGGCACCCTGCGTGACCTGGCCTGCCCGCTCGCCGACGGCGACGCGGTGGAGCCGGTGGACATGGGCAGCGCGGATGGCCTGGCGATCCTGCGGCATTCGACCGCGCACGTGCTGGCGCAGGCCGTCCAGGAGCTGTTCCCCGACGCCAAACTAGGTATCGGCCCGCCGGTCGAGAACGGCTTCTACTACGACTTTGACGTGCATAACCCGTTTAGTCCGCAAGATCTAAAAGCGATCGAGCAGCGGATGCGTCAGATCGTCAGGCAGGGCCAGCTCTTCCGGCGCCGGGTGGTCAGCGACGAGGCGGCCCGGGCCGAACTGGCAGCCGAGCCCTACAAGCTGGAGCTCATCGGCCTGAAGGGCGGCGCGGCGGCCGAGGACGAGGCCGTCGAGGTCGGCGGCAGTGAGCTGACCATCTACGACAACACCGACTCCGGCACCGGCGAGCTGTGCTGGAAAGATCTGTGCCGCGGGCCGCATCTGCCGACCACCCGGCGGATCCCGGCGTTCAAGCTGATGCGCACCGGCGGCGCGTACTGGCGGGGCAGCGAGAAGAACCCGCAGCTGCAGCGGATCTACGGCACCGCGTGGCCGTCGCGCGAGGCGCAGGACGAGTACCTGCACCTGCTGGCCGAGGCTGAGCGGCGCGATCACCGCAAGCTCGGCGCCGAGCTCGACCTGTTCTCCTTCCCCGCCGAGATCGGCAGCGGTCTGCCGGTGTTCCACCCCAAGGGCGGGACCATCCGGCGGGTCATGGAGGAGTACTCACAGCAGCGGCACGTGGCGGCCGGCTACGAGTTCGTCAACACCCCGCACATCACCAAGTCCGAGCTGTTCGAGACCTCCGGGCACCTCAGCTGGTACGCCGATAGCATGTTCCCGCCCATGGAGTTCGAGGGCGCGAAGTACTACGCCAAGCCGATGAACTGCCCGATGCACGTCCTGATCTTCGCCGCCCGCGGCCGGTCCTACCGTGAGCTGCCGCTGCGGCTTTTCGAGTTCGGCACCGTGTACCGGTACGAGAAGTCCGGGGTCGTGCACGGGCTGACCAGGGCCCGCGGCTTCACTCAGGACGACTCGCACATTTTCTGCCGGCCAGACCAGCTGGCAGGGGAACTGGCCAGCCTGCTGGACTTCGTGGTCGGCCTGCTGCGCGATTTCGGGCTGACCGAGTTCGAGGCGGAGCTGTCCACCCGGCCGGAGAAATACATCGGCGAGCCGGAGGAGTGGGACAAGGCCGAGGCGGCGCTCAAGCACGCGCTGGACGTGTCCGGGCTGCCTTACGTGATCGCCGAGGGGGACGGAGCGTTCTACGCGCCCAAGATCGATGTTCACGTGCGGGACGCGATCGGGCGCCGCTGGCAGCTGTCCACCCTGCAGGTCGACTTCCAGGAGCCGGGCCGGTTCGGGATCGAGTACCAGGCCGCGGACGGCACCAGGCAGCGGCCTTACATGATCCACCGAGCCCTTTTCGGGTCAATCGAGCGGTTCTTCGGCATCCTGCTTGAGCACTATGCGGGGGCCCTGCCGCCGTGGCTGGCGCCGGTCCAGGTGGTCGGCATCCCGATCGCGGACGCGCACGTAACGTATCTGCAGGACGTCGCGGCCAGGCTGCGCGAGCAGGGAATCCGGGCTGAGGTCGACGCCGGGGACGACCGGATGCAAAAAAAGATCCGCACCGCCCAGCAGCAGAAGGTGCCTTACATGCTGCTGGCCGGCGATGACGACATCGCGGCGGGCGCCGTCTCGTTCCGCTACCGCAGCGGCGAGCAGAAGAACGGCGTGCCGGTGGACGAGGCCATCGCCGAGATTACCGCCGTGGTTGCGCAGCGGATGCAGATCTGAGCGGTCAGGAGCCGGGGTCCGGGGGACTGGCCGGGGCCGGCCGTCCCTATGCTGGCGTCATGTCCGCCGCCGGATCCGATCAGCCTGGGCAGCAGCGCGAGCGTGCTCACCAGCCCGAGGTTGCAGAGCAGCCCGAGTTTGCTCGGCAGGAGCAAGATGGCATCGGCACGCCGGACGGGTTCGAGCGGCTCTGGATGCCGCACCGGATGGCCTATATCAAGGGCGAGAACAAGCCGGGCGGCCCGGATGGCGACGAGTGCCCGTTCTGCCGGATTCCTAGCCTCAGCGATGCGGACGGACTGATCGTCGCGCGCGGGTCGCTGGTGTACACGGTGCTGAATCTCTACCCGTACAACAGCGGGCACCTGCTGGTCTGCCCGTACCGGCATGTCGCCGACTACACCGAGCTGGACGAGCCGGAGACCGCCGAGCTGTCGGCCTTCACCAAGCGGGCCATGGCCGCGCTGCGGGCGGCGTCCGGCGCGCAGGGCTTCAATATCGGCATGAACGCCGGCGGCGTGGCCGGGGCCGGCATCGCCGCGCACCTGCACCAGCATGTGGTGCCGCGGTGGGGCGGCGACTCGAACTTCATGCCGGTGGTCGGCCGGACCAAGGTACTGCCGCAGTTGCTGGCCGACACCTGGGTGCTGCTGGCGCAGGCGTGGCCGGCGGCGGCGCCGGATAGCGGATCAGGGCGGCGGACGCGGCTCCGGACCTAGCTTTCCCTGGCGGCGGCCGCCAGCTTTTCGGCCTGATGCGGCGGCAGCGGCTCGTACCGCAGGTAGCAGCGGGAGAACGAGCCTGTGCCGTGCGACATGGACCGCAGGTCGATCGCGTACCGGGTGATCTCGAGTTCCGGGATCTCCGCCTTGACCAGGGTCCGGCCCCCGGCGACCGGCTCGGTGCCCAGCACCCGGCCGCGGCGCGAGGACAGGTCGGACATGACGGCGCCGACATAGTCGTCGGCGACGAGTACCGACACCTCGTCGACGGGCTCGAGCAGAAGCACCTGCGCCTTCTCGCACGCGTCCCGCAGCGCCGCCCGTCCCGCTTTCTGGAAGGCCATGTCGGAGGAGTCCACCGAGTGGGCCTTGCCGTCGAACAGCGTGACCTTGACGTTCACCATCGGGTAGCCGGCCAGGACGCCCTGTTCCATCTGGGCCCGGACGCCCTTCTCCACTGACGGAATGAACTGGCGCGGCACCACGCCGCCCACGATCTTGTCGACGAACTCGAAGCCCGAGCCCGAGGGCAACGGCTCCACCTCGATGTGGCAGATGCCGAACTCGCCGTGGCCGCCGGTCTGCTTGACGTTGCGGCCGAGCCCGTGCGCCCGTGCCGCCACCGTCTCCCGCAGCGGAACGCGCAGTTCCACGGTCTCCACGGCCACGCCGTAGCGGCTGGACAGCCGGTCGAGCAGCAGGTCGGCGTGCGCCTCGCCCATGCACCAGAGCACGAGCTGGCGGGTCTCGGGGTTGTCCTCCAGCCGCAGCGTCGGGTCCTCGGCCACCAGCCTGCCGAGCGCCTGCGACATCTTGTCCTCGTCGGCCTTGGACTTGGCCGCGATCGCGACCGGCAGCAGCGGCTCGGGACTGGACCAGGCCTCCATCAGCAGCGGGCGGTCCTTGTCCGACAGCGTGTCCGCGGTCTCCGCCCTCGCGAGCTTCGCGACCGCGCAGATGTCCCCGGCGGGGCACATCGCGATGGGCCGCTGCTGCTTGCCGAGCGGTGAGGTCAGCGCGCCGACTCGCTCGTCCTCGTCATGGTCGGCGTGCCCCCGCTGCGACCGGCCGTGCCCGGACACGTGCAGCACCGCGTCGGGCCGCAGCGTCCCGGAGAAGACGCGCACCAGGCTGATCCGGCCCACATACGGGTCGGCGGTCGTCTTGACGACCTCGGCCAGCAGCGGCCCGTCCGGGTCGCAGGACAAGCCGGTCACCGGCTTGCCGTCCAGCGTGCTCACGCCGGGCAGCGGGTGCTCCTGCGGCGCGGGGAAAGCCTGGGTCATCACCTCGAGCAGCTCAGTCAGGCCGATCGCCTGCGGCGACGCGACGGCCAGCACCGGGTAGAAGCTGGCGCGGGCTACCGCCTTCTCCAGGTCCTCGATGAGGACCTTGGCGTCGATCTGCTCACCGGACAGGTACCTGTCCATGAGGCTCTCGTCTTCGCTCTCCTGGATGATCGCCTCGATCAGCGCGCTGCGCGACTCCGCGATCTTGTCGGCGTCAGCCGCATCCGGCTCCTTCTCCTGCCGTGCGCCGCCGGTGTAGTCGAAGAAGCGCTCCGACAGCAACCCGATCAGGCCGCGGACGGCGCCCTGGGCGTCGCTGACCGGCAGGTACAGCGGGGCGACGGAGTCGCCGAACGCGTCCCGGCACGCCTGCAGGGCCTCGTCGAAATCCCCGCGCTGATGGTCGATCTTGGTGATCACGACGGCCCGCGGCGTGCCGACGGCGGCGCATTCCTCCCAGAGCATCCTGGTCAGCCCGTCGACGCCGTCGGCCGCCGACACGGTGAACAGGGCCGCGTCGGCGGCACGCAGGCCCGCCCGCAGGTCACCGGTGAAGTCGGCATAGCCCGGCGTGTCCAGCAGGTTCACCTTGACGCCGGCGTGCACGACCGGCGCCAGCGTGAGGTTGACCGAGCGCTGCTGCCGGATCTCAACCTCGTCGAAATCGCTGACCGTCGTCCCGTCCTCGACCCGGCCGGTCCGCTGGATCGTGCCGGTATGGGCGAGCAGTGCCTCGGTCAGCGTCGTCTTGCCTGCTCCGGAGTGGCCGACCAGCACGACGTTGCGCACGCTGTCGGGCTGGCCGGCCGGAGATGTCCTGCCCGCGGCTCCCGATGTGTGAGTTTTGTCCGCCATCCGCACGCGCCTCCTGTAGTTGTTCGCCTGCTGCACGACCAGCCTTTACCTGCCGGTGCCGCGATCACAAGACCCGGGCGCAGAATGCCGCCCGGCTGCCCGCCGCCAGTAGGATCAGACGGCCATGCTCAGCGCGCTTCGACCCGCCATCGCCCGGCTGCTGACGCCGGTCGGCGAGTTGCTGGCGCGTACCCCCGTCACGCCGAATGCCATCACCATCGTCGGGACGCTCGGTGTCGCCGCGAGTGCGCTGTCGCTGTTCCCGACCGGCCATCTGTTTGTCGGCACGGTTGTCTGCACCGTCTTCGTGCTGGCCGACATGCTCGATGGTGCGCTGGCGCGGGTCACGGGCACATCCGGCAGCTGGGGAGCGTTTCTTGATTCCACCCTGGACCGGGTCGCGGATGCGGCGATCTTCGGCGGGCTGACCCTGTGGTTCGTGCTCGGCGGGCACAATACTGTCCTGGCTGCGGTGACGCTTTTCTGCCTGGTGGCCGGCGCGCTGGTCTCCTATGCGAAGGCGCGGGCCGAGGGGCTTGGAATAAGCTGCAATGTAGGGATTGCTGAGAGATCTGAGCGGTTGCTGATCGGACTAGCTGCCACGGGATTGTCCGGACTAGGCGTACCGTTTGTCCTTCCCGTGGGGCTCTGGCTGCTGGCCGGGCTGAGTGCGTTTACTTTCGGCCAGCGGGTTCTGGTCGTGCGCCGTGCGGCGCTGGCGGCTGATTCCGCGCCAGCGGCGCCTGGCTCCGGTGCGGGCGGCGGCCGATCGCCGCGGGGAAATCAGACATCCGCCTCGGGAGGTAATGGGTGCCCGGACTGAAGGACAAGCTCACCGATGCCGGTTACGGCCTCGGCTGGTCTGTCGTCTGCCGTGTGCCAGAGCGCTGGGCGCAGGGCGCCTTCCGGTTCTTCGCCGACATCGCCTGGCGCCGTCAGGGCCCCCGGCTGCAGGTACTCGAAGGGAATCTGCGCCGGGTTATCGGGCCCGGGGCGACTGGCGCCCAGCTGCGCGCCCTGTCCAGGCTGGCCATGCGCTCCTATTCCCGCTACTGGCTCGAGATTTTCCGGCTGCCGGTAATGCCCGTCGAGCGGCTGGTCGAGGGCATGCACGACAGCGGGCATATTAGCGACGCCTTTGACTATCTGGCGGCCGGCCGCGGCGTGGTGTTCGCGCTGCCGCACATGGGCAACTGGGATCAGGCGGGCGCCTGGATCATTGCCAAGGGGGCCGGTTCTTTTACCACCGTCATGGAGCGGGTAAAGCCTGAATCGGTCTACGAGAGATTCGTCGCGTTCCGCGAGGGACTCGGCATGGAGGTGCTACCTGCAAGCGGGGGCAGCAGGCCGTTCGGGATCCTGGCGCAGCGGCTGCGTGCGGGCAAGGTCGTCTGCCTGCCCTGCGACCGGGATGTCACTGGCTCCGGCATCGAAGTCGAGTTCTTCGGCGAGAAGGCCCGGATGATGGGCGGTCCCGCCGCACTGGCCGTGCAGACCGGTGCGGCGCTGATGCCCGCCACGCTCTGGTTCGAAGGCGACAACTGGGGCGTGCACATCCACGAGGAGATCCCGGTGCCTGCCGACGGGGACAGACGGCAGAAGACGGCAGCGATGATGCAGCAGGTCGCCGATGTCTTCGCCGGCGGCATCCGGGCTCACCCGCAGGACTGGCACATGCTGCAGCGCGTCTTCGTCGCTGACCTCGACCCGGCCCGGCTGGCCGCGGCGCTGGCGGGCGCGCCGTGAGAGTCGGGCTGGTCTGCCCGTACAGCTGGGACGTGCCGGGCGGCGTCCAGGAGCACATCCGCGGGCTGGCGGAGGCGCTGATCGATCTCGGGCACGAGGTCAGCGTCATCTCGCCGGCCGATGACGACGCGGCGCTGCCGTCCTACGTCGTGCCTGCTGGCCGGGCCGTCCCGGTGCCCTACAACGGCTCGGTCGCCCGGCTCGCCTTCGGCTTCCTGTCAGCCAGCCGGGTGCGCCGGTGGCTCAAGGAAGGCGCCTTCGACGTCCTGCACGTGCACGAGCCCACCGCGCCGAGCCTGTCCCTGCTGGCGTGCTGGGTCGCTGACGGGCCGATCGTCGCCACCGTGCACACCGCGATCCCGCGGTCGCGCGCGCTGCACGTCGCGCAGCCGATCCTGCAGTCCGCGCTGGAGAAGATCAGCGGCCGGATCGCCGTCTCCGAGGCTGCCCGCACCACACTGGTGGAGCACCTCGGCGGCGACGCGGTGCTGATCCCGAACGGAGTGGCCGTGCGCCGCTTCGAGAAGGCCGACCCGCTGCCCGGCTGGCCCGGTCCCGGCGGTGCGCTGGGCTTCCTCGGCCGGATTGACGAGCCGCGCAAGGGACTCGCGGTGCTGCTGCGCGCCTTCGAGCTGCTGGCTCCCGGCCGGCCTGAGCTGCGGCTGCTGATCGCCGGCTACGGCGACCAGCAGGACGTGCTCGGCCGGGTGCCGCAGGCGCTGCGGCCACGGGTAGAGCTGCTCGGCCAGGTCAGCGACGCGGACAAGGTGCGAGTCTTCCATTCGGTCGATGTGTTCTGCGCGCCGAATACCGGCGGGGAGAGTTTTGGCATCGTGCTGGCCGAGGCGATGGCGGCCGGCGCCCCGATCGTGGCCAGTGACCTCGACGCGTTCCGGCGGGTGCTGCGCGGCGGCCGGGCCGGCGAGCTGTTCGAGACGGGCAGCGCGCAGGGACTGGCGGCGGCAGCGCAGCGGCTGCTGGCAGAGCCCGCGCGGCGGGCTGAGCTGTCCGCCGCGGCTGCGGCGGCGGTGCGCGACTATGACTGGCCGGTCGTGGCCAAGGACGTGGTCCGGGTGTACGGGGCGGTCGTGCCCGCTGCCGGGCGCGTGGCCGTGGCCCTGTGAGGCCGCGATGACCAGCAGCCTGATCGTCATCGCGATCGTCGCGATCCTCGGGGTGTATGTGTCCTGGCGCGCGGGCAGGCTGGACCGGCTGCATGCGCGGCTCGAGGCGGCCCGTGCCGCGCTGGACGCGGCCCTGGTGCGGCGCAGCTCGGTGGCGCTGGAGCTCGCCTCGTCGGGCCTGCTGGATCCGGCGACCAGCGTGCTGCTGGCCGGTACCGCGCACGATGCGAGATCCGCGCAGAATTCCAGGGAGCTGGCCGAGAGCGACCTGACCAGGGCACTGCGAGCGGCGTTCGGCCAGCCGGATTTCCGGACGCTGCTGGCCGGCCGGGAGGGCGCCGAGGAACTGCTGGCCGAGATGGAGAGCGCCGCGCACCAGGTCTTCCTGGCCCGCAAGTTCTACAACGACGCGGTTGCCGCGACCCGGGCCGCGCGCCGCCGCTGGCTGGCGCGGCTGCTGCGGCTGGCGGGCAACGCCGCGCTGCCGGAGTTCTTCGAGATCGACGACTCCCTGGTCGGGCCGGGCGAGGACGGCCAGGCCGCGGACATTCCCCATCTGACCGGCTGAGCTACTGAGCCGCTGACCGGGCCGGGTCGCGGCTGGATGAGCCGCTGAGCTGCTGACCGGCTGAGCCGATGGCTAACTGAGCCGATGGCTAATTGAGCCGTTGACTAGCTGAGCCGCACGCTGGCTGCGGCGCACCGCCTACCATGGAGGCAGTCCATGCAGCGATCAGGTGAGGTTTCCGTGTCAGTCCCCAGTTCTCCCGCCAGCAACGCCAGCGCCGCGAGCGCGGGCGGTACCACGAGCGCAGGCAGTGACGGCCGTCCGGCCGGGCAGACCGGCACGCTGCGGGTCAAGCGGGGCATGGCCGACATGCTCAAGGGCGGCGTGATCATGGACGTCGTCACCCCGGAGCAGGCGAAGATCGCCGAGGACGCCGGCGCGGTGGCGGTCATGGCGCTGGAGCGGGTGCCCGCTGATATCCGGGCGCAGGGCGGCGTGGCCAGAATGAGCGACCCCGACATGATCGACGGGATCATCGCCGCGGTCTCGATCCCGGTGATGGCCAAGTGCCGCATCGGGCACTTCGCCGAGGCGCAGGTGCTTCAGGCCATCGGGGTGGACTACATCGACGAGTCCGAGGTGCTCACCCCGGCCGACGAGGCACATCACGTGGACAAGTGGGACTTCACCGTCCCGTTCGTCTGCGGCGCCACCAATCTGGGCGAGGCGCTGCGCCGGATCGCCGAGGGCGCCGCGATGATCAGGTCCAAGGGCGAGGCAGGCACCGGGAACGTGGTCGAGGCAACCCGGCACATGCGCGGCATCCGCGCCGAGATCCGGCGGCTGTCGACTCTGTCCGCCGACGAGCTCTACCGCGCCGCCAAGGACCTGCAGGCGCCCTATGACCTGGTCGCCGAGGTGGCCGCGGCGGGCAAGCTGGCGGTTGTGCTGTTCACCGCCGGCGGCCTGGCCACCCCGGCGGACGCGGCAATGATGATGCAGCTTGGCGCGGACGGCGTCTTCGTCGGGTCGGGCATCTTCAAGTCCGGCGACCCGGCCGCCCGCGCTGCCGCGATCGTGAAGGCCACCACCTTCTACGACGACCCGGACGTGCTCGCGAAGGTGTCCCGCGGCCTCGGCGAGCCGATGGTGGGCATCAACCTGGACACCCTGCCGCCCGAACAGCACTATGCGGACCGGGGCTGGTAGGTGCCGGCCAGCAAGGACGCACCGGCGATCGGCGTACTGGCGCTGCAGGGAGACGTTGCCGAGCATCTGCGGGCGCTGCGCGCGGCCGGCGCCAGCCCTCTTCCGGTGCGCCGGCCTGAGGAGCTCGAAGCCGTCGGCGGGCTGGTGATACCTGGTGGCGAGTCCACCACGATGTGGAAGCTCGTCGCCGGCTTCGAACTGCTCGACCCGCTGCGCAAGCGGATCAGCGGCGGCATGCCCGCCTTCGGCTCCTGCGCCGGGATGATCATGCTGGCGGACCGGCTGGTCGAGCGGGCCAGCGACCAGGCGACGCTCGGCTCTATCGACATGACCGTCCGGCGCAACGCGTTCGGCCGGCAGGCGCAGTCGTTCGAGAGCGACGTCATCCTGCACGGCCTGGCCGGCCCGCCGTTCCACGCCGTCTTCATCCGCGCACCATGGGTCGAGGAGGCAGGGCCCGCAGTCGAGATTCTCGCCACCGAATCGCGCACGGGTAGGATCGTCGCCGTTCGCCAGGGCCCGGCGCTCGCGACCGCGTTCCATCCCGAGCTGACGCCGGACCTGCGCATCCACAATCTGTTTGCTGACATGGTAAGGGATCAGTCATGAGCGGCCACTCCAAGTGGGCGACCACGAAACACAAGAAGGCCGTTGTCGACGCCCGGCGGGGCAAGCTGTTTGCGAAGCTGATCAAGAACGTCGAGGTCGCGGCACGCAGCGGCGGCCCGGATCCTGCGGGCAACCCAACCCTGTATGACGCCGTGCAGAAGGCCAAGCGCAGCTCGGTTCCGAGCGACAACATCGACCGCGCAGTGCGCCGCGGGGCCGGCCTGGAGGCGGGCGGGGCTGCCTGGGAGTCGGTTACCTACGAGGGCTACGCCCCCGGCGGAGTCGCGGTGCTGGTGGAATGCCTGACTGACAACAGGAACCGGGCGGCAGCCGAGGTGCGCACGGCGCTGACCCGCAACGGGGGTACCATGGCCAACCCTGGCTCGGTCTCCTACCTGTTCAACCGCAAGGGCGTCGTGATCGTGCCCAAGGCCGACGGGGTCAGTGAGGACGACGTGCTGGCGGCGGTGCTGGACTCGGGCGCCGAAGAGGTCAGCGATCTTGGCGAGTCGCTCGAGGTCGTCAGCAAGGCGACCGACCTGGTCGCGGTGCGCACGGCGCTGCAGCAGGCCGGCATCGACTACGAGTCGGCCGAAGCCGCGTTCCTGCCCTCGGTCGAGGTGCCGCTCGACGAGGAGCACGCCAGGAAGGTTTTCCGGCTGATCGAGGCCATCGAGGATTCCGACGACGTGCAGGACGTGTACGCCAATTACCAGGTCCCCGACGAGGTCATGGAGCAGCTCGGGTGAGTTCCGGCACGCTGCCGTCGGCGGCGTCGCTCAGCGGGCGGCAGATCCGCCAGCTGGACGCCAGCGATGGCCTCGAGGCGGAACTTGCCCTGCGGGTCCGGGCATTCGGCCCGATCACGGCGGCGCAGCGCGCCAGCTGGATCGCCGCGCTGGAGCCGGCCGTGGCGGACACGCGGCTGTTCGGCGTGTTCGATGGTTCCGAGATGATCGCCTCGGCGAGATTCCACGACATGCGGCAGTGGTGGCACGGGCGGCAGCTGCCGATGGCCGGCGTTGCCGGGGTCAAGGTGGCGCCCGAGTACCGCGGTCAGGGCATCGGCAAGGTGCTGATGACGGCGCTGCTCGAGGAAATCGCCCGGCGCGGCTACCCGGTGTCCGCGCTGTACCCGGCGACCGCCTCGATCTACCGGTCGCTGGGATGGGAACTGGCCGGCGGGCAGTGGGAGGCGGTCCTTCCGGCCCGCTCGCTTGGCGCATTGCTGCCGCCCGATGTGAGCGCGCAGGCCAGCGCGGTCACGCTGCGCCGGGCGACCGCCGCCGATGCCGCCGAAGTGGTCGAGACAATCGGGGCGGTGCACGCGGCGCTGCGCGACAGCGGTCCGGCCACCCGCGATGTCCCGACGTACCGGGCCTGGCTCGCCGATCCGGACGAGTTTGCCTACCTGGCGGACGACGGATTCGTTAGCTACAGGTGGGCGGACGGCCATCACCAGATCCTCGTCAACAGCGCGGTCGCCGGATCGGAGCAGACCGCGCGGGCAATCTGGGGGGTCATCGCGTCGCACGCCTCGATTGCCAGGACGGTCCGGGCCCATGTCGGGCCGAGCGACCCGCTGAGCTGGCTGACCAGGGAGCCGGATGTCGAGGTGTCGCAACGGCACCGGTGGATGCTGCGGCTGGTCGACGTCCCGGCCGCGATCGCGGCCCGCGGTTTCCCCGCCGCCGCCGGGCTGACCGCAGTGCTGCGGCTGGAGGATCGCACCAGGCCCGCCAACTCGGGCCGGTGGCGGCTGGAAGTCGGCGGCGGCCAGGGCTCGCTGACCCCGGCCGAAACGGCAGAACGTGGCGCGCCGGATCCCGCCGCGCCTGTCACGCTCGGGGCCCGCGGCCTGGCGGCGCTGTACGCGGGCATCCCGATGCCGGCGCTGCGTCGGTCGGGGCTGGCGGCCGGCGGCGACCCGGACACAGATGCGGCCCTGGACTGCGTCTTCGCGGCCGGCGCGTTCATGCCGGATTACTTCTGACTGGGTTCGCTCGGGCCGCCGGGCGACGCCTTCTGCGACACGCCGACGGGCTGGGCGCGCGGCCGGCCCGGAGCCGGTAAGGTCACAGCCGAACACCTGTTCGCTAGGGACCGGGATGGTGAGCGGCATTGCGCGTGCTCGGGGTCGATCCCGGCCTTACCCGGTGTGGCCTCGGCGTGATCGAGGGGGAGCCCGGCAGGACCCTGGTACTGGTGGCGACCGACGTAGTCGGTACCCCGGCCGGGGATGATATCGGCGCCCGGCTGCTCGCCCTGGAGCAGCAGTTTGAGCACTGGCTGACCACCTACCAGCCGGACGCGGTCGCTGTCGAGCGGGTCTTCAGCCAGCACAATGTCCGCACCGTGATGGGCACCGCGCAGGCCGGGGCGGTCGCGATCGTCTGCGCGGCTC
>OCTA010001384.1_pt1 | contig 22278 bp, 14 predicted proteins | sample 1538991 | NCBI WGS metagenome assembly OCTA01 (sample SAMEA3539302, study PRJEB22396) | soil metagenome | biome: tundra; feature: field; material: soil | place: USA | collected 2010-05 | depth 0.15 m | reverse complement strand
ACACGGCTACCGGCGGCCACATGGCAGACGCAAAACAGCCGGGGTGCGGGCCGGGACGGTCCGCGTTGTCCCGCACGCCAGCAGAACGCAGATATGCCGTAACATCCAGTCCGGCCAGCGTCGCCAACAGCACCTCTCGTGCGGTTGTGCCCCTACGCGCGAGCACCTGTCGGATGCGGGGGCCCTGGTCCTCGACGCCCCATGCGACGAACAACCCACGCAACCGCTCCGCGCTCAGCACATAGTCCGCAGCGATCTCCTCGGCAGGCACGCCCACGAGCGCGAGCAGCAACAGGGTAACCAGGCCGGTCCGGTCACGGCCACCAACGCAGTGGACCAGTATCCCTCCCGGACCGGCATGTGCCACTGCGGTGATCGCCGCAGCGCACCGCTCCGCCATGGCGATCACGCTCCAGCCCGCGATACGGATCTGAGCAGGCCGCGGCGAGCCGCCGTCCCCCCGCGCGGGGGGGGATGCGCGGACGGACGGCGGGTACGCGCCCCGCGGGCCTGCTAGCTGGGTACCACGGGCTAGCTGGGTACCACGGGCTAGCTGGGTACCACGGGCTAGCTGGGTGCCACGGGGACGATGATCCGGTCGAAGTCCGGAGCGTAGGCCGACGGGTTGGCGAACTCGATCGTGTTGTTCCCGGCGGTCAATTGCAGGGGCAGCGTCATAGTGCCGACGGTGTCGAAGCTTCCCGTCGGGGTGAACGAGACCGTCTGGGGCGCACCGCCGTTCACGCTGATCATGGCCTGGCGACCTGATCCGTCCAGGTAGGCGATGATCACCTGGTAGGTGCCGGAACCGGCGACATTCACCCCGTTGAAGGTCAATGTGCCGCCCTCACCCACGTAGCCGACCTTCTCTCCGCCTGAGCATGCCGAGCAACTCGCCACCACCGCGCCGCCGGCGATCGTGTTCGCGGGCGACTCCGCTTCATAGGAAGTTCCCAAGGGCGGCGGGGTGGCACCGGCGGTCGCGCTGAAGCCGCTGAAGGTGGCTTGCCCCGGTGAGCCGCTGGCGTGCGAGGTCAGGAAGATCCCGGCGTCCTGGGTGGCTGCCTGGCCCGGCACCGTGGCGCTGCCCACGCTCAGCCAGGTCTTCCCGTTGTAGGAGTAGTAGCCGGTGTACGTGGTGCCGCTCCGCTGGAGTTCCAGCCAGATCGGCAGGTAGTCGGGGATGGTTCCGTCGGCCGGCGTCACCGAGTCGATGTAGTCATCGCCGTTGCTGTCCCACTCGAGCTGGATGCCGCCGGAGGGGGATTCGAACAGGATCACGCCCTCGGGGGAGGTGCCGGACCCGCTGATGTCGTTGCGGACCATGATCCCGGCCTTGGCGTACCCGGTCATGTTCTGCTGCGATACGACCTCGGTTTCAACTGTCGAGGCCGGGCCGGCCGCCCCCTTGAGGTAAATGCTGCTGTAGGCGTCGGTACTGGAGTAGAGATCCGCGCCAGCCCCCATGATGCTCAACTCCTGGCCGGACTGGCCGAAGACGGCCGGAGCGTCGGTGGCGGACGAGTATGTCTGGTAGGGCGACTGTACCGGCGGGCTCACCGTCGCCGTCGGGCTCTCCGACACCTGCATCTGGAGCAGGCCAAGCCATCTGTAACGGGCGGTTGCCGTCAGGGTGTCGGACTGGACCAGTACCGTCGGTACCGGGGCCACGACCCGGAAGGTCGCCTGCGCGGTTTGGCCGCCTGCCACGCTCGCGAACGAAGTGCTCGACGCGGGCGTCACGGTCCAGCCCGCAGGACCGGACAGGCTGAGTTGGACATCCTGCACCGGCCGGACGCCGTTGTCGGCGAACGTCTCAGTGACCGTGGCCGGCACGCCGCCCGTCAGTGCGGACAGCCCGGTCGCCGTGACGGTGGTGCTCGGCGGGACCGCGACGGGGGGCTTCGTGGGCTGCACCCGGAACAGGGCGACGCCGTGCGGCGGGACGTCCGCCGCGATAGTGCCGCCCGTTTCGGTGAGTTGGTGCGACCAGAGGTTGTCAAGAACGTAGCCACTGCCGGCAGGCAGGCCGGCGGCGGAGGCAGTGGTCGAGACCACCTCGCCCTGGGTGCTCGTGTTGAAGAGCCCGACGACGACGTCGCCACCGCGCTCCGTTTTGGTGAACACCTGCGCAGTGCCGGTATCGACGATCCGGGACGCGTCAATCGAGTCCTGATCAACGGAAAGCACGGCCCGGTTCTTCAGGTAACTCAAGTCGGTCGGGTCGAGGTTGGTCAGGTCCGTGCCCAGGATCAGCGGCGACGCTCCCAGCGCCCACAGGCTCATCTGGGTCTGCCGCTCATCGGGAGTCAGGCCATCGTTACTGCCGTTGCCCACCTCCAGCGAGTCATAATCGTTGAAGGCGCCGGGGCCGCCGTAGGGCTGCCAGGCCGCGACCTGGTCGAATCGGGACTCCACGTTGGCCCAGTCGGTCAGCGGGTACGGGTAGTTACTGCCCGTTTCACAGGCATAGCACTCGATGTCGCCGCCGGTGCGCCAGCCGTTGGAGTACTGCGCCCAGGTGGAGGCGTCGGCAATGTTCAGGCTGTTCGACAGCTCGAAATGAATCGGGCGCCCGGTCTGCCGCAGGGCCTGCGACCACGCCTGCACGTCGGGGATGTCGAACGAGCCGACCCCATCGAGCTTGAGGTAGTCCACGCCCCAGGAGGCGAACTGATCGGCCCAGGAGTTGATGAACGCCTGCGCGCCCGGCTTGCTGTAGTCGATGCCGACCATGCCGCCGCAGTTGTAGTTGTTCTCGGTCGTAGTCGTGGCGATCTCGTCGGCCGTGTAACTGGTGCCCTCGATCGGGGTGTTGTCCGCCACCGCCTGCTTGGAGATGCCGGGCGTCACGTACAGGCCGAACTTGAGGCCGAGATGGTGCACGTAGTTCGCTACCACCTGGATGCCGTTGACCGACCCGTCCGGCGGGAACTTGGCCGGGTCGATTACCCATCTCCCGTACTGATCCACGTTCGGGCCCTGGCTGCCCGGGCACTGGTACCAGTAATCGTCCAGGTTGACGTACTGGAACCCGACACCAGTGAGCCCGCTGGTCTTCATGGCCGTTGCCTGGGCCTCGATCTTGGCGGCGGTCGGGTCACTCCGGACGAAGCTCCAACTGCTCCAGCCGAGGGCGGGCGTCGGCCCGACCCCGTTGTCTTCCGCGCTGGCCGCAGGGGCGACCGACACGGTGGCGACGGCCGCGAAGGGCACGGCGGCTAAGACGGCTACCAGGCCGCGGATCAGCCTTGTCATCGAGAGTCCTCCTCCATCGCAGAACCCCCCGAGGACTTCCTACGCCGGGTACCAGATTCCGTCAAGATCCCCCGGACCCGAACACGGGCGAGCAGGGAGGCGCGGAGGGCGAGCAGGGAGGCGCGGGATGTGCGGAAGGTGGGCAGGGATGTGCGGAAGGTGGGCAGGGATGTGCGGAAGGTGGGCAGTGCTGAGGCGTCAGTCCACCGTGAAGTAGTCGGCTCCGGCGTATACACCGGTCAGCTGCTTGGTGCGCTGCATGAGCAGATCGTTCAGCAGGCTGGAGGCACCGATACGGAACAGCGCCGGGCTCAGCCATTCGGGGCCCGCGATCTCACGTACCAGGACCAGATAACGGATGGCGTCCTTGGCCGTTCGGATACCCCCAGCGACCTTAACGCCGACCCGCCGGCCGGTCGCGTCGGCGAAGTCGCGGACAGCAGTCAGCATCACCAGCGCGACCGGCGGTGTCGCGGCCGGCGACACCTTCCCGGTGGACGTCTTGATGAAGTCGGCGCCTGACAGCATGGCCAGCCACGAGGCCCGGGCCACGTTGTCCAAGGTGACCAGCTCGCCGGTCTCCAGGATCACCTTGAGGTGCGCGGCCCCGCACGCCTCGCGGACCGCGCGGATCTCCTCGCTGACCTGCCTGTACCGCCCGGCCAGGAACGCTCCCCGGTCAATGACCATGTCCACCTCGTCGGCGCCGGCCGCCACGGCGTCCGCCACGTCGGCCAGCTTGACCGCCAGCGAGGCGCGCCCCGACGGGAACGCCGTGGCCACGGAGGCCACCAGGACCTGGCGGCCGGCCAGTTCCCCGTGGTCCAAAGCCCCGTGGTCCAAAGCCCCGTGGTCCAAAGCCCCGTGGTCCAAAGCACTGCGGGCCACGGGCACCAGGTCCGGATACACGCAGACGGCGGCGACCGGCGGGACCGCCGGGTCTGCGGGATCCGGCTGGCGCGCCTTCGCGCACAGCCCGCGAACCTTGCCGGGCGTGTCGGCACCCTCCAGCGTGGTGAGGTCGATCATGCGAATCGCCGCGTCAAGCGCCCACAGCTTGGCCTCCCGCTTGATCGACCTGGTCGCCAGGGCAGCCGCCCGCTCCGCCGCGCCGACCTGGTCGACTCCGGGCAAACCATGCAGGATCTGGCGCAGCGCCGCATCCGAGGCCACGATGGCCGACCAGGACCCGGCCGGCCAGGACCCGGCCGACCCGGGCCCGGCGGACCCGGACCCGGCGGACCCGGACCCGGCCGGCCAAGGACGGTCGGCCAGCAGACGGGCACCGGGCCCGGCATCGGACGCCGCGGTCACCTCGCCCGCCCTTCCATCCGGACCACCGCGTCACTCGCCGCCCGGGCGGTGGCGAACCCCGGCTTGATGACCGTGTTGATGATCCGGAGCCGCTGGTCAAAGTGGGCGAACGCGCTCTTCATCGCGTTGATCGTGAGCCATTCGATGTCCGACCAGCCATAACCGAACGCCTCTGCCAGCCGGGCGAACTCCGAGGACAGGCTCACCCCGCTCATCAGCCGGTTGTCCGTGTTCACCGTCACCCGGAACTGCAACTGGCGCAGCAACCGGATCGGGTGGGCCTCGATCGACGGCGCGGCCCCGGTCTGCACGTTCGATGTCGGGCACATCTCCAGCGGGGTCCGCCGGTCCCTGACGAAACTGGCCAGCCGGCCGAGTGCCACAGTGCCGCCCGGGGTGACCCGGATGTCGTCCACGATCCGCACCCCGTGGCCGAGGCGCTCCGCGCCGCACCACTGGAGCGCCTCCCAGATGGACGGGAGCCCGAATCCCTCCCCGGCATGGATCGTGATGTGGAAATTCTCCCGCTCCACGTACTGGAAAGCGTCCAGATGCCGGGTCGGGGGGCTGCCCGCCTCGGCACCGGCAATGTCGAATCCGACCACGCCCTCATCCCGGTGCCGCACCGCGAGCTCGGCGATCTCCAGCGAGCGCGCGGCCGTGCGCATCGCTGTGAGCAGGGCGTAGACCGTGATATTCCGGCCTACGCTGCCGATCCGGAATCCGTCGAGCACCGCCGCGACCACCTGCTCCAGGGTGAGTCCACCGGCCACGTGCAGCTCAGGTGCGAACCTCACTTCCGCGTAGACGACGCCGTCGTCGGCGAGGTCCTCGGCGCACTCGGCCGCCACCCGGGTCAGCGCCTCCGGCGTCTGCATGACCGCCACCGTGTGCTGGAACGCGTCCAGGTAGTACTTGAGATGGCCGCGGTTGGCACCACGCCGCAGCCACCGGGCCACCTCCTCGACATCAGCCGAGGGCAGCCGGTCATAACCGATGTCACGGGCAAGTTCGACCACAGTGCCCGGCCGCAGGCCACCATCAAGGTGATCGTGCAGCAGAACCTTGGGAGCCGCCCTGATCTCATCGACGGTAGGAGCCACCCTGCCCATTGTCACAGACCAGGCGCTCGATGACGAGGGAACCGGCCCCGGCCTGGGCTAGAGGCTGGTCTCGATGACGAGGGAACCGCCCGGCGGCACCGGCTCGGAGCCGATCTCCATTGCGCCCGTAAGGGCCTCAAGGGCCCGCTCGAACCGCCGCTCGTCGCCGGAATGCAACTCTAGGACGGGCTGGCCGCGGGTGACCCGGTCCCCCGGCTTAGCCAGGCAGCGCACGCCCGCGGCGGCGCTGACCGGATCCTCCTTGCGGGCCCGCCCCGCGCCGAGCCGCCAGGCGGCGATCCCGACGGCGCGCGCGTCCAGCCGACTCAGGAAGCCAGACTCGGGGGCAGGCACCAGCCGCCGCTCGGCGGCGGGCGGCAGCAGCGCATCGGGGTCGCCGCCCTGGGCCGAGATCATCGCCCGGTACGTGGCCAGGGCCCGGCCGTCGGCCAGCGCCGCCACGGGGTCCGCGTCGATCCCGGCCAGCCGGAGCATCTCGGCGGCCAGCGCGAGCACCACCTCGACCAGGTCCGGCGGCCCATCGCCGGCCAGCGCGGCCACGGCCTCCTCGACCTCGAGGGCGTTGCCGACGCAGCGCCCGAGCGGCGTGTCCATCCTGGTGAGCAGCGCCGATGTGCGGACCCCGTGCTCCTCGCCCAGAGTCACCATCGTCTGGGCCAGCAGCCGGGCATCGGCCATGTCGCGCATGAAAGCGCCGCTGCCGACCTTCACGTCCAGCACAAGCGCCGCTGTGCCCTCAGCGATCTTCTTGGACATGATGGAACTCGCGATGAGCGGGATCGACTCGACGGTCCCGGTGACGTCACGCAGCGCATACAGCCGCCGGTCGGCCGGAGCCAGTCCGGGTCCCGCGGCACAGATCACGCAGCCGACCTGCCGCAACACGGCCAGCATCTCGCCGGGCGAGAGTGCGGCCCGCCAGCCAGGAATGGACTCAAGCTTGTCCAGGGTGCCGCCGGTGTGGCCGAGGCCCCGGCCGGACAGTTGCGGAACGGCAGCGCCACAACTCGCCACCAAGGGCGCGAGAATCAACGAAACCTTGTCACCGACCCCACCGGTGGAGTGCTTGTCAACGGTAGGCCGACCCGCCGCGCTCAAGTCGAGCCGCTCCCCAGAGTCCACCATGGCCGCGGTCCAGGCCCGCAGCTCGGCCTGGTCCAGGCCGCGGAAGTAGATGGCCATGAGCAGCGCCGACATCTGCTCCTCGGCGACCTCGCCACCCAGATAGGCACCAACCAGCCAGCGGATCTGCGCCTCGGTGAGCGGCCGCCCGTCCCGCTTGGCCTGGATCAGCTGCACGGGGTCAGGCAGCACGGGGTCAGGCAGCACGGGGTCAGGCAGCACGGGGTCATACATCGCGGCTTCGCCGCGTATCGAGGTCGTTCTTGGTAAACGCGCTGGGCAGCAATTCGGCCAGCGGACGCGGCCCGGAACCGGTGTCGATGAGCAAGCCCGGACCTGCCGCCTCGAAGAGAAGTTGGCGGCAGCGGCCGCACGGCAGCAGGGGGGCGCCGTCAGCCGCCACCACGCTCACCGCGGCCAATGTGCCGCCGCCGCCCGCATGCAGCGCGCCGACCAGCCCGCATTCGGCGCACAGGGTCAGCCCATAGGAGGCGTTCTCCACATTGCAGCCCAGCACGACCCGGCCGTCGGAGGTCTGGCCGGCCGCGCCCACCTGCAACCCCGAGTACGGGGCGTAGCCGCGTCTCGCCACCTCGGTAGCCGCGGCCCGCAGCCCGGACCAGTCGATCTCCACGTATGTGAAGTTACATCGGTGCGCCCGGGTCACGGCCAGGGTCGGCCGCGTCTCGATTTGGCAACGGCAAGGCCGCCGTCCGGCCCGCTGACTTCCACGAACGCCCAGCCAGGTCTAGCCTTCGGGCATCCCAGAGTGGGGCGTTTGGGATCTTGGTGCCCTGGCCGGCCGGACCGCAGAGACGGGGGCCTTCGGCCCGTGCGGGCGGCGCAGGCCGCCCAGGAAAAGGAGAAAACTGTGAGGCAGACCGTCCGGGCCGCCGCGGCGCTCAGCGTGCTGGCGCTGCTCGCCGCCGCATGTGGCTCGACCGCGAAAAGCAGTTCGCCCAGCACCAGCTCGGCGAGCACCAGCTCATCCGGCGGCGCGTCGGCCGCTGGCAAGTTCAAGGCATGCATGGTCACCGACACCGGCGGCATCGACGACCGGTCGTTCAACGCATCGGCCTGGCAGGGAGTTCAGGAGGCTGAGTCCAGCAAGATCACCGGAACCTACCTGCAGTCAACCTCCGGAAGCGACTACACGCCGAACATCAACACGTTCATCGCCCAGAAGTGCGGGATCATCGTCACCGTCGGCTTCCTGATGGCCGACAACACGCAGACAGCGGCCCAGAAGAACCCGAAGCAGGATTTCGCGATCGTGGACAACGCCTACCCCAAGGTGATCCCGAACATCGACGCACTCCTCTTCAACACCGTGCAGGACGGCTTCCTGGGCGGCTATCTGGCCGCGGGGATGACGAAGACCGGCAAGGTGGCGACGTACGGCGGCCAGAAGCTGCCGACGGTCACCATCTACATGGACGGCTTCTGGGATGGTGTCCAGTACTACAACACCAAGCACCACACGCACGTCACGGTGCTGGGCTGGAACGAGCAGACCCAGAACGGCAGCTTCACCGGCAACTTCACCAGCCAGAGCGACGGCCAGACGCTCACCCAGACGTTCATCACCGAGGGAGCGGACATCATCTTCCCTGTCGCGGGCAACGTCGGGCTGGGCACGGCCAAGGCCGTCCAGGACGCGGATGCCGCAGCGGGCAGCCAGAAGGTGAACATGATGTGGGTGGACACCGACGGCTGCATCAGCGCGCCGCAGTACTGCAAGTACTTCATCACGAGCGTGACGAAGGGCATCCAGCCGGCGGTGAAGAACGCCGTCGTCACCGCGGCCAACGGCACGTTCAAGGGCGGTAACTACATCGGAACCCTGGCCAACGGCGGGGTGACGCTGTCGCCCTACCACGACTTCGCCAGCAAGGTGCCCGCTACGCTGCAGGCCGAACTGGCGACGATTAAGGCCGATATCGAGAACGGCACGATCAACCCGGCCACCAAGAGCCCGGTGTAAGGCGAGAAGGGAGGGCGCCGTGCTGCTCGAGCTGCGGGGCATAACGAAGCGGTACGGCGCCCTCGTGGCCAACGATCACATCGACCTGACGATCGAACCGGGCCAGATCCACGCGCTGCTTGGGGAGAATGGCGCGGGCAAGAGCACGCTGATGAACGTCCTGTACGGGCTGACCCAGCCGGACGAGGGCGAGATCCTAGTCGACGGGCGGCCCGTCGCGCTGCACTCACCGAAGGACGCCATCAGGGTGGGCATCGGCATGGTGCACCAGCACTTCATGCTGGTGCCAGTGTTCACCGTGGCAGAGAATGTCACCCTGGGCGTGGAGCGCACCCGGGTACTGGGCCTGCTCGACCGGCGCCGGATGCGCCGCCAGGTGCGCGAGCTTTCCGAGCAGTACGGCCTGCGAATCGACCCCGACGCCTACGTCGAGGACCTGCCGGTGGGCGTACAGCAGCGGGTCGAGATCGTCAAAGCACTCGTCCGCGAGGCCAGCGTGCTGATCCTCGACGAGCCGACGTCCGTTCTCACACCGGGTGAAACCGAGGAACTCTTCACGATCATGCGGCAGCTCAGGGAGGGCGGGCGCTCGATCGTATTCATCTCACACAAGCTCAAAGAGGTCCAGGCGATCGCCGACACGGTTACGGTCATCCGCCGGGGCCAGGTCGTCGGTGAGCGCCCGCCGACCGCGAGCGACGCGGAGCTTGCCACCCTGATGGTCGGCCGGGCGGTGCAACTCCAGGTCAGCAAGTCGCCTGCGCAGCCGGGCGACGTCGTGCTCGACGTTCGCGACCTCACGGTCCAGGACGAGCACGGCCGGGCCGCGGTCGACAATGCCTCCTTCCAGGTGCGGTCCGGCGAGATCCTCGGCTTCGCCGGCGTGCAGGGCAACGGGCAGACTGAGCTGTGCGAGGCGCTGATGGGCCTGCGGCCCGCTGTGGCGGGATCGGTGCGGCTGTCCGGACAGGAAATCACTGCCGACAGCCCCCGCCATCGGCTCCGCGCAGGCATCGGCTACATCCCCGAAGACCGTCAGGAAGACGGGCTCGTCGCGGAGTTCTCCGTCGCGGACAACCTGATCTTGGACGTCTTCGACCGTCCGCCGTATGCCCACGGCGTGGCGCTCAACCTGGACGCCATCCGGGAGACCGCACTGCGCCGGGTGGACCAGTTCGACGTACGGACGACATCGATCGCCACGCCGGTCGGCACCCTGTCCGGCGGCAACCAGCAGAAGGTCATCCTGGCCCGCGAGATCGGCCGCGACCTGCGGCTCCTGCTGGCCAGCCAGCCGACGCGCGGTCTCGACGTCGGGTCGATCGAGTTCGTGCACCGCCGAATCATCGAGCAACGCGATGAGGGCGTCGCCGTCCTCATCATCTCGGCGGAACTCGACGAGATCTATGCGCTGGCCGACCGGATCGCCGTCATGTACGAGGGCAAGATCACCGGATTCCGGCCGCCGACGGTGCCCGTGGAAGAACTCGGACTGCTCATGGCGGGCGGGGGGACCGGACCAGCGGAAGCAGTGGCGCCGTCCGAGCCTGGCGCCGGACCTGACGGGCACACGGGACCTGACGGGCACACGGGACCTGACGGGCACACGGGACCTGACAGACATACGGGGCCTGACGGGCACGCGGGGCCTGACGGACATGACCGTGGCGGGGAGCCGGCGTGAGCGATCAGCCGCCCGAGACGCCGGCCGCTCCGGCCGGGAGCGGCGATACCGCGCCCGGCCTGAGCAGCGATGCCGCGCCAGCGCGCCCGGAGTTCGGCAAGGCGCTGCTGCAGGCGATTCTCGAGGGCAACTCCGTGGTCGTCACCACCCTGGCCATCGCGACCGGGATCGTCATCGGCGGCCTGCTCATCGCCTTCACCGATCCGGTCGTGCTGCACGCCTGGAGCACGTTCTTCGCCGCCCCCGGCAATGCGATCGCACAAGCCTGGGACTCCGCGGCCGGCGCGTATGCCGCCATGTTCGATGGCTCGATCTTCAACCCGCATACCGTGGTCTCCGCCTTCCACGGCGGCTCGGTCAGTGCCGTCTTCAATCCGCTGTCGGAGACAGCGGTGAACGCGACGCCGCTCATCCTGGCCGGGCTGTCGGTGGCCGTCGCGTTCCGGGCCGGGCTGTTCAACATCGGCGGGCAGAGTCAGATCATCGGCGGCTTGCTGGTCGCGACCTGGCTCGGCTTCGGGGTCAGCCTCCCGCCGGTGATTCACGTCATCGTGTGCGTCATCGGCGCCTTCGCCGGCGGGGCGGCCATAGGCTGGATCGTCGGGGTGCTCAAAGCCAGGACCGGGGCCCACGAGGTCATTGTCACGATCATGCTCAACTACGTGCTGCAGTACTTCCTGGCCTGGATCCTCGGGACCAAGGCCATGCAGCGCCCCGGCCGGACCGACCTGATCAGCCCGGCTATCGCGGGTGACGCTCACCTGCCGCTGATCGCGGGCTCTCATTTGCGGGTCAATGCGAGCTTCCTGCTCGCGCTGGCCGCCGTCGCCGGTGTGTGGTGGCTGCTCAACCGCAGCACGATCGGCTTCGAGTTCCGCAGTGTCGGCGCCAACCCGAACGCGGCCCGCAGCGCCGGCATGAGCGTGCCGCGGACCTGGATCCTCGCGATGCTCATCGCTGGCGGGCTGGCCGGGCTGGCCGCGTCGGCCGTGGTCCAGGGCACCGACTTCACTCTGACCTTCCAGAGCTACGGCACATACGGCATCGACGCCATCACAGTGGCCCTGCTGGGGCGGGCCAGGCCGCTCGGCGTTCTGCTCGCCGCGCTGCTTTTCGGCGCCCTGCACGCGGGCGGCATCCTGATGCAGGCCGCGACCTCCACGCCGCTGACGATCGTGACGGTGATCCAGTCGCTGATCGTGCTGTTCGTCGCCGCACCGATCCTCGTCCGGGCCATGTTCCGGCTGCGCGAGGTCCGGGGCGGCGGCACGGGCGAGGCCCTGGCGAAGGGGTGGAACGGATGACGACGCTGGCCGGCGCGGTCCGCGCACCGCTGTCACGCAGCCGCCGGATGCTCGCGCCGGCCACGTTCATCGCCCTGGGGCTGGTCGACATCCTGGGCTTCGCGATGTTCGCCAAGCACGGCGACGCGCGCTTCGCGTTCTCACAGCCGTTCGCGAAGGTGACGGTGCCCAACCTCGCGCTGCCCGCCGCGGCCACCGGCTACCTGCTCGGCGCCGCGACGATCGCCCTGGGACTCGCGCGAGCGGTGCTCCCCTTCCCCGTCGCCGCCCGGCGGCTGAGCATTGCCGCGGTTCTGCTCTGCTTCGTGATCGCGTTGCTGAGCTGGGCCGACGTCGGCCAGCCGATCCCCTTCAACATCATCAACCTGCTGCAGGGCACTCTGGCCGCCTCAATCCCGCTGATCCTCGGCGCGCTGGCGGGCTGCCTGTGCGAGCGGTCCGGAGTCATCAATATCGCGATCGAGGGACAGTTGCTGTTCGGCGCGTTCGCGGCCGGCATTGCGGCCAGCTTCTTCGGCGTGCTCTGGCTCGGCCTCATCATGGGCTCGCTGGCCGGCGGCCTGCTGGGCGCGATCCTGGCCGTTTTCGCGATCAGCTACCTCGTTAACCAGGTCGTCCTCGGCGTGGTGCTCAACGTATTCGCATCCGGGCTGACCGGGTTCCTGTACGACCGCGCGCTTGTGCCCTACGAGAACTCGCTGAACTCGCCCTCGACCTACCTGCCGATCAAGATTCCGCTGCTCGGCGATATCCCGATCGTCGGGCCGGTCTTCTTCGACTCCACAATCTTCCTGTACATCACCTACGCCGCTCTCATCCTGGTCCAGGTGGGAATGTTCAGCACCAGGTGGGGGCTGCGGACACGCGCGGTGGGGGAACATCCGGCCGCCGCTGACACCGTCGGCATCCGGGTGCTCGCTGTCCGGTACCGCAACGTGATACTCGGCGGCCTGCTGGCCGGGATCGGCGGCGCCTATCTCACCATCGGGTCGGTCGGTACGTTCACCCCGAACATGTCGTCCGGGATGGGCTACATCGCGCTCGCCGCCCTGATCTTCGGGCGCTGGACCCCGCTGGGCGCGATGGCCGCGGCGCTGCTCTTCGGCTTCACGCTCGAACTGCAGAGCATTCTGTCCACCATTAACGTTCCAATCCCGTCTAACATCCTGCTGATGGCTCCCTACGTGGCGACAATCGTTGCCGTGGCAGGTCTCGTCGGCAAGGTTCGCGCGCCGAGAGCCGACGGACAGCCTTACGTTAAAGCCTGACGCCACAACGATGGGAAGCCGTGCATCACGTCATGATCGAGCATGCGAGCGCCGCCCCGTGGGCCCAGCTGGGCGACGACCCCTACACTGCCGCCGCGGCCAGCGCGGCCCGGCTGGCCCGGCTGACCGGCATGGCGGCGCACGACGTCGCGGTGGTGCTGGGTTCGGGCTGGGCCCAGGCCGCGGAGGCGCTGGGCGCGGCCGTAGCTGAAATTTCGCTGGCCGAGCTCGGCGGCTTCCCCGAGCAAACTGTGGGCGGCCACCAGGGCAGTATCCGGTCGATGGTGCTGACCGCCGCGGCCACTGGCCCCACCCGGCTGCTCGTCTTCCTCGGCCGCAGCCACCTGTACGAGGGGCACTCCCCCGCGACCGTGGTACACGGCGTGCGCACGGCGATCGCGGCGGGCTGCCGGGTGATCGTGCTGACCAACGCCGCCGGCGGGATCCGTGACGGGTTCCGGGTGGGCCAGCCCGTGCTCATCCGCGACCATCTCAACCTGACCGGCAGTTCACCGCTGGCTGGGCCGCCGCCACCCGAGGGATACCCATCCCGGTTCACCGACCTCACCGGCCTTTACTCGCCGCGGCTGCGCGCGCTGGCCCGCACCGCCGACCCGAGCCTGGCCGAGGGCGTCTACGCCGCGCTGCCCGGCCCGCACTACGAGACCCCGGCCGAGATCAGCATGCTCCGCGCGCTCGGTGCCGATCTGGTCGGCATGTCGACCGTGCTTGAGGCGATCGCCGCCCGCCACCTGGGCGCCGAGGTGGCCGCGATCTCACTGGTCAGCAACCTCGCGGCGGGACTAGCGCCGCACGGCCTCGACCACGCCGAGGTGGTCGCGGCAGGCAAGGCCGCTGCCGATCAGATGGGCACGCTGCTGGCCAGCGTGCTGCCGTGGGTGTGATATGGTTCCCGCCGATCTCCGGGCGCGCGCGCAGGCCTGGATAGCCGACGACCCGGATCCCGATGACCGGGCCGAGGTGCGGGCGCTGCTCACCGAGAGCAGCGGAACTGACCAGCGCAGCAGGGTGGCCAGCGCCGAACTCACCGACCGGTTCGCGGGGCGGCTGAAGTTCGGCACTGCCGGTCTGCGCGGTGCCATCGGCGGCGGCCCGAACCGGATGAACCGCGCGGTAGTCCGGAGCGCGACCGCCGCGTTGGCTGGCTGGCTACGGCAGCGCCGCCCCGGAGCGGCCCAGGCCGGCGTGGTCGTCGGCTGGGACGCCCGGCACCGATCGGCGGAATTCGCCGACGAGGTCATCTCCGTGCTCACCGGGGCGGGCATCCGGGTCCACCAGCTGCCCGGCCGCTGCCCGACCCCGCTGCTCGCGTTCGGGGTCCGCCACTTGTCCGCTGCGGCCGGCGTCATGATCACGGCCAGCCACAACCCGCCGGCGGACAACGGCTACAAGCTCTACCTCGGCGACGGAGCGCAGATCGTGCCGCCCGACGACGTGCAGATCGCGGCGGCCATCCGGGCCCTCGGCCCGTTGTCGCAGATTCGGGCCGGGCCCGCCACCAGCCCGCTAGTCATCCACCATGGCGACGAGGTGGCCCAGGCTTACCTGGAAGCCATCATGGAGAGCTCGGCGGCCGACGGTGGGTCCCTGGCCGAAGGCGGGGGTCCGGCCGGCCGGACGCTCCGCGTCGTCTACACGCCCCTGCACGGCGTGGCCGGCCGCCTCGCGGTCCGCGCCATCACCCGCGCGGGCTTCCCAGCCCCGCACGTGGTCGCGGCCCAGGCGGATCCCGATCCCGACTTCCCGACCGTCGCCCTGCCCAACCCGGAGCAGCCGGGAGCCCTTGACCTGGCTCTGGCGGATGCCCGCAGGCTCGGGGCGGACGTGGTGCTGGCCAACGACCCCGATGGCGACCGGCTAGCCGTCGCGGTTCCCGACCCGCTCACCGATGGCGGCTGGCGGATGCTCACCGGCGATCAGCTGGGCGCCCTGCTCGGTGCTTACCTCCTCGGGGAGACCGCAGGGGGCACCCAGGCCGGGGGCACACTGGCGCAGGACCGGCTGGTCGCGACGACGGTGGTCTCCTCCACGATGCTTTCCAAGATCGCCGCTGCGGCAGGCGTCCGCTATGCGGAGACACTCACCGGCTTCAAGTGGATCGTGCGGGCGGGCGAGTACGCGCCGGACAGCCGTTTCGTGTTCGGCTATGAAGAGGCGCTCGGGTACGCGGTCGGTGACACGGTCCGGGACAAAGACGGGATCAGTGCCGCCCTGGCCGTGCTGGCCCTGGTCGCAGGGGCCAGATCGGCCGGGCAATCGCTGCTCGACCGCTGGGACGCGCTTGAGGCAACGCACGGCGTGCACCTGACCGCGCAGCTGACGCTGGCCGCCCGGCGGCCAGCGGGTGTCATGGCCGAACTGCGGCACGATCCGCCGACTGCGCTAGCGGGCCAGCCCGTGATCTCATCAGCCGACCTCGCCACCGGCCGCGGCGGACTGCCACCGGCCGATGTGCTGCGTTACTGGCTCACCGGCGCCCGCGTGGTCATCCGGCCGAGCGGCACGGAGCCGAAGCTGAAGGCCTACCTGGAGGTCGTCGAGCTGACCGCCGGCCGGAGCCTGGCGGCGGCCCGGGCCGCCGCGGCCGTGCGCCTCACTGCGCTGCGCTCGGCCGTCGAGACTTTGATCAGCGGGGAACCGGGCCGGTAGACAGCTCGGCCACCAGAGCCTCCGCGGGCAACAGCGGGAGCCGGACGGTGAACGTCGTACCCACGCCCTCCGTCGAATGGACGGCCACGTCGCCGCCGTGCTCGGCGACGATGCTGCTGACAATGGCCAGACCGAGGCCCGTGCCGGCTATGGACCGCCGGACCGCGTTCGATGCCCGGAAGAAGCGGCCAAAGAGGGCCCTTTTATCTTTCTCGGGAATGCCGATACCGGTGTCGGCGACGCTCAGCACCGCGGTGTCCCCATCACGGGCGACCGCGAGTTCGATCCGCCCGCCTGGAGGAGTGAATTTCGCGGCGTTCGAGAGCAGGTTCATCACCACCCGGTCGAGCTGGCTGACGTCTCCGTTGACAATGAGTCTCTCGTCGGCGCATGTCACGGTCAGGGTGAGCCCGGTGCCGGCCACGGAGGGCTGCAAGACCTGGGCGGCGTCGCGGACGACATCCAGCAAGTTCACCGGGCGCAGCACGGCCTGGAAGGCGCCTGACTCAACCTTCGACAGCGTGAACAGGTCTTCGAACAGGTTCCGCAGCCTGACCGCATTGCGGCCGACCGCCTCCAGCATCCGTTCTTGCGCGGCGGTGACCGGGCCCGCGTCCTCGTCCCTGAGCATCTCCAGGTACCCCTCAATGCTGGTGAGCGGCGCGCGGAGCTCGTGTGAGACGGTAGCGAAGAAGTCGGATTTGGTGGCGTTCAGGCCCTTCAACTGCTTCACCAGGCCGTTCTCGGCCTCATACATGCGGGCCTGCTTCAGCCCACGGCCGATATCGGCGGCTATCGACTGAATGCAGTCGACCTCGGCTGGTGTCCATGGGTGCCCAGGCTGGGTCCGCTCGAGTTCCACGATCCCATGCAGCTCGGAATCGATGCCAAACGGAGTAGCTAGGTGCGCCACGACTCCCTGGCGGAGCAGGGGCTCCCGGATGGCGGGCGGGATGATCTCGCCTTCTGGGCCGCGCACGTCCTGGATCACCTCGCTGGACTGGGTCTGGAGCAGCCCGTTCGCCCACTCATTGAAGCCAGGGTTCAGATCCTTGAGGAGCTTGACCGGCAGCCAGTCCTGGCGGGCCCATTCGGCGTATCGGGGATACTCATCTTCGACCAGCCGCAGCACGGCCAGATCACTGGGTACGCACTGGGTAATGGCACTGGACGCCTCGCGCAGAACATCCTCGGCCCGCAGCGGCACACAGACGCGGATGCCGGCTTCCCGGGCCAGCGCCCGGAGCCGGGCATGCTCCCGTTCCTGCCCGCGGAGGCGGTCATTCTCGTCCGCCAGGGTGTTCACCGACCTGGCCACCTCGCGCACCTCAGCCGATCCCGCCAGTTTCACCCGGACGGCATGCTCACCCGACGTCAGCCGGCGCACGGCGGCGGCCAGGCTGCCCAGTGGTCCCGTGATGCCGCGGATCGTGCTGAGTATGAGCACCACCACGAGCAGCACGGCGGCCGCGATCGCGGCCGCACTCCAGGCCAGGCCGACGTTGAGAGCGTGCTTGCTGTCCGCGGTGAGCTGCCTGACCTGACCGGCCAGGCTCGCTTGCATGGCGTTGCTGGCCGCGTTGTATGTCGAGGCGAGAAGGTCGGCCCGGGCGGCCAGGGCCCGGGCCGCCGCGGAGCCCGGGGGGAGCCCAGCAATCGTGTCGGCCACGGCGAAGAGCTGCTGTCCGGTGGCTACCTGCTCGGCGGCCAGGCCGCGCAAGTTACTGGGAGTGTGCGCCCGGAGCGTGCCGAGCCTCGCGGCAAAGCCCTCCCGGGCGGCGGGCAGGGGGCGCAGCGAAGCACGGCGACCGGACAGCGCGAAGCTGCTGATGGACAGCTGGCTGGTGGTGAAGTCCTGCTGCATCTGGCCGACGGCCTGCTGGAGCACGTAGTCGCGCCCGGTCAGCTGCCTGTTCGCCGAATCCTGGTGGGCCAGCCCCGCGTAGCCGACAATCGCCGCGGCCGCGATGAGGACGGCGAACACGGCGAAGGCAATCAGGTGCTGGCTGACGATCGAGCCACGGAGCCTCATGACCGCACACCAAGCCTCGGGGAGGCGTGGCGCAGGGCGGCTTCCTGGTCCGCCGGCGCGTCCGGGGCAGCGGGTTCGGTCAGCGGGAGCCGCACGCTGACGGTCGTGCCCTCGCCTTCCTGCGACTGGATGCTTATTTCCCCGCCGTGCGCGGCGACGATCGTCTGGACGATGGCCAGGCCGAGACCGGTGCCCTGGATAGCCCGTTTCGTGGCGTTCGAGGCACGGAAAAAGCGGGTGAAGAGGCCTTCCTGGTCCGCGACCGGAATGCCGATGCCGCTGTCCGCCACGGACACCACGGCCCAGCCGCCGGCCGTCTCCGCGGTCACCCGGACCTGGCCACCCGAGGGAGTGAACTTCACCGCGTTGGAGAGAAGGTTCGTCAGCACCCGGGCGAGCTGCCCGGCGTCCCCATTCACCACCAGGCCGTCACCGGGACACGCCATCGTCAGGGTGATGTCCTTGGCCGCCACGGCGGGCTGAATGTCCTCGCCGGCCCGGGTAATGATGTCCGCCAGGTTGGCCGGCGCCATCACCGTGGTGAACGTGCCCGATTCCATCGCCGAGAGCGTGAGCAGGTCCTCGATCAGGTCCTGCAGCCTGGTCGCGTTCCGGTTGACCGTCGCGAGCGTGCGCTCCTGCTCGGCGGGGAGCTGGCCCAGGTCCCCGTCCATGAGCATCTCGGTGTAGCCCTTAATGCTGGTCAGCGGGGTGCGGAGCTCGTGCGACACGGTCGCGACGAAATCGGACTTGGCCCGGTCGACCGACTTCAGCTCTTCGACCAGGTGGTTCTCGTCCTCATACAGGCGGGCATGATGCAGTCCCCGCCCGAGATCGGCCGCGATCGACTCCACCGCGTCGACCTCGGCGGCCGTCCAGGGGTGGCCGGGGTGCAGCCGTCCGGCGAGGATGATCCCCAGCAGCTCAGCGCCGACCCCGAACGGCGTGACCAGCAGTGACACGACGCCGGCCTGGCGCAGCGGCTCACGTACCTGCGGCCGAAGCTCATCGCCGTCCGCGCCACTCACATCCTGGACCACCAGGCTGGATTGATTCCGGAGCACGTCGCTCAGCATCCGGAACGTGCCCAGGGGAACGTCGGCCAGGAAATTGGGCGGAAGCAGCCAGTCATGCTCGTGACCCTCCGGCGCCCCCAGTTTCCCGTCCCGCATCACGTGCAGGTACACGACGTCGGCGTCCAGATTCTCGTCCAGTGCGGCGCGCGCCGCACTGACCACGTCGGCGGCGTGCAGATGCTCCCGGATGCTGAACCCCACTTCCCGGGCCATCGCGCGCAGCCGGGAGTGTTCCTCCTCCGCCCCGCGCAGCCGGTCGCTCTCGTCGGCCAGCGTATTGACCGACTGCGCCACCGCGCGGGCCTCCAGGGACCCGGTCAGGTCGGCGCGGGCCGCGTGGTCGCCGGCGGAGAGGCGGTGCACCGTCGACGTCAGGCTGCGCAGCGGCTTCGTGATGCTGCGTATGGTGCCGAACGCGGCCAGCAAGGCGAGCAGCAGGGCGAGCCCGGCGAGGATACCGCTCCAGGCGACCGTCCTGGCCAGTACCTGCCTGGCGTTGTTGAGCGCGATCTTGCCCTCGGCCTGCAACTGGTCCAGCATCCGGCTGTTCGCCGCGTCGAAGGCGAAGGCGCTTGGGAAGCTCTCGGCCGACACCGTGACCAGCGCGGGGTCACCGGCCGGCAGGGCCTGTATCCGGGCGGCGAAGGCCAGCCACGTCGCCAGCGCGCGCTGCTGGGCGATCACGTTGGGCCGCAGTTGCGCCTCCGCACGGCCGGCTACCTGGTCGAGCGCCGCCTCCAGTTGACCGCGGGACGTCCGATAGAAGACGAGGACCAGTGGCTGCCGGGTCAGTACGTAGGCGCCCATCGACGCCTGGATTTCGGCGAAGTCGGCCCGGATCTCGAGGGTGGTGATCTCGAGGGGATGGATGTTGTTGACTTCGTTGCTGATCGCCGCGTTCTGATACCTGACACCGGCGTAGACGAGAGCCCCGGCTCCGACGGCCAGCAGGGCGAACACGACGCAGCCACGCCATAGCCGGCTGGTCATGGAGCTAGGTCTCATGTGCAGGCCTTCCACTCCCGCTCGCCAGGAGCACGTGGGCGGGCCGTCCGGTTGGAATCCAGGTCCGCACTACATTTCGCTCATAGTAATAGATATATTACTCTACGTAGTTCGCTAAGAGTTCCGGGGCTCAGATCACTGGGCCTGCCCAGGTCGCTGACGCACCATGCAGCGATGGGGCGTCGTGAGCGGCTTCGTGGTCCGCCGGCGCGTCCGGAGCAGCGAGTTCGGCCAGCGGGAGCCGCATGCTGATCGTCGTCCCCTCGCCTTCCTGCGACTGGAAGCTGATTTCCCCGCCGTGCGCGGCGACGATCGTCTGGACGATGGCCAGGCCGAGACCGGTACCGGGAATGGCGTGTTCCGTCGCGTTCGAGGCGCGGAAGAAGCGCGTGAAGAGGCCCTCCTGGTCCGCCTCCGGGATGCCGATGCCGCTGTCCGCCACGGACACCACGGCCCAGCCGTCGGCCTCCTCCGCGGTCACCCCGACCTGGCCACCCGAGGGAGTGAACTTCACCGCGTTGGACAGAAGGTTCGTCACCACCCGGGTGAGCTGCTTGGCGTCCCCGTTCACCACCAGGCCGTCGCCGGGACAGGTCATCGTCAGGGTGATGCTCTTCTTCGATACGGCGGGCTGAATGTCCTCGGCGACCCGGGTGATGATCTCCGTCAGGTTGGCCGGCGCCGTCACCGTGGTGAACGTGCCCGCCTCGATCGCCGAGAGCGTGAGCAGGTCCTCGATCAGATCCTGCAGCCTGGTCGCGTTCCGGTTGACCGTCGCGAGCGTGCGCTCCTGCTCGGAGCTGAGCTCGCCCACGTCCCCGTCCAGCAGCATCTCCATATAGCCCTTGATGCTGGTGAGCGGGGTGCGGAGCTCGTGCGACACGGTCGCGACGAAGTCAGACTTCGCGCGGTCGATGGACTTCAGCTCCCCGACCAGGCGGTTCTCCTCCTCATACAGGCGGGCATGATGCAGCCCGCGCCCGAGATCGGCCGCGATCGACTCCACCGCGTCGACCTCGGCCACCGTCCAGGGATGGCCGGCCTGCAGCCGGTCGGCGGTGATCATCCCGAGCAGCTCAGAGCCGACCCCGAACGGCGTGAGCAGGTGTGACACGACGCCGATCCGACGCATCGGCTCACGTACCTCCGGCCGCAGCTCATCGCCTTCCGGGCCAGACACATCCTGGTTCACATGGCTGGATTGTCTCCGGAGCAAGCTGTCCATCAGCTGGAAGGAAGCAAGGGGACGATCGTCGATGAACGTGGGCGGAAACAGCCAGTCATGCTCATGGCCCTCTGGCGGGCACATCTTCCCGTCCCGTATCAGGTACAGGTACACGAGGTCGGCGTCCAGATTCTCCTCGAGCGCCGCGAGAGCCGCACTGACGACGTCGGCGGCGTGCAGATGCTCCCGGATGCTGAAGCCCGCTTCCGTCGCCATCGCGCGCAGCCGGGTCCGGCTGGCCTCCAGCTCGCTCAGCCGGTCGCTCTCGTCGGCCAGCGCGTTGACCGCGAGGGCGACGTCCCGGAGTTCCCGTGGCCCCGACACCCGGATGCGGGCTTCGCGGTCGCCCGCGGTGAGCCGGTTGACGGTCGCGGTGAGGCGGCGCAGCGGCCCCAGGGTGCCGCGCATGGTGCCGAACGCGATGGCCAGCCCGAGCACCACCGCGACCGCGAGCACGGCGGCGCTCCAGGTCAGGCCGACGCTCAGGGCGCTGTTGCTCTGCCGGATGAGCCGGGTGATGGTGACGCCGATGCTCGTCAGCATGGCGGAGTTGGCCGCCTTGAACCGCTCGCTGGTCGCCCACCCGGTGTCCGTGCGCGCCGTGTCCGCGGAGGTGTAGGCCGGATCATCGATGATCTGGTTGGCGAGCGTGAACCAGGCCTGGCCCGCCTGGCCCTGCCGGTCGATGAGACTTCGCATGCCGCTGGGGGCGTTGCGGCGCATGAGGATCAGATCGGAGGCGAAAGAGGAGCTGTCCGCGTCATAGAGGAACAGGAAGTGCGACTCGAACGTGAGTTCGTAGTTGGCGATGGCCAGCTGGCCGTTGGCGAAGTCGTTGGCCAGATCGCTGGTGTTACGCCGCAGGACGTAGGCCTGATCGTTGAGCTGCCTGACCGCCCCCTGCTGGCGCCCCATCCCGGCGTAGACGACCACCCCCGCGGCCGCGAGCAGCACCACGAACAGGGCAAAGCCGGTCCGCAGCCGACCGCCGATGGAGCTTGGCAGCCTCATATCCGCCGACCCTCCGTCTCCGCCTCTGCGTAGAGTCATAACGATTAGTTACATACAAGGTACCCTTGGTGATCAAGTCCAGGCATCGCCAGGCGCACCCGGCCGTGGCAAGCTCGACAGCATGACCCACCCGGTCGACGATCCGGCCCGTGATGGCCAGCCCCGTGATGGCGGACACTGCGACGCCGCGCACAGTCATCC
>OCTA010001382.1_pt1 | contig 22293 bp, 17 predicted proteins | sample 1538991 | NCBI WGS metagenome assembly OCTA01 (sample SAMEA3539302, study PRJEB22396) | soil metagenome | biome: tundra; feature: field; material: soil | place: USA | collected 2010-05 | depth 0.15 m | reverse complement strand
GCACCAGAAAAACCCAAAAATAGCCGGTCCAGTTATTTCCTGGACACTACACTAGTTACTGTGTAGAGAGAACACTTCGCAATTTGGATCGACAAGCAACCGACCCGCCGCTGGACGGTGCTGTGCCATCCGGAAGGTATATAGTCAGATTAGAAACCTGAAGTCGATTTCATTACTTGAATCTGAAGCCGCCCGACGGCTTGGACTCGAGGACTGCGGTTGCGGAAGCAAACGGCATTTTAGCGCGTGCGCGCGTCCATTGCCAACGGATGTGGAACGATGCTTCGGTATCCCGGCGCAGTCGGCCACCCTTATTGAATTGGCGCGAGACCCGGACCCAAGACCACCCGGAACAAAACCGAGTAGTACGACACTTGCCCATCCCCGTTGCGAACGGCGGTAACATCTTCTAGTCGGGAATTGTGGGACCCTAATTGAAGCTATGCGAACTTTCCTTGTTTGTACCTTCGCGTTGAGCATTTTGTGTAGTACGGCTTACGCACAAGCTCCCAAGAAACGCATCGCAGTCATCGACTTCGATTACGCTACCGTCCAGAACAGCGTTTCGGCGATTTTCGGAACGCGCCAGGATGTTGGGAAAGGAATCGCCGACATCCTGGTAGACCGGCTCGTATCGGACGGCCGCTACTCCGTGATTGAGCGCAAGGCTATCGAGAAGATCATGGCCGAGCAGAATTTTTCGAACAGCGATCGCGCTGACCCGAACTCCGCGGCGAAACTGGGCAAGATTCTCGGAGTAGACGCGATCGTGACTGGCAGCATTACCCAGTTCGGACGAGACGATCAGAACCGGACGGCGACCGGCACCGCGCTGGGTGGTATAGCGAGTCGTTATGGGCTCGGCGGAGTCGGTCAGAAGAAGGCGAAAGCCGTGGTCGCCATCAGTGCGCGCCTCATCAGCACCGATACGGCGGAGATCCTGGCTGTCGCAACCGGCAAGGGCGAATCCAGCCGCACCGGCGCAAACCTGCTTGGCGGAGGTGGCAGCAGCGGGGGTGGCGGGGGCGGCGACTACAACATGTCAAGCACCAACTTTGGCGAGACGATCCTCGGAGAGGCTGTATCCCAAGCTGTCAGCCAGGTTGCCGGCAGTCTGGAGCAGAGTGAACCACAACTCCCCGTGCACACCGTTGCGCTGTCGGGCCTGGTGGCGGATGTATCCGGCAGTACGCTTATCATAAACCTCGGCTCTAAGGACGGCTTAAGAGTCGGCAATCGCTTGGCAATCAAACGGACGGGCAGAAAGATTGTCGATCCAGCCACGGGCAAGGTGATTCGCCAGATTGAAGAGAACCTTGGCACTCTCGCGATTACGGAAGTGGACGAATCCTCGGCAGTCGGCACATACTCCGGCTCGGGCACGCCGAAGGTTGGAGATACGGCTAAAGCGGTCGCGCAGTAGGTGACAACTTGGATCTGACGGTCGGACAGATTATCGGCGATTACGAGGTGCTCGCAGTGCTCGGCGCGGGCGGCATGGGAAAGGTGTATAAGGTCCGCAGTACGATCTCACAGCGGGTGGAAGCGATGAAGATATTGCTTCCGGACCTGAGCGCCGCGCCCGAACTTGGGGAACGTTTTCTGCGAGAGATCCGGATCTCGGCGTCCCTGGATCATCCTCACATAGCCGCGCTGCGCGCCGCGCAACGCGTTGGGAACCAACTGTTGATGGTGATGGAATTCATCGACGGTGCAACGCTCAGCGATCTGATGCAGAAATCGCGGATGCCGCTTGACCGCTGCTTGAAACTCATCTCGCAAGCGTTGTCCGCGCTCGATTACGCGCATACTCGAAATGTCGTTCACCGCGACATCAAGCCTGCGAACATCATGCTTACCTCGACCGGAGAAGTAAAGCTGATGGACTTCGGAATCGCCAAGCTCGCGACCGATTCCAGTCTGACGAAGACCGGCACGATGGTCGGTTCCGTTCCTTACATGTCCCCGGAACAGATTGAAGGACGCGAGATCGACGGCCGCTCCGATATCTACTCCTTAGGCGTAACGCTCTATGAAATGGTCACCGGGAAACGGCCTTTCAAGGGAAAGAGCGATTTCGAGATCATGACGGCGCACCTGACGGGTGTTCCGCAGCCGCCGCGAGAACTTGACCCCACATTGCCGGGGCTGGTCAACGAAGTGATCCTTACGGCTCTGGCGAAGAATCCCGGCGACCGCTTCGCCACCGCAAAAGCCATGCAAAATGCCGTCGATAGCATTGCCGCGAGCCTGGCACAACCGGCAGCGCCAGACGGCCTGCCCACAACTCCGCTTACTGCCAAGGTTGCCGCAAGTCCGCTGGCGGATGAAGCGAAGGGGCCGGTCCAAGTGCTCCCAGGAGCACGAGTTGCGGCGCCTTCCAGGAATCATCGGATGGCGTACATGCTCGCGGGTTCCCTCGCGACCCTGGCAGTGTTGATTGGCGCAGTGCTCGAATTGCCCCGATTTTTCCATACCAAAGCGAGCGACAGAATTGTGGTTCAGCAGCCGGCCGGCGTAGTGCAAGAGAAGTCCGTTCCGGGTCCGGCAACGCCCTCGGCTGCAAATCCCGTCGAGACATATCGAACTCCGTCTCAACCGGAAGGCTCGTCTGCGTCCCAAGGCGGCCAGCAGGGCAATGAGCTCAATCCGCAAAGCGCAACTAAGCCTCCACTAACTGCTAAGCCGCTGCCCATCCGGTCGCAAGCAAAGCCACGCGAGTCAACCTTGACGCCAGCGGCATCTTCAACCATGGGCGCCGCAACGACAGCTACTTTGGCGGCGGACCGTGCAAGTGGAAATTCTTCCAACCTGCCGGCTTCGCCCTCTCCCGGTGCGGTTAGCGAAAGCACTCAAGAAGTCGCCGCGCTGCGCGATCGGATGATGCTGATGAATGCGCGGGTCTCGGGCGTCAGGAGTTCTCTGAACAATTTGAAGAACACCCAGGCACAGTCGGGCCTTGGACTGCGCAGAGACATGGTTAGTTCAGAGGAACGCCTAGTTTACCAAATGAGCGAAGCGGCCAATAGGATCGATGCCAACGACGCAGCCGGAGCCCTAAAGCGGCTTGATGCCGCCGAAACCGATCTGGAGAAGCTGGAGAATTTTCTTGGGAAGTAATGGACCGTCGCGGGGCTCACTGGAGGCGTTCGACAAAACTCTGGAGACCGCGAAAGTCCATCGCGTAAGCTTCCTGCGGTTCCGGGTAGCCCTTCAGTGAAACAACGTGCCGCGTAATGGCCCCACTGGTGTCGGTGAGCGCGGAAAGAAAAGTATAGGTCAAGTCCCCTAGCAAGATATCCGCCCTAAGCTCGCGGGTTGCCGATTCAAGTCGAAAGGCCTTGTTGACCGAATCGCCGAGCGCCGTGAAATCGGGAAAGTCGCGGCTTCCCATGTTGCCGATTTCCGCGTAGCCGCTGTTGATGCCCGCCCCAAAGCTAATGGGAATAGGCAGGTTGTACTGCTTGTTGAGATCGTCGAAGACCTTCTTTATGTCGATCAGCGACCGAAAGATGAGGCTGATATCCTCGCGCGTCAGACTTTGCTTCTCATGGATCCAGAGACCCATTAACGCATCCCCAACGTACTTCTGAGCCCAACACTGGTTGGCGCTCAGGACCTGGCCTCCCTTTTGGAAAATAGTTCCTATGATTTCCGAAATGTAGGATTCACCCATTTTCAGGGTGATGCCGGTATAGTTCTTGATATCGGTGACCAGAACCGTTGTCAATTTTCGGGAAATCAGCAAACGCGTGTTCCAGGAATCCGCCGGCCGCTCCAAGTCGAGAACTCCCGCGTCTTCTTGACAGAAAACAAACTTGCAGGTTCCTATGGAGATGACGTCGCCGGCCTTTAGAAGAGAGGGGACGGTGATGGGACGGCCATTCAGCATGGTGCCATTCCTGCTTTTGAGGTCGGTGACGTAGAACTTACCCGGCTCTAAATGCTGCACAATGGCATGGCGGAGAGACACAGTTGGATCGTCGCTCAGGGGAACGGCACTCTGGCTGCTGCGGTCGATTCGAATCGGCTCCTCAGTGTTTACCTGGACTGTGCCCTTGGCGCCGTTCCGGTCATATTCGAAGTAACAGTTGCCCATGTGATCGCAAGTATAAATGACCATTGTGACACTGGTGTTCGAGACTTTTTCTGTCGTTGCGGAATCCGGATAGACCACTGTTCGTTAGTGGTCTATCCAATACTTTCTCCACCACATCCAATCGCCTGAATAACGTGCATACATGCTGTCGGGAGCGCCAGTATCGTGGGTGTACATGGCGACTCCCAGAAGATAGTTTAGTTTAGCGATTTTGGGTCGTCCCGTTTCAGAGAGGAAAGGGCCGTCCGAACGCCTAAAGCGCCACTGGCTGCGTTCTCGAACTCAAGATTGTGAGCGTTTGTGGCCGTATAGAACCCAGGCAGGCCAATCAGAACCTTCAGTTCGTTGCGCGGCGGGACGTGCTTGCCATCCAAGCGGACGTGCTTGCCATCCAAGCTCCAGGCACCGCCTGAGACTGCCCGCAAAATCCGGGTGGTTTGGCCGGCGATCCAGGTCTGATACTGCGAGGAGCTAGCGACGCCGCTATCGTAGGTCATGGCTCGCGGACTTCCCACAACGACAAAGCCTCCTGCAAGGCGTCTTCCTCACAGACAAAGCGGCCAGTCTGTATGGCTTCCTGAATAAAGCCTTTCTGGTCTTCGGTGAGTTGTACTTGCATGGCCTTGTAGTAACCTCTTCTTTTCAGATACCCGCGCACAGCCGTATCTCATTCAACTTTACACTCGACATTTGCAACATGACGCGCTCTTTATTCTAGGGTCCTTCCGCATAGCAATTTTTTCCTATGTCCCGCCGATATGAGCGAACAAAGCCCGCAACGCATTACCCCGGTGGCTCACGGCAAACTTGTCCGCAGCCGAAAGCTCGCCGAACCCACATCCCAGCGGTGGATAGAAGAACACTGGATCGTAGCCAAATCCGTTTTTGCCGCGTTCCCCTTCAAGGATTTCGCCTTCAACCGTGCCGTGAACTACCTTCAGCAGATTGCCGCTCTTCGCCAAAGCGATAGCGCAGACGAATCGTCCATGCCGGTTCGACTCACGCTCTAGTTTCCTTAGCAGCAATTCATTGTTCGCCGCGTCGGTTGCTTCTGGACCCGCATAGCGGGCGGAGAAAATACCCGGCTCGCCCCCCAGCGCGTCAACCTCCAGCCCCGAATCGTCGGCGAAAACCAGTTCTTCCGTGAACCCCGAGTAGTACACAGCCTTGATCGCCGCATTCTCCTCAAACGTGGCCCCGGTCTCGTCTGGAGGCGTGACCCGCTTCAAATCCGGCAAAAGAAGAATCCGCGGGCCGGGGACACTGCAATCGCTGGCCGCCAAAGAAAACTCATTCAACTTGCCTGGGTTCGTCGAGCACGCGTACAAAATCATGCGTTAAGCGCGAGATGCCAGCGCCTGCTCCTGGACGGTGCGCAGGCCGGCGATGCCCGCGCGGGCCAGCGCAAGCAGTTCCAGCAGCTGCGGATCGTCGAAGGCCACGCGCTCCGACGTTGCCTGTATCTCGATGAACTTGTCAGCTCCGGTCATTACGAGGTTCATGTCCACGTCCGCCCGCGAGTCTTCCTCATAGCAGAGATCGAGCATCGCCGTTCCGCCTACGATGCCCACGCTGGTCGCCGCCACCGAATCGGTGATCGGCCACTTCGGAATGGCCTTGTACTTCACCAGTGTCTTTACCGCAATCGCGAGCGCGACATAAGCGCCCGTGATGGCCGCCGTGCGCGTGCCCCCGTCCGCTTGCAGAACGTCGCAATCGACGATGATGCTGCGCTCCCCCAATGCCGCCAGGTCCACCACGGACCGCAGCGATCGCCCAATCAGGCGCTGAATCTCGTGCGTCCTCCCGGACGGCTTGCCTTTGGTCACCTCGCGCGGCGTCCGCGTAACGGTGGCGCGCGGCAACATGGAATACTCGGCCGTCACCCACCCCCGACCGGTGCCCCGCAGGAACCCCGGAATGCTATCCTCGACGCTCGCTGTGCAAAGGACGCGCGTGTTGCCGCACTCGATTAAAGCCGAGCCTTCCGCCGTCAGCAAATAGTCTGGCGTAATCTTAACCGGGCGCATTTGCCCGGCGTCCCGTCCATCGGTTCGCATAGTGAATCGGTGCTCTCTCAGCCCGCGTTACGAAAAGCGGCGAAGAAGAAAAAGGCCGCCACAATCAGCGCCAAAGCCACCAGCACAAGGCAGGGAATCGCCCCCTGGCGCGGCATCATTGGAGTTTTTGCAGTGGTAATTTTCTTCTTTATTTTTGAGGATGCCATTTGATTTCATGCGCGCGCAAAAAACTACTAGAGGCGGCGGAAGGGCCGCTTGCGGCGACGTGATTATCGATCGGAGTTACTTCTTAAACAAACTATCAAATGCGGCGCGGGCGTCGTTGGCATTGCGCGGCGCGGCGGTTCCATTTTGGTCCGAGGAGCCCCTCCCGTTAGGGATTGCCGCCATTCCATCCCGGGCCACCGTGAAACGCGGCGCAAACAGTTCGCAACTGTTGGCTTGATCCTTGAGTGGAATGCGCACTGGCACAGGCTTAAGGCACTGGAAGCGCGTGGAAGAATCGAAGTGGACACATTGCTTGCAGCAATGTAAAGCCGCCCCGCATTTCGGGCAGCTTCCCTTGAAGTCCGTGTCGGCGGCGAGAGGCACCGCGCAACTGAAACATCGGGAGGCAACTACGTTTTGAACTAGCCGCGGGAGCTTTGGTCCCGTCATGTCAAGAGGGGACTTAGGCCCGTTTGGCCTAGGACGCTCCGACTTGTATGAACCCGACCCGCGGCCTGAATCTTGATAACCGTTTTGCCTATATTTGCGATCGCCGTCCATCGTTATTGATCGGCTCCTTGGAAAAAGCCTGGTGGTCGCACGGGCACACACTTACGCAGTGTTCTCGTTCGAGCCAAGCGTTACATCAGATGCAGTTCCAGTACTAAGAAGAAAGGTGTCTATGCGGCGCTGGAATTCTCTAAGGGAGAGGGCGGATTCAGTCTACTCGGAAGGACTTTCTTACAGATCCCGCCTGCACCTATGTCCTATGTACCATGATTTGCAGTGCGAAGCTAGTACTCCACGACATATTTTTCAAGAATATAGGGTCGGATTAATCCGAAACCCACTTTAGCAGCGAGTTGCAAGGCCGGGTCAGCGGATTGTCGAAATGGTTCGGACTGATCCGAACCGAGTAGCCCACTCTCCCGGTCTGCTGCACCGTAAACTCGTTCGCAAAAACGACGGTAGTGCCACGTTTTTCAACCGGGCGCAGCGTCAGCGCGCGCGTATCCTGTAGTTCGCCATTGACACCGACGTGCCCAATAACCACCTCCACGCGCACCTCGGACGCTTCCAGGCCGCCTAAATCGACGGTGGCCCGCAGTGGCACCGCCGACCCGCTCATCACATGATCGCCCGGTCCGTCACCCACCTCTATGAACCGGATTAAGTGCCAGTACCGCTTGACGCGTTCATCCCAGTCCGACTTCTTGCGCGCGGCCGCAAAACCGTTCTCCGCGATGCGGACCCAATGCTTGTGCGCCGGCTGGTAAAGCTCCGACATGTACTCCGCCACCATCCGCCCGCAACTGAAGCGCGGAGTCAGATTCACGATCGAGGTCTTCATCCGCTTCACCCACCCGGTTGGGATGCCGTCGTCGCCCGCGGCGTAGAACAGCGGCACGATGTCGTTCTCGAGCGTCGAGTAAATCGTGCTCGCATGAATATCGTCCTGGTCTTCCGAGTAGGGAGCGCGGTCGCCAATCGCCCAGCCGCCGGAGATTTCGTAGGCTTCGTCGAACCAGCCGTCAAGCACGCTTAAGTTCAACACGCCATTCATGGCAGCCTTCATCCCGCTGGTGCCGCACGCCTCTTCGCCACGCCGTGGATTGTTCAGCCACAGATCGACGCCTTGCACCATCTCTCTCGCAACCTGGATGCCATAGTCTTCGACAAAGATCAGGCGCTTGGACATCTCCGGATCGCGCGATAAGTTAACGATTTCACGAATGAGCGTCTTCCCCGGATGGTCCTTCGGATGCGCCTTGCCCGCAATCACCACCTGCACCGGCATCTTCGGGTTGTTAAGCAACTTCTTCAAACGCGAGATATCGCGGAATAGAAAGGTGGCGCGCTTATAAGTTGCGAACCTCCGCGCAAACCCGATCGTGAAGACATCCGGATCGAGAACGTCGGACAGGCGCCGCACCTCCGCCGCCGATGCCTTGCGCTGAATGGCCGCGTTTACCGACCGCTCACGAACAAATGCGACCATACGGCGGCGGCGCTTCCGGTGCAGTTCCCAAAGCTCCTGGTTCGGGACTTCGTACACCTGATCCCACATTTTCAAATCTTCCAGGCGGTCGCGCCAATCGGGAAGCAAGTACTGGTCGTAGAGCGCCGAAAGTTCGCCATTGATCCACGTCGGCGCATGCACCCCGTTGGTGACGGAAGTAATCGGAACCTCGCTAAGCGGCAGGCGCGCCCACAAATCCTGGAACATTTCCTGCGACACAAAGCGATGCAAGACGCTGACGGCGTTGCGGAAGGCGGAAGTTTTTAACGCCAGCACAGCCATCGAGAACCGTTCCGTGGGGTCCTGCAGACTCTTCCTGCCCAATTCCAGCAACTTCTCGAATGGGAATCCGGCATCTTTGCAATACTCGGCGAAGTAGTCGTAGACCATGCTCGCATCGAAGAGATCGATGCCGGCCGGCACGGAAGTGTGCGTCGTGAAAACGTTGCTGACACGCGTGGCTTCAAGCGCCTCTTCGAACGTGAGATTATTCTCCAGCATGAGAACGCGAATGCGCTCAATCGCCAGAAATGCCGAATGCCCCTCGTTCATGTGGTGAACGGTCGGCTTGATGCCTAACTTCTTCAGCGCCCGCAATCCGCCAATGCCCAGCACAATCTCCTGACGAATGCGCTTGTGCATGTCGCCGCCGTAGAGCTGATCGGTTATCTCGCGGTGCTCGGCCAGCAGGTTCTTGGGAATGTTCGTATCCAATACGATCAGCCGCACGCGGCCCACATCGATTCGCCAAACCTTGATAAAAAGCCGCCCCGTCGGCAGGTTGACTTCAACGATCAATTCCTTGCCATCGTCATCGGTGCACGGTGTGATGGGGAGCGTATAAAAATCGTTTAAAGGCGTACTTTCCTGCTGCCAGCCGTCCGGATTCAAGCGTTGCTGCAAGTAGCCGCGCTGATACAACAGCCCGACTCCCGCCAGCGCGAAATCCGAATCGCTGGCCGCCTTCAGGTGATCTCCGGAGAGAAGTCCCAAACCGCCCGAATAGATCTGCATGCAATCCAAGAGACCGTATTCCATCGAAAAATAGGCGATCTGCGGAGTGTTCGGCCCGGGCGGATTTGTATGCAGATAAGCGTCGTAAACTTCGCAAGCCCGGCGATACATCGACAGGAAGCGGGGGTCGGTTGCCGACTTGTCGAGGGCGGCTTGCGAAATGCGTCCCAGCAGCAGAATGGGATTGTGGTTCGAATCTTTCCACAGCGCCGGATCAAGGCGCCGGAACAGGGAGCGGATGGTGTGATCCCAACTCCACAGAAGGTTGTACGACAACTCCGGTAACCGGCTCAACGCCGGGGGCAACGCAGGGCGGACGAGGAACTCTTTGGTCGGTTGAATCTGATACGGCATCGTGGCTGCTATAAGGAATAGTGCTCCAAAATTAATGACGCCAGAGTTCGACCTAGTGCAACGAAATCAAAATCTCCCAGGAGAACTCCAACTGACAGCGATTATCCCATGTGGACACTAGAAGGGACGTCAAACGCCGGGGGCACGCTGGAATTTCGCGATGTGGGTTATGCACCGCGGGGACGGGTTGTGCTGGATCACCTGGAGTTTCACGTCGATCCCGGCGAAACCCTCGTGCTGCTTGGACGCAGCGGCTCCGGCAAAACCACTGCCTTGCGGCTGATCAATCGAATGCTCGAACCGACTAGCGGCGAGATTTGCATTGGCGGCCACAACATCGGCCCGCTCGACCCAATCCTACTGCGGCGGCGCATCGGCTACGTCATTCAGGACTTCGGCCTTCTGCCGCACTGGACTGTCGAACAGAATGTGGCACTGGTTCCACAACTGCTCGACTGGCCGCTGGCGAAACGGCGTGAGCGGGCTCACGAACTGCTGGATCAAGTCGGATTGCCGGTGCACGAAATGAGCACTCGCTATCCGCACCAGCTTTCCGGCGGTCAGCGGCAGCGAGTGGGAGTGGCCCGCGCGCTCGCCGCCGAACCGTTGCTGTTGCTCTTCGACGAGCCTTTTGGCGCGCTCGATCCCATCACCCGTCACGAGATGCAGCGGATGTTCATCGACCTCAGGGGCCGGTTCGGCGGCGCCTCCGTATTCGTCACGCACGATCTGGCGGAGGCTCTGGTAATCGGGACGCGCATCGCCGTTCTCGATCAGGGAAAACTCGAAGGAATGTTCACGCCGGAAACCTTCGTGCGCGCCGAGACGCCGCTGGCAAAGGCCTTCCTCGACACCTTGCCTCCCGGTATTGCGAATCCTTTTCGGACAGCCAAAGATTAGTGGACCCGGTCATCCTCAAGAGCCTGCTTGCAGACGTCGCAAGCCTCACCGCCGAACATCTTGTCCTGGTCTCTACGTCGTCGGGCATTGCCATCCTGATCGGTGTTTCTCTCGGCATCGCGGGCACGCGCCGCCCAAAGCTGCGCCGTATTTCCCTCACCATCGCAAATGTTCTGCAGACCATCCCGAGTCTTGCCCTGTTCGGTTTCCTGCTGCCCATTCCGTTTATCGGAGGCATCGGCAAACGCACCGCCATCATTAGCCTTGTCCTCTACTCGCTTCTCCCGATATTGCGCAACACGGTGGTGGGCATTACCGGCGTGGACGCGCAACTTCGGGATGCCGCCATCGCCATGGGAATGACCGACCGCCAACTCCTGCGCCTCGTCGAATTGCCGCTGGCCGCGCCAACGATTCTGGCCGGCATACGCACTGCGATTGTGACCAACATTGGCACCGCGGTTATTGCGGCGGTCATTGGCGGAGGGGGGCTCGGCGTATTGATCTTCCGCGGCGTCGCCTCCGTCGATACGACGCAGATACTGGCGGGCGCGGTGCCGGCGGCAACTCTCGCTCTGCTAGCCGATGCTGGAATGGGCTATCTTGAGCGCTGGGTGGTTAGAAGATGACAAGCCTGGGACCATATCGCAAAATGCGGAGCGCTCTTCACATTGCCGTCTGTCTGGTGACTCTTTGCGCTTGCTCCCGCAGCCACGCAATCGTCATCGGCTCGAAGAACTTCACCGAACAGATCGTGCTGGGCGAGATCGCAGCCCAACAATTGGAGCGCAAACTTCACGCGCAGGTGGAACGGAAGCTCGATCTGGGAGGCACCCTGCTTACCCATGAAGCACTCGTGCAAGGGCAGATCGATCTCTACCCGGAATATACCGGAACCGCCAGCAGCGCCATTCTCAAACAGAAGATGGCGACCGACCCAGCCACCGCTTACATGCTGGTGAAAGACGCCTACCGCGAGCGCTTTCACCTCATCTGGCTTCCCCCGCTTGGCTTCAACGACACTTTCGCCATGGTGGTGCGGGCGAGCGATGGCAGCCGTCTCGCTAAGCCCGCGCTTTCGGCGGCGAACTCACGAGCTTGGCGTCTGGGCGTCGGTTATGAATTCCTGACGCGCCCCGATGGACTCGGCAGTCTAGACAAAACCTACTCGCTACAGTGGGACGGCACGCCGAAAACCATGGACCTCGGTCTTCTTTATAAGGCGCTGCAACAGAAACAAGTTGATATGGCCGCCGGCAATTCTACCGACGGCGTGCTTGCCGACAGCAGCCTGATGGTGCTTGCGGACGACAAGAAGGCGTTCCCTCCCTATAACGCCTGCTTCGTCGTTCGTGAGACCTTAGTGCAGGAGCGGCCCGATGTCAAATGGGCTTTAACCATGCTTTCGGGCCGCATCGATGAAGAAAGAATGCGTAATCTTAACCGCCAGGTTGACGTCGAACATCGTCCCGTTGCCCAAGTCGCTAAGGACTTCCTCGCGACGCAACCGTGATCCTTGCACGATCACCCGACAATGATCAATAAACTTGTACTCGAAAATCTTAAATACCGCTGGGTGCGGACGCTGCTCAGCGCCCTCGTTGTGGGCGTGCAGGTCATGTCTATTCTCACGCTGATCGGCCTAAGCCGCGGCATGTTGAACGACTCCGCGCAACGGGCCAAGGGCACTGGCGCGGACATTTTTCTAAAGCCCGACAGCGGGGCGACCTTCGCGCTTTCCTCCGGACAGATGGATCAGAGATTTGTGCAACTGGTGGCTAAGCAGCCGCATGTTACAAATGCGGTCGGCGTGCTTAGCGTGACTGCCGAGACCATTACCAGCATCAATGGCGTAAACCTGCCGGAATTCCGCAAGATCAACCCGGCGTTCCGCTTCATCAAGGGCGGCCCTCCAAAGGATCCGGATGGCCTCATCGTCGACGAATATTACGCTCGTCAGAACAAGCTCGGTCTGGGCCAGACGCGAAAGCTATTGAATCACGATTGGCACGTGTGCGGCGTGGTGCAGGGCGGCGTGCTCGCGCGCTTGATTGTCGATCTGTCGCGGCTGCAGGAATTGACTAGCAACACCGGGAAAGTTTCTGAAATCCTGGTGAAGCTGGACGATCCCGCGCGCACCAACGCCGAGGTCGAAGACTTCAACCAGCGGTTCAGGGGTTCGCTCAAAGCCATCTCCCTCGCCGACTTCGTTTCGCAATTCAGCATCAACAGCCTGCCCCAATTGCAGGCCTTCATCTGGGTAGTAGTTGCGCTGGCGGTGGTGGTCGGATTCCTCGTAGTCTTCCTTTCCATGTATACGGCGGTCGTGGAGCGCACTCGGGAAATCGGCATCTTGAAAGCGCTCGGCGCGACACCCGGAACCATCATCGGCATCCTGGTTCGCGAAGCGCTGATCCTTGCCATCGTTGGCTGCCTGATCGGCATTATTTTGTCGTTTGGGACAAAGGCGCTGATCATGGGGCTGGTCCCCGCTTCGCTGCAAGTGATCGATGCGCCGGACTGGTGGCCCAAATCGGCGGCCATTGCGATTGTGGGCGCGCTGCTTGGAGCGATCTATCCGGGCATGAAAGCGGCGCGGCAAGATGCCATTGAGGCGCTCGCGTATGACTAATCCCGCGGCGGCAGCCGATAACATCATTCGCGTGCGGGGACTTAGCAAGACCTACCGCGCCGGTGAAGTGGATGTGCTCGCCTTGCGCGGCATCGATCTCGATGTGGGCCGGGGCGAATTCCTGGCGGTGATCGGTCCTTCGGGTTCCGGCAAATCGACGTTGTTTCACATCCTGGGCGGCTTGGCTCCGCCCACCGCGGGCGAGGTCGTGATCGACGGCATGGATCTTAGCAAGCTTACGGATTCCGAACGCACCCGTATGCGCCAAAGGAAAGTGGGCTTTGTTTTTCAGAGGTACAACCTGCTGCCAACGCTCTCTGCCGGCGACAACATTGCCATCGCCCAGGCGCTTGCCCACAATCCATCGCGGCCGGCGAACTTCGACGAGATCCTGAAGATGCTCGGCATCGAGCAGCGGCTGAATCATAAACCGAGCGCGCTGTCGGGAGGCGAACAGCAGCGCGTTGCCATCGCGCGCGCGTTGGTGAATCAGCCGACCATTCTGCTGGCCGACGAGCCGACGGGAAATCTAGATACTGAGAATTCGAACGCCGTGCTCGAACTACTCCGGTTCTTGAACCAGCGAACCGGACAAACCATTCTGATGATCACGCACAACCCGGAAGCCGCCGCGTTCGCCGATAGGACGGTCGCGATCCGCGACGGATTAATGCAGGCGGCATAGCTCCGATATGATTCGTGCGCCTTTGCCTAAAGCCGTCCGATAACTTCTCCTTCCGCGGCCACCGCTCGCAGCCTACGTGTGCTGCGGAGCACCTTATTCGCATGACTCCGGAACGATTATTCACATCCCTCGGACTCCGCAGGGTCGCCTTGCCGCCCATGTTGCACTCTCGCTGACCTTTATCTCGAGTTACAAGCGGAGGAGAACGCGTGTCACACCACTTTTTTCGACTGCTAAGCCACTGCCCATGCGCAACTTACGAAAGTCTGGTGTCGAACAGGAGCTTTAACAGGTCCGTGTCGGCTGCCGTTATTCCACGCATTTGGCAATGCTAAGGATATCGCTGCGTCTTTTCAAGCTCATCCGAAAAAAGCAGTGCTATTACGACGATTTCGGGCATTCCGCTCAAGCAGGCATGTCCGCGAAAGCCAATACCTGCGCTAAGGTAAGCGGATTAGCAGTCGAGACATTCTTCGGCACTCCCGGGCCTATCAATAATGCCTCACGGTGTCCCGCGAACCATGCCAGAAACACGGATCGTTCCGCCCCTGGCAACTTTTGTAGTTCGAGCCAAGTGTAATAGGCCGCAAGGTCTCCGTCGATGGCTGAGCCGGCGCGATCTGGTTCCGCCGTCGCGCCCCCGCCGCTTACAAACTCGTTGAGAGTCCGTTGCCTGACTCGCGCCGTCACTCTCACAAACAGCGTCTCCGGATGCGCCCGCCGAAGAATCTCGCGTGCGCTCCACTGAACGAAACTGGTGCTGTAAATCTGTGTTCCCGACCCCTCGGCAAACAAAGCCACAACAAAGTGCTGCAAGATAGGATCGTTCGTGATCGCGTCCGCATGACAGTCGGATGGGCTCAGTTGGGCAAGCCGGGATCGCAACAACTCCGGCCCCCAGCCAGAGGCCACCGCGCGTTCCATCACCTTTAGCACCGCGGTCCGCACGGGTTCCGCTTGCCGGTAGGAAAGATAAACCAAACCTCCCTCCCGCGCGGCAGACCGGTGGGCCGCATCGCCATCCAGGAGCCAGTGCGCGTACGGTGTTGTGCTTTGAGCGGTTCTGCGGGACAGAACTTCGGCTAACCACCCATCCGCGCTGTCGCCGCTCACATTCGTGGCGCGCAAACCATGCTTGCGCAGCTTAGAGAACAACGGATAGTTGCCAGCCGCCAAATCTGCCCCGCAAGTCACTATAACGAGACGTTGCGCGCGCGTCGCGGGCGCGGAGTCCGGTGGAGACAACTCGTCAACAAGAGCCTTTGCTCCCGCGCGATAGCCGTCTATCTTCTGAGCGGACCATAGATAAGCCGTCAGCTGCTCCAGGAAAATAGCCGGGGCATTCAGCCAATCCAGCCTTGCCAACTCAGGCGGCAGCGAGATATCCGCGAAGGGTCGCGCAAGCTGCCGGAGTCTTTCGGGCGTCAATCTTTCGAGGGCGTTCAGTTGAGCCGCAAGCTGATCGCGTTCGGTGGGAAATCTCCAATCCCAGCCGACGATTCGATCCAAGAACGAAGCTAATACCGGAACTGGCAACCGTTTGAATTGTTCCAGATGTTGCACCGCGACTGCCCTTGCCCGCGGCGGATATCGATCGAAGCTGCGGGCGCTAAGCTCTTCCGGTTTCACAACAACTCCAAAATCGGGCGGCCCCGCACTAAGGGCGTATCGAATCCCAGCAGTCCGCCAACAGTTGGAACGACGTCCAGCGGTTCGATGGGCCGATCCACGGTTGTGTTCCCGCGAATACCTGGACCTAGCGCGAGAAGCCACGTTGTCCTGGCAAGCGGCCCGCCCGTTCGATGATGCTGGAACCCATTCCCGCCCGGATCTCCGTCCGCGTCCCGCCCGAAGTCCGGCAGAATCAGAAGCGTTGTGCGGTCCTTGTACTCCGGGTCGCTCTGGATCGAATTCCAGATCTGGGCGCAAAGACCATCGGCCCGTTGAATCCCTTCGAGGTACAACGAATAAGCGCCAGCATGCGCAACATCAATGTCATGCAAGGTCATCAGGAGAAGCGACGGCGCCAAGTTGCGCATTAATTGCCGCGCGATGAAAACCGACAACTCGTCCGGACTGTTTAAGGTTCGCGCATGGTGCATGAAGTCTTCGACGGACAGCTTCACGATCGAAGCGAGCAGGTGCCGATTGAACTCGCTTTCCTTTTCGGTCAGCCCGGGCCTGGACACGGGCATGTCGTAGCTGTCCTGCAGCAAGTGCTGGTAATCGAGGACCGAAGCATCCTTTCCGCTCCCGGTCGCGGTCGCCAGGATCTGCTTCGGTTGAATAACGGTTGCCCCGAAATCCGGCCCATACTGTTTGTGGCTGCTCGCGCCGATTCTCTGGAAGCCGTTGCTTGGCGCGATCACCCACGCATCGTCGCGCCGCAGGCTCCGGCGGTAGTACTCGAAGATCGTTGGACTGCCGGGCGGATTGGCGGCAAAGTTGTTGAACGTCTCATAGACGCCCGTCGCGATGCTCGCCGTCGCCACGTAGTGCCCGAGAATTCCTCGGTTGACGACCTGTGTGAAGAAGGTGCCTTGTGGAATCAATTCTCCAAGCAAGTGCGGAATGTTCCGCTGACCCTCCAGCGCAAAAGTTTCCGAGTCGCGCGCCCCGCCGCCGAAAGTGACGATAACGACCTTCCGGCCTTTCCTGACGTAATCCGGCGACGCTCTTGCAACTTTGCCGAAGATCGCGGCGGCGCTGCCGGCGCCACAAACTGAGCTGAGGAATTCTCGCCTGTGCACGCTCAACGCCGCTGCGGACTGTAATGAACCGTCGTGCATGGAACGCCAAAAGGAATAACGGTTGCGATAATAGCACGCCGTAACCTCTTAATCGGTAACTACGCTTTCGCTTCTTTCGCTTTGTTGGAAATACATTGACAGCCCAATAATATCTATGATAATTTCCATCCAGACGTAATGTAAGCGATTACTTTCAAGGGTCCACCAAGAAAGAGGTTCTCCGATGAAACTCGCAAGAAGAGTTGTTACTCTTCGTTGGCTTGCTATTCCACTCTTCGCTTTCGGGGCTGTCACCACGGTTTGGGGACAGGCCGATCAGGGGGCCATAACCGGGACGGTCAAGGATTCGTCCGGTGGCGTCGTTCAAAACGCGAACGTTTCTCTGACAAACCAAGACACAAACCTGCAGTTGCAAGCAACTACCGACCAAGCCGGCGTTTATACGTTCGAGCCAGTTAAGATCGGCCGCTACTTGATTCAGGTCTCTTCCCCTGGTTTCCAGACCTTGAGCCAGAGCGGCGTCGAGTTGCACGTCGCAGAGCGACTGGGCGTAAATGTCACCCTGAAACCGGGAAGTCAGCAGCAAATTGTGAATGTCACCGCGGACGCCGCCCCGGTTCTGCAGACCGAGGATGCCGCCACCGGGCAGGTATTCACAACGCAGCAGATCAACGACACACCCCTGAATGGCCGAAACTGGGTGTTCATCGCGCAGCTCAGCGCGGGCGTGGCCGCCTCAAACGGTTCTCGAGGACAGGGGAATGGCGATTTTGTATCTAACGGCACTCGCGCGACTCAAAATAATTTCATTCTTGACGGTGTCGATAATAATTCCAACGCCATCGATTTTTTGAATGGCGCCAGTTATGTCGTGAGACCGCCCCCTGACGCGCTTCAGGAATTCAAAGTCCAGACCGCCGATTTCAGTTCCGAGTTTGGTCACTCCGCTGGCGCGGTTGTCAACGCAAGTATCAAGTCCGGAAGCAACCAATACCATGGCAACGTGTGGGAGTACCTGCGCAACGATGTTCTCGACGCCACAGACTTATTCGCGGTATCCAAGCCCAAATATCGTGAAAATCAGTTCGGTGGAACGTTTGGAGGCAGAATTATAAAGGATAAGCTGTTCTTTTTCGTTGACACGGAAACGAACCTGATCCGGCAGGGCCAGGGCGCGGCGTTCTTTACGGTTCCCACAGCGTTGGAGCGCCAGGGAAATTTCTCCCAACTTCTGAACACAGGTCTCACCAGCGCCGCCCAACCGACCAGGCTTTACGAACCGGGAAGCGCCGGGACGGTGCCGCTGACGTGCAACGGACAGGCCAATGTTCTGTGCCCGAGTCAAATCGACCCGGTCGCGCAGAAGATCTTCAATCTATATCCACTTCCCAATAACAACAACGGGTTGCTTTACAACAATTTCGTCGCGCAGCCGACAGACTCCGACGACACACATCAGTTCGACGTTCGAGTCGATTACAACTTAAGCGCAAAGGATCAGATGTTCGCGCGTTACAGTTGGTCCAACGAGAACAAGTTTAATCCTCCGCCTTTCGGCGCGGGCGATGGCGGCAACTACGAATCGGCACTGAACTACGGACAGAATGGAGCCTTCAGTGAGACGCACGAGTTCTCCGCAAGCCTCGTCAATGAGTTCCGGGCCGCCTATAATTGGGGCCACTTCGATCAGTTTCAGGCGAATTACAATACCAATCTCGGAGCCACCACGGGACTGAACCTGGTGCCTTTTCAAACGGAGAACGGTGGATTGCCCAACTTCACTATAAGTGGCTACAGTAACCTCGGCTCAGCTTGGTTTCTGCCTTCGGATGAGTTCGAAAATGTTTTCCAGATTCTGGATAACGTCACCAAAGTAGTCGGCAGTCACACCGTTAAGGTCGGCGTCAGCTTTCAACGAATTCGCTACGCGACGCTGCAGCCGAATACGGGCCGCGGCGCGCTTACCTACTCGGGGAAGTACACTGGCCAGCCTGGGACTCCTTTCACCGGTCAGGGCGGCGCTGATTTCCTTGCCAATTCGATGGATAGCGCTAACTTGTCAAGCGTTTCCCCTAACGAGAATCAACGCTGGTACGACGGCGCTTACATGCAGGACGACTGGAAGGTTAATTCCCGTCTCACTCTGAATCTGGGCCTGCGATACGACTACTACGAGCAGCCCTATGAGTTGCACGGCAACGACGCTCTCTTCTACAACACCGGCCCGTTCACCCCCGGCGGCGGCAGCGGCGTTTACTTGCTGCCGGATTCTCAGAAGAACGCCGCGCTTTCGCCGCAATTCACCAGCCTCCTGGCAAAAGACAATATTCAATTGCAATACACCTCCAACAGATCTCTGATAGAGTCACAAAAACTCAATTTCGCTCCACGAGTTGGTTTGGCCTACCAAGTGAATCCAAAGCTGGTGATCCGATCCGGATTCGGTCTCTTCTTCGGCGGCGCCGAAAATCTCGGAAATTATCCCAATCTGGCCGTGAATTATCCATATGACATCGAGTCCACTTACAACAGCGCGGGCTGCGTTGTTACAAATGGCGTGCCTGTATGCCCGACCAACGGCATCACGCTGGAAAACGGCTTCAATTCCGGCGTGTTTGCCACCCCACAGCTTCGCGGCGCCGATCGCGTTTCGAAAACGTTCTACACCGAGCAATACAATTTCACAGCTGAATATGCATTGCCTGGCAGCATGTCACTGTCCGTGGGATATGTGGGGAATGTGTCCCGGCATCAGCCTGTGGTGATCTTCTTGAACGGTTCGGCCGCGCTGGTTGGACCCGGTGTGAATACCATCCCTTATCAGCCATTCCCCGATTTCGGCGGTATTGGCTACATTACCGATGCCGCTGTGGGCAGCTACAACTCTTTGCAGACATCTCTGCGCAAACGCTATTCAAACGGCTTGTCGTTCATTGCGACTTATACATGGTCTCACTCGCTCGATGACGCGAGAGAGCCTTTGCCGAGCAGCGGTGATGGGGGAAATCGCAATTACGAGTTGATTGGACTCCAGCCGGACTACACGAACTCGCCGTTCGATGTGCGGCATCGCTTTACCCTTACGGGTACGTACGAACTTCCATTCGGGAAAGGTCGCCGTTTTTCGAGTCGAGGCGGAATAAGTGACGTTCTCCTAGGGGGATGGGCTTTAACGCCGGCATTTCAGGCGCAGACGGGGCAGCCATTTACAGTCAACTCGGATACGGGTTCCGTGAATGGCGCGGCGGCTTTTCCTTATCTGGTCGGCGACCCTTATAAGGGCGGAGGGTCTCCAAATGCCAGCAATCCCGGGATTGCCTGCCCGGCCGCGGTGCGAAACGCGACCAATTGGTACAATCCCTGTGCCTTTGCCAATCCGCCGCAGGCAAGCACGATTCCGGTTGGCACGGTGATTACGTCGCCAAGCGCCGCCTTGGCCTACTTAGGCTCGGCCCGTAACCAGCTCTCCGGCCCTGGGTTCTTCGTCCTGAACGCGTCCCTGTTCAAGGACTTCAAATTCACCGAAGCCCGCTATCTGCAATTCCGGACCGATATCTTCAATGTCACCAACACCCCGAGCCTTGGGCAGCCGAACGGCGGCTTGGGAAGCAACGGTGGACAGATCACAGGCACCAGATTCTTAGGAAACTACACTCCGGACGCGAGGTTCTTTCAATTCGCTTTGAAGTTGTATTTCTAAGATTGCTGCGAGCGGTAGTCTACGCTCAGCTTTTGCTAGTGTCGACTTTGCTGCCGGTTGAGGGGCGCCAGATGCCTTCGTCCGATCGGGCGCTCCTCGAAAAAGCTTTGGGGTTCTACGACAGCGGCAAGACTCAGGAAGCCGAGTCGGCGCTCTGCGATTTGGCGGCGCGCTATCCTCACCAATTCGATGTCGTTGAAACGCTCGGCCTTATTTATGCCGAGCGTGGCGAGTTGGAACGAGCGCTTCCTCTACTCGAAGCCGCCTGTGTTTCGAACCCTTCGTCTGCAGGAGCTGCTGCCAATCTCGGCGCGGCTTATGTTCGTTTGAACCGCGTTCAGCAGGCCATGATGACATTACGCCGCGCTGCTTCGCTTGATCCCAAGAACTCGCAAACCGAATCGAGCTACGGCCAGGCTCTGATGATGGCGAAGCGTCCACTGGAAGCGGTTCAGGCCTTTGCGGCCGCAAGCGCCGGAGATCCGCGGAATCCAGACATCCTGTACAATTGGGCGCTCGCCGCCTTTGAATCCGACGGCTTCCGGCAAGCCAGCGGCATTTTGGCGCGCATCCCTCCGGCGCTCCGTTCGGCGCAGGTTGAATCCTTATGTGGCGATGTCGAGGAGTCGCTCGCGCAATTTGACCGCGCCTTGGCTTGCTTTCAGAACGCCGCGAAGCTGGAGCCAAGCGAACCCAATTTGCGCGCGCTCTGCCTTGAGTTGTTGAAGCATTGGTCCTTCGAAGAGGCGGCAAGAGTTTACGAATACGGTGTTGGCAAATATCCATCGAGTGCCCGTTTGCAAACCGGCCTGGGCATTGCACTGTATGGCAGTGCTCAGTACGAGAAGGCCGCTCTCGTGTTTTCCCGATTGCTCTCCGCCGCCCCAAACCAGGCGTCCTACGCGAGATTTCTGGGAGAAGCGTGCGCGGCCACGAAGGCGGAGTCCGGTGAGTTCTGCCAGGTTCTCTTGGTCTATGCTCGGGCGCATCCGACCGACGTTGTGGCGGCAAGGCTAGCCGCGGCTACCATCGTCGAGTGGCACGATTCGACAAGATACGATGTGGCAAGGCAACTGCTTGAAAGAGCCATCGCGCAAGATCCCGGATCCGCGGACGGCTATTTTCACATGGGAGTGCTGGATCAGGAACAAGGGAAATGGAGCGATAGCGTGAGCATGCTAAAACACGCCACTGCCCTGCGCCCCGCCTCGTCGAAGACTCACGTGCGTCTCGCGCAGGCTTACTCGCGCCTCGGCCAGAAACAGGCGGCGCATAGCGAGGCCCTGCTCGCCCGACAGTTTCGCCAGAGCGAGGACATCGAAATGGAGACGAAACGCAAAGACCTGAGGACGTTTATTCTAGAAAACGATCCCGGCGTGCACGTCCCTAATTCGAATTGAGTTCGGAATAATCGGAGCGCCCATTCCTGTGCTCCGCTATATTCTCCGGCGACTTCCTCACATTGAGTCCGCAAGCGATTCCACCGTCCGCCTTTCCCCTCATCCCAGGATGCGGTCTGGAACGGCCCGGAGCGCCGCCAGATGTCCTGAGGATGCTCGGCATCCAACACCGCCTGAATCATAAACCGAGGGCGCTGTCGGGAGGCGAACAGCAGCGCGTTGCCATCGCTCGGGCTTTGGTGAATCAGCCGACTATCCTGCTTGCCGATGAGCCGACGGGAAATCTCGATACTGAAAACTCGAACGCCGTGCTCGAATTACGGCGCTTCCTGAACCAGCGAACCGGACAAACCATTCTCATGATCACGCACAATCCCGAAGCCGCCGCGTTCGCCGATAGAACGGTCGCGATCCGCGATGGATTAATGCAGGCGGCATAGCTCCGATATGATTCGTGTGCGCCTTTGCCTAAAGCCGTCCGATAACTTCTCCTTCCGCGGCCACCGCTCGC
>OCTA010001381.1_pt1 | contig 22295 bp, 15 predicted proteins | sample 1538991 | NCBI WGS metagenome assembly OCTA01 (sample SAMEA3539302, study PRJEB22396) | soil metagenome | biome: tundra; feature: field; material: soil | place: USA | collected 2010-05 | depth 0.15 m | reverse complement strand
GAGTCTGCAGCATGTAGAGCTTGCCATCCTGGATGGTGAACTCGAAGTCCTGCATGTCGCGATAATGCTTTTCCATCTTCCAGGTGATGGCGCGGAGATGGTCGTAAACCTTGGGCATGGCGCGCTCAAGCTCACTGATCGAAAGCGGCGTGCGGACGCCGGAGACCACGTCCTCGCCCTGGGCGTTCATCAGATACTCACCGAAGAAGACGTGCTCGCCGGTGGCGGGATTGCGCGTGAAGCCGACGCCGGTGCCCGAGCTCTCGCCCAGGTTACCGAAGACCATGGCCTGCATGTTCACCGCTGTGCCCAGCCAGTCGTCGATGTGATTGATGCGGCGATAGGTCTTGGCGCGGTCATTCTGCCAGCTCCTGAAGACGGCGTCGCGGGCCTGGACCAGTTGGTCGAGAGGGCCTTGCGGAAAGTCCTTGCCAGTCTCCTTGCGGACCAGCTTCTTGTATTCGGCGATGATTTCCTTCAGCGCCTCGGGCTGGAGTTCGTAGTCGAACTTGACCTTCTCCCGCTCCTTGATTCCGTCGAAGATGTGCTCGAACTTCTTCTTGGGGACATCGAGAACCACGTCGCCGAACATCTGGATGAGGCGGCGATAGGAGTCGTAGGCGAAACGGGGATTGTTGCTCAGCTTGGCCAGCGCTTCAACGGCGTGATCGTTGAGGCCCAGGTTGAGGATGGTGTCCATCATGCCGGGCATGGAGAACTTTGCGCCGGAGCGGACGCTGACGAGCAGGGGGTTTTCGCCCGTGCCCAGCTTCTGCCCTTGCAGCTTTTCCAGGCGCTCGAGCGCGGCGTGCATCTCGACGTCGATTTCCGGGCTGACTGCGCCGCGCATGTACTCGCGACAGGCCTCGGTCTGGATGGTGAATCCGGGAGGAACGGGCAATCCCGCGTTGGTCATCTCCGCCAAGCCGGCACCCTTGCCGCCCAGCACATCCTTCATGCGGCCGTTGCCGTCTGCCGAGCCGCCACCGAAGAAGTAAACGTACCTGATTGGGGTCGAGGTTGAGCTTGCCTGTCCGGCAAGCGACGAATCCACAGCGCCCTGCGTCATGGGGTACAGCCTCCGTATGTAGGATTTTGACCCCAGCGACGAAGACCTGTCGCTGGGAACCCCGAATTCCGCGGGGGCGGGATCTATGCGAGGGGGACGGAACAGAGGCTCAGCGTTTCAACGGAAAAGAGCGGTTGAGAGGCTGAACGCGTGGGAGTCATCCAGACATAGGACAGCGCTTCGCGGCATTATGAGTCGTCTAACAAATAGCTCCGCAAGTATACAGTTGCCTGTGCTGAAGGTCACATACGATTCTCTTGGCCTCTGAGCGCCGTACCACTCTATCGCTTGCATTGTCACAATGTGAGACGAAAGTCGGAGCCAGACGAGGATCGGAGCCTGTGGCGGCCAGTTTCATGCGGCCGCACGCTGGAGCCGAGGGGCGGAATGTGAAATATAGACCGCATTCTGAGACATGAGAATGCGGTCCAGGCCGACAAGGACGAGAATTTCGGCTACCCGCGGCGAAGCGTTGGAGACAGTGAAGCTGTGGCCCGTTTCGCGGGCGTAGGTGTAGAGCGAAATCAGGGCTGAAATACCGGCAGCGTCGATGCGCTGGACAGACGCGAGATCGAGCGCGACGGATTGCCGGCGCACGAGCGGCCGCATTTGCTCCAGCAGACGCTGATCGTTGCCCCTGACCAGTTCGGTCAGCTTGGTCATCTCGATCGAGTCAGTAGATTCATAGGGCGCGGTCACCAGCGCCGCTGGTGTATTGCACATCGCAATTGTCATGATGACCTCCTTTGGGGAACATTTCACCGGCCCAGGGCTTGTTGTGAATGGCTGTGGCTCTATGCTCTCTGGAACTGCACTCAGGCTTCCAAAACTTCGCGAAGAGAATAGGGTGGAATCACATGGGATAGGGACATTCTCGAATCCGCTGCCGCAAGGCCAGTTGTTGAATAACTCCAGGCGTTCAGTTTCGATCTGGGCGTCCGCAATCGGACACAAATATCTCTACGCAAAAAGGAGTGCCGCCAGTTCCATGTTTGATCCCGCTTCCAGTCCCGCAGACTGCCCGACCTCCGAACGCTGCCTGAGCAGGGAGCGGGTGCGCGCCCTGGCGCAGGAGGTTGGATTTACGGAGGCGGGGCTGGTGGCGCTGCCGCATGCACACGATGAGCGGGATGCGGGGCGGTTTGAGGAGTGGGTGCAGGCTGGGCGGCCGGGAACGATGAAATACCTGGAGCGGGTCAGTGCTGGCTCGAACGGGGAGGACGGAAAGCTCCTGCGGTCGCGGGTGGGGATTCCGTTTCCGTGGGCGCGGTCGGCAATTGCTTGTTTTGCCAGCTACAACAGCGATCAGCCGCTCTCGACCGATGCGGCCGAGAGCGGCGCGGGGTGGATCGCGCGCTATGCGTGGTCGAGCAAGGTTGGCGCGGGCGGAGTGCGGCGGCCGAGCGATTATCACAAGGTGCTGCTGAAGCGGATCAAGGCGCTCGAAGCGCGAATTCGAGACGCGCGGCCCAAGGAACAATTTGGCGAGCGGTTCGGCGGCTTCGAGGCGCGGGGCTTCGTGGATACCGGGCCGGTGGTGGAGCGAGCGCTGGCCACGGCGGCGGGGCTGGGCTGGGCTGGGAAGAATACTTGCCTGATCCATCCCAAGCTGGGGTCGTATGGGTTTTTGGCGGTGCTGCTGACCTCGCTGGAGGTGGAGGCGGAAGAGCCGCCGCTCACGGTCCCTGACCGTTGCGGAAGCTGCCGGCGATGCCTGGACGCCTGCCCCACCGGGGCGCTGATTGATCCATACAAAATGGATGCGACACGGTGCATCTCTTACCTGACCATCGAGCACCGCGGGCCGATTGCGGAGGAGTTGATGGAGGGGATGGGGCGGCAGGTTTTCGGCTGCGATATCTGCCAGGACGTGTGCCCGTGGAATCGGAAGGCGCCTTTGAGCGCGGACCCCGAGCTTGAGGCGCGGGCGGAGCTGGTGAATCCGGCGCTGGAATGGCTGGCTGGACTTGCCGAGCCTGAACTTGCCGAGGCGGAGTTCGATCTGCGGTTCAACGGCTCGCCGGTACGGAGGGCGGGGTTCCTGGGACTGCGGCGGAATGTAGCCATCGCGATGGGGAACAGCGGGTTGGGGCGGTATGCGCCGTGGTTGGATAAGTGGGCCGAAGCGGCGGACGAGGGGCTGCGGACAGCGGCGCAATGGGCGCTCAAAAAATTGCAAGTCAAAAGGGACTCGCCGCACCGATCATGAGTCAGTGAGTGAGTTAGAGCAGCTCGGGGAGTGGAAGCCGGTCTTAGCGATGAGTCCCGCATCATGCTGGCCGCGTTGGTTTTCGCCGTCACGTCGCGCAAATGCCCTGAGAGGCTATCCTTGAAAAGACACACATCCGGCAGTTGTGCCTCAGGCGCAGGTGAACGGCGAAGATTCTTTAGGAAATCCCTGCATACGCTGTCTTGACGGGTTCAGATTGCCCTCAGGGGCTAAAGGCCGCCTTGATTTCATTGAACTTATGTACGGGCTAAACCCCGTATCCTTCAAAACATCGACTTGCGCAGGGATTCTTTAGCTCGATCGAAGGAGCAGCGCGTGACTCAGGTCTCAGATTCAAGAACGGACAGCGAAACGGCGAACAAGGTTGCCGGATCCCAGTATCCAGTGGGGCCGAATTCCGCAGATGCGCCGGAACCGGCAACCAGGTCGAAGTGGTACCGGTGGCGCAAGGACGGCAAGGCGCTGATCGCCTACCTGCTGGACAGCGAGGTGCATACCTTCGCCTTCAGCGTGGCGGCCAACGCGATTCTTTCGTTCATTCCCTTCATTGTGCTGCTCTATACGCTCTCCTGGTCGGTCTTCCACTCGACGATGATGGTGAAAGTGGTGAACGACATGGTGGACTACTTTCTTCCCACGACCGCAAGCAAGGACTTCTTGACCGACAATCTGTATCTCGCGGCCTCGCACCAGGGGGTGCAGTTCTTCTCGCTGATCATGATTCTGATCGCCTGCACGGGCATCTTTCTGCCGCTGGAGGTGGCGCTCAATCAGGCCTGGGGCGTGACCAAAAGCCGCAACTATCTGGCCAATCAGGTGGTGGCCTTCGGCCTCGCGATCCTGATGGTGGTGCTGGGCATGGGCAGCATTCTGCTAAACGCGGCCGCGCGCACGGTGCTGAAATTATTTTTCGACCACCACACAAATATCAAGGTCTTCGATTTTGTGCTGAACGTTGCCTATCAAGGAACCAGTTTTGTGCTGCTGGCCGCAACCACCGGAGTGGCATCGATTCTCTTCTTCTTTTCCATCTACTGGCTGCTGCCCAACAGGAAGGTTCCGTGGCGACCGGTTTTGCGCACTTCGATCGTGACGGGAATCGTTTGGCTGGGAGCCAAGTATCTGTTTATGGCGATTCTGCCGCACCTGGATCTGCAGAAGCTGTACGGGCCGTTCTATGTGTCGGTGGGGCTGCTGTTCTGGGCCTACGCTTCGGGGCTGATTCTGTTTGCGGGAGCGCAGTTCAGCGTGGCGCGGCTGGGGGATAGGAAGGGCTAGGGAAGCGTTAACAATCGCGCTTTATCCGATTGCCTTACGGGATCCAAGGGCTCCTCAGGACAGATTTTGGGCAAGCTCAGGGCAGGCTCTGGGGCACCCGGTTTGCGGGGAAGTCCCCCGTTCAATAGAAAAATGACGGGTAACCACCCGCACACACGGCGTACACTCTAAGGCAATGCTGCGGAGTTTTCGGATGACTTTTAAAGATCGCTCCGGCTTCTTCAGATGAAAAGGATGTACCCATGTCACAGGGGCAAGCCTTTATATTGAGGTCTTCATGACCCACAGCCGCAAGGGGTTCGCACGCTCATGCTTCCCCCCAGACTGCGCGTTTCCGGCGGATGAAGCAAGAGATTGCCGGATTCAGGAAAGACCGCAATGAGCAACCACGCTGAAGCAAATCTCTCGGCCTTGATCGAAAGCACCGATGACCTGATCTGGTCGGTGGACCTCGATTATCGGCTGATTGCATTCAATAGCGCATTGGTGCAGCATATCGAGGCGACTTTTGGCTTCCGGCTTGCGGTGGGGATGCGCCTGCACGACGCGCTCCCGCCAGAGAGGGCGGCGCTTTGGCCACAGTATTTTGAGCGGGTGCTGTCTGAAGGCCCTTTCCGGATTGAGTATCCTCTGATCCTTCCCCGAATCCTCGAATTGGCTTTCAACCCCATCATGGTCGATGGGCAAACCACGGGCGTTTCCGTCTTTGGCAAGGACATCACGGAACGAAAGACCGCAGAGAAAGCGCAGCTGGAAGCCGAGAAAAGGTATCGGGCCATCTTCGATGGGGCGCTGGAAGGAATGTTTCAGACCTCCCCTGAAGCCAGGGTTCTGGCCGCAAATTCCGCCCTCGCGGAGATGATGGGCTACGACTCCCCGGATGAGCTCATAGCGGCGGTCTCAAGCGTGATCCAGGATGTGTGGGCCGACCCGGACGAGCATGCAAGGTTTGCCGGGCAGATCGCCGAGCATGGGGCCGTTCGGGGGTTCGAGTGCCGGTTAAGGCGCAAGGACGGCTCGATCTTCTGGGGCTCCCTGAACTGCAGAAGAGTGTGCGGAGCCGATCGGCGATTGCTCTACCACGAAGGCTTTGTCGAAGACATCACCGAGCGCAGGCGGGCCGCGCAGGCACTAGCTGAAAGCGAAGCCCGTTTGCGCAGGTTCTTCGCGGAGAACGGTACAGTGATGCTGCTTGTGGAGCCGTCAAGCGGAGAGATCGTCGCCGCCAATAGGGCCGCTTCGAAATACTACGGCTACGCCCAGGAGAAGCTGATTGGTATGCCCGTCAGCCAGCTCAATACTCTGCCGCCGGAAGAGGTTGCCCTGGAGCGGCAGAGGATGCTTCGCGAGGAACGCAGCTTTTTCAACTTTCGTCATCGGCTGGCCTCCGGGGAGGTGCGCGACGTTGAGGTCTATTGCTCTCCCATCGATGCGGAAGGCAGTCCATTGCTGTTCTCCATCGTGCATGACGTCACCGAGCGCAAGCGGACTGAGGAATCGCTGCGCGAAAGCCTGGACTCTTTGAGAGAAGCGCAGATGGCTGGAGCCCTCGGCAGCTATGTCCTGGATGTTCCTATCGGGGTATGGACAAGTTCGGACGTGCTGGATGGGATCTTCGGAATAGACAAGAAATATGACCACACTGTGGCGGGATGGACGGCCCTGATCCATCCCGATGACCGCGCCATGATGGCTGCCTATTTTGCCGACGAGGTTGTGGGGTTGGGAAACGCCTTTGACAAAGAATACCGTATCGCCGGGCAGACAGACCAGGCGGAGCGCTGGGTGCATGGAATGGGCAGACTGGTGTTCGATGCCGACGGGAAGCCCGTGAAGATGCATGGCATCATTCAAGACATCACCGAGCGCAAGCAGGCGGAGATGCAACTCCGCGAAAGCGAAGAACGCTACCGCTCGACCTTCGAGCAGGCTGCGGTGGGCATCGTCCATGTCTCGTTCGACGGCCGTATCCTCCGCTGCAACACACGCTTCGCCGAGATTCTCGGTTACACTGCCGAGGAACTTCCCGGCATCACCATCTGGCAGGTCACACTGCCGGAGGATTTCGCCGCAAGCACCGAGACGCTCGAACGAATCAGGAACGACGCCACCGCCACTGTCATCGTTGAGAAGCGTTTTGTCCGAAAGGAAGGCAGCTTCACCTGGGCAAAGATAACGATCTCGGCGCAACGCGACGCCGACGGACGCGCGCTGCACTCCATCGCCCTGGTTGAAGACATCAACGACCGCAAGACAGCCGAGGAGCGTCTGGCCGCGACCGCAGAAGCGCTGCGGGCCAGCGAAGAGCGTTACCGCACCATATTCCAGATGAGTATCAATACCATCACGATCAACCGTCTCAGCGATGACGCCTATGTCGAAGTCAATCAGGCATTCTTCGACACCATGGGATACGAACGCCAGGAAATCATTGGGCGAACGCCGCTGGAAATCGGCATCTGGGCGGACTCTCGTGACCGGCTGAATCTGATCAAGGAGCTGCGCCTTAACCCAGTTTGTCCTAAGCTGGAGGCCCAATTCCGGAAGAAGAACGGAATGCTGATCTGGGGATTGACGACGGCATCGGTCATTGAGCTTGACGGCGTTCCCTGTGTGCTTTGCGTGACGCTGGATATCTCCGCCGCCAAGGCCGCGGAGGAGCGCTTGGCGGCGGCTGCGGAAGCACTGCGGGTGAGCGAAGAGCGCTATCGCGCCGCATTCCAGATGAGCCTGGATGCCATCAATATCAACCGCCTGGACGATGGGACATACATCGACTGCAACATGGCGTTCCTCAAGATCATGGGATACAAACGCGAAGAGGTCATAGGGCGGACGTCGCTGGAACTCAACGTCTGGGCCGACCATCGCGATCGGCAGAGATTGGTCGAGATGCTCCGCCAGAACTCAAGTTGCCGGGATTTGGAGGCTCAGTTCAGAAAGAAGAACGGGGAGGTCGTCTTGGGGTTGATGTCGGCGTCGGTGATGGAGCTGGACGGCGTTCCCTGCGTCCTTACCATGACGCGGGATATCTCCGAAGCCAAGGCGGCGGAGGACAAAATCAGGAATCTCGCCTTCTACGACTCATTGACCGGCTTGCCCAACCGCCGCCTGCTGATGGAACGGCTGCGGCAAACCCTGGCCTACAGCCCGCGCAATCTCCGCAAGCAAGCACTGTTGCTCGTCGGTATGGACAACTTCAAGACTTTGAACGAAAGCCTCGGCCATCAAACCGGCGACTTGCTGCTGCAGGAAGCCGCCAAGCGCCTTAACTCCTGCCTTGGAGAAGACGGCCCCGCGGCGCGATTGAGCGGAGATGAGTTTTTGGTCATGCTCGAAGACCTGAGCGGAACTGCCGAGGAGGCCGCGGCCCAGGCGCAGGCGACGGCCGAGAAGATTCTCGCTGCCATCAGCCAGTCCTACCTGCTGGCAGGCCGCGTATGCCGCAGCACTGCCAGCATCGGGATCACCTTCTTCGGGGATCGCCTGGTCACCGCGAATGAGGTCTTGCAACAGGCCGATATTGCCCTGGATCAGGCCAAGACGGCAGGCCGCAACACCATGCGCTTTTTTGCTCCCGCGTTGCAGGCTGCCGTCAATGCCCGCGCCACACTGGAGGACGACCTTCATCAGGCAATCAAGACCAACCAGTTCGTGCTCTACTATCAGCCTCAAGTGGATCGCGCCCGCTTGATTGGCGCCGAGGCCCTGATTCGATGGAATCATCCAACCCGCGGCCTTTTGGCCCCCGGCGAGTTCATTCCCCTGGCCGAGGAAACGGGGCTGATCCTGCCTTTGGGAGATTGGGTTCTGGAAACCGCCTGCGCGCAGATTGCAGCATGGACAGACCGAACCGCAAAGGCCCAAATCGCGGTTTCGGTTAACATCAGCGCACGGCAGTTCCGCCAACCCGACTTCGTCCCATTGGTGTTGGCCACCCTGGATCGCACCGGAGCCAACCCGCGGAACCTCGAGCTGGAACTCACCGAGAGTGTGTTGGTGGAAAATATCGAAGACGTCATCGCCAAAATGACCGCCCTCAAGGCGCATGGCTTGAGATTCTCCCTGGACGATTTTGGCACCGGCTATTCCTCGCTGGCCTACCTGAAGCGCCTGCCACTGGATCTGTTGAAGATCGACCGCTCCTTCGTCCGGGACATTCTGGTGGATGCCAGTAGCGGCGCCATTGCGCAAACCATTCTCTCCTTGAGCAGAGCAATGGGTTTGCCAGTTATCGCGGAAGGCGTTGAAACCGAGGAGCAGCGGGAGTTCCTCACTGGTCTCGGTTGCCATTCGTTCCAAGGCTACCTGTTCAGCCGCCCGCTGCCATTGGAGGAGTTTGAGCGCCTGTGGCTGAACTCCGCCGAATGCGCTGCCCCTATTCTTGAGTAACGGTGCATCCATACGGGCGCAGTCAACCACCACGGGCACAGTCAGCCACCCGTTCGGGCCGGAGCGGCAGGACGCGACTGGCAGGTCGGGATTTTGAACCTCAACACAAAAGCCCGCAAGATCAACGGAGCCTTCGGGCCTTGAGGAATGCTTGTCGGGCAACTCGCTCGCTGTTCACCCTTTTTCCGCAGCCTGCCTTACCCGGCAAAACAACGCCGACCTAAGGATCTCTCGCGCACGCGACCCGCAAGATGCATCAGACCAGGAAGGGCCACCAAATCCGTCAATCCAAACCCGTTGCAACAATGTTTTCCCCCTCAGACACGCGGAATCTGTTCAGTATTGCTCAGGCGGGCTGAGCCGCGGCCATTCCTGGGACCAAAACAGATTTTTCGCGAAACTTTCATCTGGATGTTTTCATTCTCCGGCTGCTTCCTTCCGAATTGATTCGCGTGAGCAAAGTAGCTCAGCCAATGTCTCAACAATTTGAAAAAATGACACTGAAGAAGAGTTTTCGTTCTCCTCTCCCCTATGGCTCCTGAGCTAAGCCAGTCCATCTGACCTTTGCCTCCTTAGCCATCCGCGCCGCGCAAGGATGAGCCGTCAATATCTCCCAGCTTTCGCGATTGACGCGCCTTTCCTTCACTGAAGTGCAATTGCCAAAGTGGACGCAGGCAAGAAGCAGACAAGCACTTGAACGCGAATCGCAACCACCTGATCGAAGACGCTTCTGAATTCCCATCAGGTTCTGGGCAATAATTGGAGAGCATGAAATGCCACTTGTCACCGTAGTTATCACGCTCTGCGTAGTAGGTATCTTGTTATGGCTTATTAACCGATTCATCCCCATGCAGGGCCAGATCAAGGGCATCCTGAATGCCGTTGTAGTGATTGCCGTGGTTCTGTGGCTCCTGAAGATATTCAACCTCTTAGGGTACATCACCCAGTTCCGTGTCGGCCATTGACAATGCAAACTGCCGGACCCGCAACAGCCGTACTCGTCAACGCAAGGCAAGCACAACGCAACATGGCGGAGTACCGCCCATAGGAGATATCGTGAGACGCATGCTTTTGTTAGCAATCGGAAGCGCCCTGAGTTTGAGCGCGTTTGCTCAGGCCAACTCGCAAGCGACGGTGGTCGTCGAACCCACGGGTCATGGGTCAACATTCCGCGTGGTCATGATCAGCCGCACGGTCCAGGCGGTCAACTATCGGCATCGCAGCGGAGCCACGGATGTGGATTTCGCCGGCACGGCGTTGCTGCCTTCAGCCGACGGCAAAGCCAAGGTGCGAAGCAAACGCGGCACCTTGGAAGTTGAAGCGGAATTCGGAAACCTGCAAAATCCAACAACCTTCGGCAATGAATATCTCACATACGTCTTGTGGGCGATTTCACCCGAGGGGCGAGCTGTGAACCTTGGAGAAGTGCTGGTAGGCGGCAATGACCGAAGCAAACTGACTGCAACCACAGATCTACAGGCATTCGCTCTGATCGTTACCGCGGAACCTTACTATGCGGTTCGCCAGCCGAGCAACGTCGTCGTGCTTGAGAACGTCATTCGCGCAGACACCAAGGGGACCAGCGAGGCAGTGAATGCGAAGTATGAATTGATGGAGCGCGGGGGCTACCTTCCCACTGGCTACAAGTTCGACCCTGTGGTTCTGAACGCCAATCTGCCTTTGGAGTTTTACGAAGCGCGGAATGCGCTGCGCATCGCTCAATCCGAAGGGGCCGAGATGTATGCCGCCGCCAGCTACCAGCATGCGGTTGAATTGATGAACAGTGCCGATGCCTACGCCATAAGCAGGCACGTCGAAACAAAGCCGCTGATTGCGGTTGCCCGAGAGGCGGTGCAGACTGCCGAAGATGCGCGAGAGATCGCCGTCAAAAAGATAGACGAGGAAAACCAGGCCAATGAGCGTCAGGCCTCCAGCGACGCACAGGCGAGATCGAAAGCTCAGGCCGACGACGCAATTCGCGTGAAGGAACAAGCCGAGTCCGATGCGGCAAAGGCGCAGGCCGACGCAGCCAAGGCACAAGCGGACATGGCCACAAACCAAACAGCATCGGCAGCGGCGATCACCGCGGCTCAGGTCGATGCGGATCGATCTCGGATGATTGCACAGCAAGCGCAGCAGGGTGAACAACAGGCGGTTACTGACAAGGCGGCCATGCGTGCGCAATTGTCGGAGCAACTCAACAAGATCCTTGAGACGCGCGACAGCGCACGGGGGCTTATCGTCAGCATGTCCGATGTGTTGTTCGACACCGGGCATTACTCGTTGAAGCCGGGCGCTCGGGAGAAGCTGGCAAAGGTTGCCGGCATCCTGCTCGCCTATCCAGGGCTCAACATTGCAGTTGGCGGTTACACCGACAATGTGGGTGGCGATGCGATGAATCAGAAGTTGTCTGAGAATCGCGCAGGAGCCGTTCGCGATTATTTAGTGCAACAAGGCGTATCGACAAATTCAGTGAGCGCACAAGGCTTTGGTAACTCTTTGCCGGTAGCCTCGAACGATAACTCCGCCGGCCGCCAGGAAAACCGAAGAGTGGAGCTGGTCGTATCCGGCGACGCGATTGGCAGCCCAGCGAATGCAACGACAGGAAGTTTGCGTTAACGCAGGCGCGTAGCCGCGGCGGTCTCGAATGAGACCGCCGCACAACTTGAATCATCGCGGCTGCACACAGAAAAGCGAAGAGCGAAACACGCTTGGAACTGTGTTGGCCGCGATTTCGCTCTTGGACCTTGTTGGTCCGTTGCCACTGTGATCGCGTAGCAGAAACCGGCGCCATTATCCGGACGGGGGACTGGGACCGACGCTGTCGATTGCAGTCGTAGTTTCGATGCTTGTCCGGATTTGACAGTGAAAGCAGGACAAAATGCCGTATCGTGAAATGATTCATCCCGAGAAGCCTGCCATAGGTCTCGATCCAGGAGCCTATATGCATGTCGCAATGAAAGCGTGCAAACTGCCTTTGCCAACCCGTATTGCGTTTATTGGAAACTACCTGCCACGTGAGTGCGGCATCGCCACATTTACGACGGATCTGTGCACCGCGCTCGCAACCGAATACGGAGAGGGGCGCCTGTTTGCCATTCCCGTCAACGACCCGGAGTCGAGCTACCAGTATCCCGAGCGAGTGCGCCTGGAACTGGAGCAAGAGGATCTGATTTCCTACGAACGGGCGGCGGAATTCCTCAATTTCAACGGCAACGATCTCGTCTGCCTGCAACATGAATATGGCATCTATGGTGGGATTGCAGGCCGCCATATTCTTACCTTGCTGCGCAAATTGAAGATGCCGGTTGTGACAACGCTGCACACCGTTCTGCGGGATCCGGATGCAAATCAGCACATGGTGCTCGAGGAGATAGCGCAGCTTTCCGATCGCTTGGTTGTCATGAGCGAGCAATCGGCGCGGTGTCTGCGCGAGGTGTATGCGGTTCCGAATGAAAAGATCGACATCATTCCGCACGGCGTGCCCGATTTTCAATTCATGGACCCCAATTACTTCAAAGACCGGTTCGGCACCGAAGGGAAGTCCGTGCTGCTGACGTTCGGCCTGCTATCGCCGAACAAGGGAATTGAGAACGTGATTCGAGCGTTGCCGGCGATTCTGGCAAGGCATCCAAATGTGGTGTACATCGTCTCCGGCGCGACGCATCCGCACATTCGGCGGCGCGAGGGCGAGCGCTATCGCGATGGGTTGCGCGCGCTTGGGGAGCAACTTGGCGTCTCTTCCCAGTTAATCTTCAACAACCGCTTTGTAAGTGCGGAGGAGTTGGTTGAGCTGGTAAGCACAGCGGATATTTACATCACGCCCTATCGGCAAGAGGCGCAGGCCGTGTCGGGAACGCTGGCCATTGCGCTTGGCGCGGGAAAAGCGGTCATCTCCACACCGTATTGGCACGCGAAAGAACTGCTGGCCGATGAGAGAGGCGTGATCGTACCGTTCGAGAATCCAGGCGCCATTGCAGACGCGGCGCTTCGATTGCTGGACAACGATGCGGAGCGTCATGCGATGCGGAAGCGAGCCTATCTCCATTCACGCGAAACAATATGGTCCAAGACGGCGCGCAAGTACATGGCAAGTTTTCAGCGTGCCCGCTTCGAGCGCAGCTTGCAGCCAAGGGCAGCCCAGAAGGATGAAGTGGCGGCCAACGCTGCCGATAACTTGCCGGCGTTGAATACCGCTCATATGTTGAACATGACGGACGACACGGGCATTCTGCAACATGCAATCTTCTCCGTGCCCAATGCAAGCGAGGGCTATACGACCGATGACAACGCGCGTGCACTTATTGTGTCGGTTCTTCTGGATGCATACCCGGCTCATGCGGGCAGACGAGATTATCCAAACCTGTCCCATCGCTACCTGGCCTTCTTATCGCTTGCTTTCAACACCCATACGGGAAGGTTCAGAAACTTTCTGGGCTATGACCGTAAATGGCTCGAAGACGCTGGGTCGGAGGACAGCCATGGCCGCGCCTTGTGGTCCCTGGGAAAGGTACTCGGCCATTCTCGGAATTCAGGATTGAGAGGAGCGGCCGGAAGGCTGTTCGAAGCCGCAGTCCCTGCCACGCTCACGTTCACCAGTCCGCGAGCTTGGGCGTTCTGCATCCTGGGCATGCAAGCCTATCTGGACTGGTTCCCTGGGGACAGAGCCATCCAAGGCGCGCGCAATACACTTGCGAATCGGCTCCTCGATATCTATGAACGCAGTCATTCCGAAACGTGGAAATGGTTCGAGAAGAGCCTTTCCTACTCGAATGCGAGACTGTCGCAGGCGCTTATCCTGGCAGGATGGCGGAGCGACAACCATAGTATGATCGAAGCTGGAATGAACTCTCTCAAGTGGCTTGTTGCCGAGCAGCACCGCGACAATGAGGATATCTTTGTGCCTATCGGGTCCAACGGATTCTATATTGAAGGAAATGAGAAGGCGCGTTTCGATCAGCAGCCAGTGGAGGCCTGCGCAACGGTCTCTGCTTGCCTTGAGGTATACAGGCTGACGGAAGAAGTCTATTGGTTTGAGGAAGCCCAGCGTGTCTTCCGATGGTTTCTCGGCAAGAACGACTTGCAGGCGCCGCTTTATGACGCGACCACAGGCGGCTGCAGAGACGGCCTTCATCCCGACCGCATCAATGAGAACCAGGGAGCGGAATCAACACTTTCGTTCCTGATGGCCCTGCTCGAAATGCACGAGGCCAAAGTGACAGACGCACAAGAACGGCACCTTGAAATGAGCAGCTCTTCTTGAATCCAAATATTTCTCCGCTTGTATCTACAGATTCTATCTCCTCTGAAGCTCATGTGGAGACAAGGACAGGGTTGCCTCTGTTCACCCGCTATGCTGGGAATCCGATCCTCACCCAGGGCAATTGGCCCTATCCCATTAACAGTGTCTTCAACGCTGGGGCTGTACGGTTGCCCGACGGAGATACTTTGCTGCTTTGCCGGGTGGAAGACCGGCGAGGCATGTCCCACCTGTGCGCCGCGCGCTCCGCGAATGGAATCGATAACTGGCGCATCGATTCTCAACCAACGTTGCCGGCAAACCCTGGCGACTATCCGGAAGAGCTTTGGGGCATTGAAGATCCCCGCATTACCTATGTTCCTGAACTTGAACAATATGCGGTGGTGTTCACCTCATTCGCGCGCGGCGGTCCTGGAGTCTCCCTGGCACTGACCAAAGACTTCAAGAGCTTTAAGCGATATGGGGTCATCATGCAGCCGGAGGACAAGGATGCGGCCCTGCTGCCCAGGAGATTTGACGGCCTTTGGGCGCTGATTCACCGGCCGGTGACACCGCTTGGCGCGCACATGTGGATCTCTTACTCGTCCGATCTGCGGCAATGGGGAAGCCACAAGGTCATCCTCGAGGCGCGCCGCGGCGGATGGTGGGATGCAAACAAGATCGGCCTGTGCTCTCCGCCGATTGAAACGGCAAAGGGATGGCTGACAATCTACCACGGCGTACGGCAAACGGCATCTGGAAGCATTTATCGGCTGGGCCTGGCGCTCTTTGACTTAGAGAGGCCCGAGGTCTGCTTGCAGCGAGGAGACTCCTGGGTATTTGGGCCGGAAGCTCCCTATGAGCGCCTCGGGGACGTGAAGGATGTGGTGTTTCCGTGCGGGCAGACGATTGGCGCGGACGGAGACACCATCAACCTGTATTACGGAGCCGCAGATTCGTCGATCGCGCTGGCCACCGGCAGCATACGTGCGCTGCTCTCATGGCTGGACTCCAATTCCAGCCCGTGGGAAGAAATGACACAGCAACACGATCTGCTTTCCGGTAGCGAGGAGCAGTTGAGATGAACTTCTCCAACCGACCGTGGCCCAGTTGGGTGCCGCATCTGCTCTGGATACGGCGCGAATGCCCTTGCTGCAATTCGCTCAAATTCAGACCAGCCGAGTTGCGGTCGTTCGACGGCCTGCTCAGCATGTTTGCGTTGCGACCGGTTCGGTGCATGTTTTGCTGGCGACGGTATTACTGGTTTGCATTGCATGACGCAAAGGCGTTATAAGTCCACGATTGTTTGCAGTTCTCAGGTGCTGCATCGCACAGTCATAACTGCCCTTTTCTTTGCGCTGGACTATTGCATCAGTGATGCAGCTGTCAATCGGTCAATAGAGCACCGCTACCTCGCGTTCGATGCATGTGACTTTCTGGCCCCAGCTGGATCGATGCAGGATGTCAGTTATGTGTCGCGGTGGGTTCGGCAATTGCCAGCTCGATCTCGATCTCCGGCGGCGTCAAGAGCGTGTTGTGAACCAGGCAGTGATGCACGGAGTGCATGAGTCCTTCCGTCTGCTCTTCCGTGAGAGGGACGGGGCATACAACATGAACGCGGAAGTTGCCAAGCCGGGCCGGCAGCTTGAGCTTGTCGGCGGTTACTGTAACCTCCACGCCGCTCTCCGCAAGGCAGCGAGTCTTCAAGTACTGCACGGCATAGAAAGCCGCGCAGGAACCCAACGACGCGAGCAGCAATTCGGGAGGAGTCATGCCGGAGTCTTTGCCGCCATTGTCTGCCGGCTGATCGCAGAGAATCGTGTGTGACCGCGACTGAATGGCGAACTTCACCCGATCGAGATGCGTAATCTTCACTTCCATATTGGTTTTCCTCTTTCATTAAAAGAAAGACACAACAGCGGCGATTCGTTACAAAACTTCGGAAAGTTTTTTTTACGTTCGGCAAACCCAACAGGCGCAGATACTCCCGTGTAAGGATGGAACGCAGACGCGGCGCAACGGCAGAGACACTAGCGGCGCGGATGCCAGTCGCTGCGAAACTGCCGGTCACGGCAGGCAACTCTAGCACTTCCGCAAGCGTTAGGCGGCTCACCCGCGTCAGCGCTATAATTCCGTCGATTGGCTAGCCACCAACTCCTTGCACTTGGCGATGAAGTCGGCCAGCGGGATGGAGCCCTGGTCGCCTTTGCCGCGTGTGCGGACGCTGACGGACCCAGCTGCTTCTTCCTTGTCGCCGAAGACGAGGATGTAGGGCGTCTTCTGGTTGGCGAAGTCGCGGATTTTGCCGTTCATCTTCTCGTTGCGGTCGTCGACTTCGACGCGCAAGCCCGCTTGTTTTAACTCTCGTTCGACTTTGCGAGCGTAATCGTGATGCCGCTCGCTGATGGGCACCAGGCCTGCTTGCACCGGTGCGAGCCACAGCGGGAAGGCTCCGGCATAGTGCTCGATGAGCACGCCGAAGAAGCGCTCGACCGACCCAAACAGCGCGCGGTGAACCATGACAGGTTGATGGCGCTCACCGTCTTCGCCCACGTATTCCATCTCGAAGCGGGCGGGCAGGTTGAAGTCGAACTGCACGGTGGAAAGCTGCCAGAGGCGGCCGAGAACATCGACGAGTTTTACGTCGATTTTTGGGCCGTAGAAGGCGGCTTCGCCGGGGATGGTCTTGTAGGCGATCCCCTTGCGGTCAAGGGCGCGCTGCAACGACCCAACCGCCAGGTTCCAGTTTTCGTCGGAGCCGGCATAATGGGCGCGATCATTGGGATCCCACGTGGAGAGCTCGACCTTGAACTCGTGAAAACCGAAGGTCTTGAGCACAGCCTCGGCAAAGTCGATGCAGGCTACCACTTCGTCTTCAATTTGGCCTGGGGTGCAGAAGATGTGGGCGTCGTCCTGCGTAAAGCCGCGGACGCGCAGTAGGCCGTGCATGGTGCCGGAGCGCTCATAGCGATAGACATTGCCCAGCTCGGCATAACGCACGGGCAAGTCGCGATAACTCTTCGGCGAGTTCTTGTAAATCAAAATGTGGAACGGACAGTTCATCGGCTTCATGCGATAGTTCGCATCGTCCAGTTCCATCGGCGTGAACATGTTCTGCGAGTAGTAGCCCTCGTGCCCAGAGGTCTGCCACAGGTTCACGCGCGCCACATGGGGCGTGTAAACCAACTGGTAGCCGCGGCGGAGGCATTCGTCGCGCATCCAGTCTTCCATCACTTTGCGGACGATGGATCCCTTTGGATGCCAAAAGACGAGACCGGGGCCGGCCAGTTCCTGAATGCTGAACAGGTCCAGTTGCTTGCCCAGCAGGCGATGGTCGCGCTTGGCCGCTTCTTCAAGGCGCGCGAAGTGCTCGTCCAGGGCCTTCTGCGAGAAGAAAGCGGTGCCGTAGATGCGCTGCAATTGGGGATTCTTCTCGTCGCCGAGCCAGTAGGCGCCGGCCAGCGAGAGCACTTTGAATGCCTTGACGCGACCGGTCGAGGGCACGTGAGGGCCGCGGCAGAAGTCTACGAAGCTGCCGTTGCGATAGAAGCTGACTTCGGCGCCGGGCTCGGTGAATTTGGTCACGAAGTGGGTCTTCATGAAGTCGCCGTCGCGGTCGAAGCCTTCCAAACTCTTGTCTCTTGGAGCGAATTCGTGGGAAAACGGCTCGTCGCGCGCCACCACCTCAGCCATTTTGGCTTGGATGGTTACGAGGTCTTCGGGCGTGAAGGGGATCTCGCGATAGAAGTCGTAGAAGAAGCCGGCGTCGGTGGCTGGTCCGTGGCCGAGCTTGGTCTCAGGGAAGAGTTCAAGCACAGCGGTAGCCAGTACGTGGGCCGCGGAATGGCGGACTACCTTGAGCGCTTCGGGGTCCTTTTCGGTGACCAGCTCCAGGCGCGTGTCGGCGGTGAGCGGGGTGGTCAGATCCACGAGGCGCGGGGCGGCCGAGTCTTCAGCGGTGTACATGGAGGCTTCCGCCGACTGGCCGTCAGGGGAGGGATTTTCCTTCAACGAGCCAGTGACAGGGGTCAGGCGGGCTACCACGGAGGCTGCGGCCAGGCGCGGCGAAATGGAGTTGGCAATGTCGAGGGGCGTTGTGCCGGCGGGCACTTCGCGTATGGCCCCGTCAGGCAGGTATACGGCAATGGTCTGTGTGCTCATAATAGTTGGGTTTCCTGTGATTCTTCGCCGGACAAGAAAAATGCCCGACAAAACAACAGGATAGTTGCCACAGGCGGTTCGCGTCGAGGAAGCCCGCCCTTGCGGCAGCGGGATGGGGCCGAGACCGGGAATTTGAAAGAGTCCTTGTTCCCGGTGCGGAATCATTGTTTCTGAGGGGAAAAGAAGCGGGGAATGCGCTAAACCTGGTTGAATGCGGCGTTCTAGCGGGTGAACGGGAACGGCTGAGCACCCGCCGTCTGTACCGCGATTTCTGCTTCCTGTTCCCTGCTACTCGTAACGGAGCGCTTCGATGGGGTCCATGGAGGCTGCTTTCCAGGCGGGATAAATGCCGAAGACAAGGCCGATGGCGCAGGAGACTACAAAGGCGATCAGAACCCAGGTAAGGGAAAGGGCGGCATGAAGGAACGAAACGGCATAATGCAGAATCAGGGTGAACAGGGCTCCAGCCAGGATACCGATCAGGCCGCCAACCACGCAAAGAGTTACGGCCTCCAGCGTGAATTGTAGAAGAATGTTTTTCTTGGTTGCGCCAATGGCCTTGCGGATTCCAATTTCCCGAGTGCGCTCAGTCACCGAGACAAGCATGATATTCATGACGCCTACGCCGCCCACCATGAGGCCCACGGAGGAAACGGAGACCATGAACAGGAAGAGTCCACCTGTCAGTGAATTCCAAATACGGGTAAGCGAGTCGGGTCCAAAGATAGCGAAGTTGTCATCCTGTTCCAGTCGAATCCCGCGGCGGATGCGAAGAAGCTCACGAATCTCTTCGATCACGAGCGCCTTGTGAGGGGGATCGTCATACTTCACGGTGATCCAGAAGTCCTTGAGCTCGGGATGGAGCTGACGGAAGGTCGGAAGCGGAAAGTAAGCCGAGTTATCCTGCGTGTTGCGCCCGCTCCCGAACGGCTGCGCCTGCTTATCGAGTACGCCGATTACCGTAAACACGCTGCCTTCACATTCAATATCCTGGCCGATCGGGGACCCGTCGGGAAAAAGATCCTCTGCAGCATCGTGGCCCAGGACGACCACTTTGGCGCTGCGCTCTTCTTCGGAGTCGGTCCACATGCGGCCTTCGATAAGCTCGATATCGTTGGTTTCTTTCACCGCCGAAGTGGAGCCATTCAGGATGGTGTTCTGAATCTTGTGCGTACCAGCCTTGAGAGACACACTGCCGAGGCCAGTCTGAAAATTCTGGTAAGTGAGACCTGGATCGACGGCAGAGACATATGGGAGGCTGCGCATCGCAATGCCGTCCTCATAGGTAAGCTGCTTGCGATTGAGTTCCTCCGTCGTGGGCCGCTTCCCGAACGGTTCGAAGCGGAAGACCCACAGGTCATTGGTTCCGAGAGATTTGACGAATTGATCGATATTGCCATTGAGTCCGCTAATGGCGGACGAGATCAGAATCACCGTTGAGATGCCGATGGAGATTCCTAGAATGGTAAGCCCAGAGCGCAATTTGTTCTTGCGCAGAGTATCGAGCGCCAACAGCACGGATTCTTTTGAGTCTCTTAGCTTCATGCCTATAGCTCCGATCTGAGGGCAACAATGGGATCGAGTTCAGATGCCTTGTATGCCGGGTAGACGCCGAAAAACAAGCCGACGGCGGTTGCGACGAAGAGACTTACCAGGATCGACCAGAGTTCCACTTCCGAGGGAAACGAGATGATCAGAGTAATAATTTTGGCCACACTGATGCCGGTGATTACGCCGATCACGCCACCCGCAAGAGACATGGTTGCGGACTCGATGAGGAACTGAAGCAGAATGTCTTTGCGGCGCGCGCCAAGGGCCTTGCGGACGCCGATCTCCCGAGTGCGCTCAGTGACGGAGACAAGCATGATATTCATGATGACAATGCCGCCGATCACCAGGGAGATGCCGGCGATGGCCACGACTACGGCTCCGAAGCTATTGAGTATCTTGCCCAGCAGGTTCTGAAAGGTCGCGCTTGTATCGATGGAAAAGGTATCCGAGGCATCCGGCGCTAGATGGCGGCGTGCGCGCATGATGACGCGCAATTCGTCGGAAACCGCATCCATGACCTCGCCGCCCCCGCCTGTGTTCACATACACGACCATGCTTTGGTGAGAACCGTAGGCATGGAGAAATGCGGTGAGAGGAATAGCTACCCAGTTGTCCATGCTAAAGCCCAGCGTCTTGCCCTGGCGTTCTCCTACCCCAATCACCGTATAGGAAGAGCCGTCGACGCGAATCTCTTTGCCGAGCGGGTCGCCGGCGCCCAGCACATTGTCCACCACGTCATAGCCGACGATGGCGACGTGGGCGCTATGTTCATCCTCGACTTCAGTGAACGAGCGCCCTTCGTCGATATTCAGATTTGAAATCGGCGGCATGGTCCAGGTCCAGCCGCGAATGCCAGTGTCCGTGGTGGACTTGGTTTGGTAGACGATCTTGCCGGTGGTGTTGCGCTGCGCGCCGACCGACACGCAGGACTTGCATTCGGAAACGATGGCCCTATAGTCGTCGAAGGTAACGTCTTTCCGCTTTTGGAACGAGAGATACTCGTCGATGGTGATGAAGGTCTGCGGCATTTTGCTGACCGTCACCACGCTCGCGCCGTAGTTGTTGATTTTTGTGGTTACAAACTCTTTGGCGCCATTGGTCAGGGTGACGACCGTGATGACGGACGCAACCCCAATTACCACACCGAGCAGCGTGAGGATGGTGCGGAGTTTGTTGGCCCACAGAGATTGCAGCGCGAGTTTGAAGGCCTCAGTGTATTGCATGGTCCCGCTTTCCTTCGTAGTGCTCGAATCGGCAGGTCGCACCGGCGCCGCCGTGTTCGCATTTCAGGGCGCGCAACAAGATCTCCGCCCGGTCCCCCCAGTGTACGCAATCTCCGGGAATCGCAATTCCCGGATGGCTATTCCTATGGACGGAGCAGAGACCGTTCAGGCCGCGTCCCGGGTTCCGCAGCGGGCACAGCCGGGGCTGTCTCATCTTGATTACGCAGAATTGCGTGAGACGGTTCCAGAGGCTGGTTGGAATCGGCGAAGATCGGGCCGGGGGCATGGTGAGTTCGACTGGCGGTCAGGCGGCGCATCCAATGTCTTGACAGGGTCACGCTCACCGAGGGGCACGCTACCGGCCGGAACTGCCAAACCCCTTTTCGGCGCGGGCGGAGTCTTCCAGGCTGGCTACTTGTTCGACGGCTCCGGTGAGTACGGGGACCGGAATCATCTGGGCGATTTTTTCGCCGGCCTTGAGTTCGACGGGGGCCTGGCCCAAGTTGGTCATGAGCACGAGAATCTCGCCGCGGTAGCCGGCATCGATGACCCCGGCGGTGGTGGCAATGCCTTTGGCCGCCATCGACGAGCGGTCCCGCACCAGCAGGCCCAGCGGAGCGCCCGTGGCGGGATGGCGGGCCTCGACGGCGATGCCGGTCCGCACTTTGACCGTGGCACGGGGAGCGAGAAGCGCGTCTTCGAGCGCAAACAGGTCGTAACCCAGGTCTTCTCCAGGGTGCGCGACCACGGGGATACGGGCACCAGCCTCCAACAACCTCACTCGTAGCATGGATTGATGGTAGCGGAGCGGGGGTTGGCGGCGCTAGCGGAGAACATGCGCGTTAGCGCCGCCAACTCCGCTTCTCCGCCCCAAATGGTCAGCCCCGGCGGGGAGGGTTCCCGATCGGGGCTGTCTTGGCGCGACAAAAACAATCGGCAAAAGGACCTGTAAGCCGAATTCTGTCGTGTGCGGTCATTCCTCTAGACGCCGCGTTGCCGCGGACGTTCATCAGCGACCTACCCGGAGGTTTCGGCACTTGCTGCGAGCCGCCTGGGCGCATCGGGCCGATGCGCAGCGCTGCATGACTCGATGCAAACGCTTCCCTCCCTATTTGGTCTTGCTCCGTGTGGGGTTTACCCTGCCCCCGGCGT
>OCTA010001380.1_pt1 | contig 22298 bp, 25 predicted proteins | sample 1538991 | NCBI WGS metagenome assembly OCTA01 (sample SAMEA3539302, study PRJEB22396) | soil metagenome | biome: tundra; feature: field; material: soil | place: USA | collected 2010-05 | depth 0.15 m | reverse complement strand
CGGCGACCACCGAGATCTACACTCTTTCACTACACGACGCTCTTCCGATCTCGATCGTCCGCTCGACTAGCTCGGCCTGGCGCTTCATCAGCCCGGCGGAGTCCTCGAGCGCTCGCCCCGCCGCCTGCAGCGCCTCGGCCTGCCCGCGCATCGTCGCGCCGGCGTCCTCGAGCAGGTCGAAGACGGCGTCGACGGGTCCGAGGAGTCGACCCGCCAGCTCCCCCTGCAGCCTGCGCTCGCGCTCGACGAGCTCCTGCACGAGCTCGAGCTGGCGCTGCATCGCCCCCAGCAGATCGCCGGGGAGATCCGTGCGCCCTGTCGTCGCGGCCGCAGATGCGATCACGCCGTCCATCAGCTGCCGCCACTCGTGGAGCAGCTCGCGGGGGTTCAGCTCAGGCACTGGGCCTCGGAGCTCCGGACCGGTGATGGCATCCGCGAGCCGCCGGCTTCATGCCGCCGCGTCCGCCGAGTCGTTCCAGCGCATGCGCGCGAGCGTCCGGAAGTCCGTCCAGGACCGGGCCGAGCCCTCCGGCCGGCGCACGAGCTCCGGCTGCCCCTTTGGAAGGGCGGCCAACAGCTCTCCGATCGGCGACTCGCGCAGGTGCTCGCGCACGGTCCGCGCTGCGGTCTCGATCACCTCGTGGCGCCGGCTGCGGCTCATGAGGTTGCTCCCCATGACGTCGAGATCGTGCACCGTCGGCTGGATGAGCACCACCTCGCTGCCGGCCGCGCGCAGGCGCTTGGCCTCGTTTCCGAGCCGGCGCCCGGAGGCCTGGCGGATCGCCAGCGCCATCCGCTCGCCGAGCGTGCGCGGAGCGCCCGCGTGCAGCGAGGACATCGGGTTGAGGGCGACCACGAGGTCGAGGCGCTCGTGCTCCAGCGCATCGAGATTCGACGCCGAGCTGAGACCGCCGTCGACATAGCGGCGGCCCCCGATCTGCACCGCCCGGAAGAAGCCCGGGATCGCACAGGAGGCGGCCACCGCGTCGGGCAGCTCGGCGCGCGGCGCGCCGGCGCGGCCGAGGGCCACGCGCTGTCCGTTCTGGTAGTCGACCGCCATCGCCCAGTAGTTCGGGTGCGGCGCCCACGGTTCGTCGCAGACACGCCGCACCGTGTCCTTCAGCGGCTCGGTCGAGATCGGCCCGTGGGGCAGCCAGCCGGCCAGCAGGGCGGCGGGAGAGTGCTTGTAGGGGCGTGCAAGCGAGGAGACGGCCAGCCGCCACGAGCCCGGGCCGAGTGCCGGCAGCCCGCGGTGCAGGCGATAGCGCGCACCGGCCGAGCGGTCGGCACTCGACGCCGACTCGCCGCGGGCGTCGCTCAGGCCGTCCATCTCCTCGCCGGCCGAGTGCGCGAGCATGAACCACGGTGGCACGCCGCAGGCGAGCAGCGCGCCGACCATCGCCCCGGCGGAGGTCCCGACGATGTAGTCCGAGCTGCCGGGGTCCCACCCCGTCTCGCTTGCGATCGCGTGCAAAGCGCCGGTGAGCCACGCTCCGCCGAGCACGCCGCCGGCGCCCAGCACCAGCCCGACGCTGCGGAGACCCGAGTCAGCCATGCACCCACGCTAGCCGCATCGGCGGCGGCCCCGCACGCCGTGGCCGCTCACCCGAGCTCGTCGAGGAGCTCGGCGAGCGACTCGACGATCCGCGAGGCGCGGAAGGGATGGCGCTCGGCCTCCTCCCGCGTGGTCACGCCCGTCAGGACGAGGATCGTCTCCATCCCCGCCTCCAACCCGGACACGATGTCCGTGTCCATACGATCGCCGATCATCGCGGCGGTCTCGGAGTGGGCGTCGATTGCGTTGAGCGCCGAGCGCATCATCAGCGGGTTGGGCTTGCCGACGAAGTACGGCTCGACTCCCGTGGCACGGCTGATGAGCGCCGCCACCGAGCCAGTGGCCGGCAGCGGGCCCTCGGCACTCGGGCCGGTGGCGTCCGGGTTGGTGGCGATGAACCGCGCCCCGGCCGCGATCAGTCGGATCGCACGGGTGATGCGCTCGAAGGAATAGGTGCGGGTCTCGCCGAGCACGACGTAGTCGGGTGCGCGGTCCGTGAGCGTGTAGCCCGCGTCGTGCAGCGTGGTCGTCAGACCGGCCTCACCGATCACGAACGCCGAGCCGCCCGGGCGCTGATCCTGCAGGAAGCGGGCGGTGGCCAGCGCCGAGGTCCAGATCGCCTCCTCCGGCACGTCCAGGCCACTCGCACCCAGCCGCGCCGAGAGATCCCGGCGCGTGTAGATCGAGTTGTTGGTGAGCACCAGAAACGGCGTCCCGCGCTCTCGCAGGCGGGCGAGAAAGCGCTCGGCGCCCGGTATCGCCTGCTCCTCGCGCACGAGCACGCCATCCATGTCCATCAACCACGAGCGGATCTCGCGCTCCGTCATCTGCCGGCAAGGATGACGGACTCCACGGGGCTGCGGGCGCTCGGCGTCAGATCCAGCCCAACAGCGGGCCGAATACCAACCCGGCCGCGAGGTCGAGCCCAGCCAGCGAGCCCACCACCCGCAGCTGGCGCGCGCGCCGCGGCATGTCATGCACCCAGAACGCGACCACATAGAAGGTCAGGTAGCCGAACACGACGATCACCGGCCAGCTGGCCACGTTCCACCACCAGTAGTACCAATGGAAGACGCCATCGGCGTGCAGCAGCAGCTCGATGCCCACCGACACGATCGAGAGGCCGATTGCCAGCGCCCAACGGCTTGGTAGGCCGAGGATGCGGGCGCTGCGCTCCGCCGGCAGCAGCTTGGCGAACACGACGCCGTTGATCGCGAAGAAGAGCGATATCTCGATCGTCAGCCCGATCAGGATCACGAAGCTGCTCGTGCCCGTGACCGTCCACAGCGCAGCATGGCCGTCGAAGTGCAGGACCAGCGCGTTGATGATCTCGTTCGCCCAATCCATCAGCCAGAAGGCGATCCCGGCGAGCACGGCGCTCCAGTTGGCGCGCTCGACCTCGACCGCGTAGACGTAGACGACTAGCCCCAGCAGCGTGACCGTCGACCAGTTGAACAGGCCGGGAGCGCGCAGCAGGTGCTCGGCCTGGCGCGTGAACTGCGTGGCCGTGGAAAACACCAGCGAGGAGTATGAAGCAATCATCGGCCTCCCAGGAGGGCACGCGCTAACCCGAGGGCGGACAGGGCAGGCGCGCGAGCAGCGCGCGATAGCGGCGCATGTCGGCGTGGTTGAAGTCCGAGTGGGTCTGGTGCTGAAAGGCGGGGACCAGATCGTGGTGATACGGCGAGGACAGGCTCTCGTTGTGGCCGATGACGTTCCGCAGCGAGATCGCATAGCGGCAGCGCAACCAGCGGGTCAGGCGCAGCGAAGCCGCAATCTGCGCGGGGTTGCCGAGGATCGCCTGATCGGAGAGCCCGACATTCTCGATCCCGATGGCCGTCCAGTTCAGGCCGGTCGTGTGCCGGCAGCGCAATGACAGCGGGACGAGCTGATCGATCCTGCCGCTCGGCTCCACGAGAAAGTGCGCACAGGTGTTCGGCAGCTCGTGGAACTCGCTGTCGGGCACGTCCGGGGCGAAGGTGTTGAACGCTTCCTGCGCACCCGCGGTCTCGGTGTAGTGCTCGACGATCACTTTCGGACGGCTCAGCACGTATGTGTCTTCACCGTAGTGGCGCAGCGAGTAGGCCGCCATCTGCTGCTTGCGCGCAGCACCGAACGGGATCAACCACTGGCGCATGACCGGTCGAGGAGCCGGAGGGGACGACGCTCTCGGCGCCGGGCTCATGTGCACCGCGGTGGCGGCGCTCGCCGTCGGAGTGCTCGCGGTCCTCGCCGCGGCACCGCCAATCGACAGCGCCGAACGCTCCCTCGCCGCCGTGGAGGCGGCGGCGGACGAGCTGTGGTCCGCACCGCCACATGCCACAAGTGCGGCGAGGAGGCCCGCCGCGACAGCAGCCGACAACGTCGGTCTCACGCGCAGGTCAGCTAGTAGGATTGTCGGTGGCGCCCTTGCTCGCGTGCCGGGCTGCCCCGGATGCGGCCTTGGCCAGCTCGGCGGGTTGGCGCAGCGTCGCGATCGTCCGCTCGAACAGCTCCGCCTGACGCTTCATCAGCCCGGCGGACTCCTCCAACGCACGCCCCGCCGCCTCGATCGCCTCGGCCTGCGCGCGCAGCGCCGCCCCGGCCTCCTCCAGCATGTCGAAGGCCGCGTCCACGGGTCCGATGATGCGCTTGGCAAGATCCCCCTGCAGCCGGCGCTCGCGCTCGAATACCTCCTGCATGAGCTCCAGCTGGCGCTGCATGACCCCCGGCAGATCGCCCGGCAGGGCGCTGCGCCCGGCGGCGGAGCCCGCGGATGCGACCAGCGACTCCATCAGCTGGCGCCACTCGCGGAGCAGCTCGCGTCCGTTTAGTTCAGGCACGGGGCATCAGACCTCCGCACCATGATGGCACCCACAGCGCGGGAGCGGTGAGCGACAGCGTCGCGGGATCGTAGGGCCGGCCCGGAACGACGTTGTCGGGGTGGTAGCCGCGCAGCCACGGCACGCTCACGCGCCAGCCGGCGGCGAGGAGCGCTGACTGGATCTCGCGCCAGGAGTACGGAGTGTCGGGAAAGCCGTGGAGCAGCACGATGTCCGGGCCGTCGCCGGCCTGCGAGACGACGCGGGGCTGTCCGCCCCCGGAGATCGTGCGGAGCTCCACGCCGGGGAGCCTACGCGCGCCCCTCCCGGGTTCTCCCGCGCGCAGACTCCAGCGAGCCTTCCCCCAAGCTCCGCGAGCTACGAGCTCCCGGCTTCGCCCCCCGAGCAGCCCGTCTTGCTGACCGGACGCACGCACTGACGGGTGATTTCGCCCGTGTACTCAATCAGCGAACACCCGCTCGCGTCGCCGAGCCGCTCATTCATCCGATCCGCCGTGCGGGCGAAAGGCCCGTCGCAACGGCGAGACCTGCTCAGCGGCGAATGGTGGAACAAGATAGCCCTCCGTGGCGTGCACCTGGCGGCCGAGCTATCTCCTGCGGAGATCCCTGACTTTGCGCCCTCGCCTCACGACGAGTTTGCCTTTTTTCAGTAGTTATTCTGGATGTCCGACCCGGAATCTAAGCACAGATTTACGCGCTTGGGGAAATCTGGACGAATGTTCGAGTGACCGAGCGTTCTCGGGCCGGTTCGCCCTGCCAGCAGGGGCATGGCGCCTGGTTCGGCTCATGGCGAGCACGCTCGCCATATCAGGTGATCACTGCGGAGAGGGCCCGCTCGATCACCGACTGCTCCTCATTCCAGTGCTCGCGAGGGGCAGCGCCGACTGCCACCGAGGTCGCGTGCGGGCCGGCGACGAGGCAGGCGATCTCCACGTAGCGCGTGTTTGCGGACGTGGTGTAAGCGTCGCGCACGCACGTTCCGTGTCCGGTGAGAAAGCGAAGGCCACCGGCCGCGCCGTCGGACTTCACTTCCCGATCGCCCTCCCCGACATTGTGGCGTACGCGAAAAGCGGCCCAGCCGGCGAGCGTCTCGGCGCCCTGGCGCGGCGTCAGGTTGAGATATGCGAGGTAGTGGCCTCGTGGGTCGAACAGCCCTGCGGATGCGGTGCCGCGATCACCGGGAAGCGTGTGCCAGTCGGGCGGATACGCGATCGTGGCTCCGGTGGCGAGCCGCGCGCTGCGCCAGTCTGCAGGCGCAGGGGCGGGCGCCAGCCACGCGAACCCGGCCTCGGCCTCGTTGGGAGCCGGGCCTGCTTGCCGCGCGGTGCTGGCCGCGACGCCGGGCGGCGGCGAGCTGGCGCTCGCGCCGCACCCGCTCACCGCCATGGCCAGCACGCCGAGAAGCCCTGCCCTATAGGTTGCCGTCACCATCGCTGGGACCGTCGCTGTTGTCGCCGTCGCCGTCGCCGCCGCCGTTCTGGGGAATCCCGGAGGCTGACGCAGCTGGTGTCGAGGTGGTTTCGGGCGCGGCACTCGAGGACGAGGATGTCGCCGGGGTCGCCGAGCTTGAGGAGCTGGACGAACCGGAGTAGCCCGAGCTGCCGCAACCGGCCGCCACGAGTGCAGCCAGCACGACGGCGAGCGCTCCCAATCGCCGAACGGTCCTGTTCGTCTCCCCTTCAAAGGTCGTCATCTTCATCGGTGGGTCCTCCTGTTTGTCGCTGTGCCGGCCACCGTCGTGCCGCTGAATAGGCCAAGCGGCGTGGTGGCCGTGTGAGCTAAGACCCCACGCGGAGCGAATGCTTCCCTCTGCGACGATGCTACGTCGGCGACATCGCGAACGGGCTGGATTGGCTTGCGCCCATGAGACCCAGCCGCTGACAGACTGCCTGGGACGGCGGCATCCGCTGGCTCGACTGTCTCAGCCGGCCTCTTTCCACGTGTGGCGGGCCTCCCGTACGCCATAGAACATGATCGCGATCAAGCTCGGGGTCCCGCAGGCATAGACGCACTATGAGCGCCCCGGCGATGCGCTCGCGCCGCCCCGCCCGTGCGATTCCGCAGGATATGCCGAAGCTTCGACGCCTGTGGGAAGGCCCGACCGGCCGGGCCGTTGATCCCCCGCGACGGCCAGGGTATGCTCGGTCGCAATGGCCCAGAGCGACAGGCAGATCCCCGAGAACGCGCGATGCTCGATGTGCAAAGGATCGGGATGGACCTGGTGGGCACCGGTTGTGGACCCGCCGCAGGAGGGCAGGTGGGTCGTATGCCGCGAGTGCATCGGCACGGGGCGCACCGACCAGAAGGGCCGCAAGCGGCAGAGGCCGACCGAGCCGCCGCCCGGCTGAGACACGCGTTGTCCTCTAGCGCCGTCCGGATCTGCGGGCGCCGCCCGGGGCGAGGCTAGCGGTCAAGCTCGAACCAGACGCACGTGCCGTCGCGGGTCGAGACACCCCAACGGCTTGCGAGGCCATCGAGAATGATGAATCCCCTGCCGCCCAGGCTGTCGTTCCGCTCTGGCAGCGCGCCGGGGTCCAGACCCGGCCCACGGTCGCAGACCTCCGCACGAATTCGCTCGGGCGCAACCGCGAGATGGAAGGTCACATGGTGGTCGGCGTCCGCACCGCCGTGCACGACCGCGTTGTTGATGAGCTCGGAGACGAGCAGCCGGAGCATGTCCTGCTCCTCGCGAGTCAGGATCTCGCCGAACTGCTTGACGATGCCCTGGCGCGCTGCGGACGCGGCATGAACGCTTCCGGGAAGGTCAACCCGCGAGTGCCTGACGACGCTCGGAAGCCAGTCGTTGTGGGCTAGGCGGTACGCATACGAGCTCTCGCGCCGATTCAGCTCCAACAGGCCACGCTGGCCCACGTCAGACTGGCTCGTCATCTCGCCCCCTCTCCCTCAACGTCCCGCTGGCGACTTTCGATGTCTTTCGCCAGCCGCGAGACACGCCCTGCCTGATCGAGCACCACCTCCGGTCGCCTTCTGGTGTCGTCTGATTCTGGCGCCTGCGAAGGTCTCGCACGCGATCGATCTTGGTGCCGGACATCGCCAGCCCCTTCTCGTCCCCCTCTGAAGAACGGCGGCACACAAGAAAAGAGAGACGGTGAGATCTTTGCGCGCTACCTGCGGTACCGAGTCGTCCAAGGTCGAGGACCGACTAGAGCTCGCGTACTCTGAGTGTACCCCCCGAGCCCGAGGTTCAAGCCCTTTTGCCGTAGGCCCGCCCGTTGGCATGGACTGCCGCACCTTGATCGCCCGCGCATCTTCCCGTCGATGGCGGGCGTCTGGCCGGCCCGCGGTGTGCGCTCGCCCTGCTGCCCTGGACGTTGGGTGGGAAGAGGATGTCCACGCCTTCCACCCGGTTGCCGTCCGAGAGGCGCCATCCGCTGTTCGGCTTGCCGTCGGTCTGGATCGCCTCGTCAGAGTGCTCGCATCCGGTTGTTGCGGGCATTGTGCTCGACCTCTGCCAGACCGAGCGCCTCGAGGACCGGCGGCACGTAGTTGGCGAAGCGGCCGCGTAGGCCCTTCTTGATTCCGTACCAGCCACCAACCGGATTGTCCGGCGATCGGGCCCACGACTCGACGGTACCGTCAGCCGCGGGCTTCTGCTCGTCGGCGCTACCCAACGCCATCCAGTCGCCGTGGTCCTTCAGCATCTCGTCGAGGTCGTTGACGCAGCGCAGGTCGTACCGCAACTCGGTAGTTCCGACCCGGACGACGAGCGCCGGCGGGTCGGCCGTCTTGTCCCGATAGGCCTGGTACTGGGACCTGCCCGGCGGAGTCGTGAGGGTCCACGGGTCGTCGGGGGTGCCCGAGCCGGTGGGCACCGGTGCTGCCGTCGGGCCGCTCATCTCTGGCCGTCGAATAGGCGGAAGGAGCCGACCTCGATCAGCTCAGTGACGAGGGGGGGCTGCTCGCAGCGGTCTCGGATCCCGGCCTGGAACTCCTTGAACGCCTCCACCTCCGCAAGCGGGTTCTGCCCGTCCCCGGTCTCTGCGATGTGGACGAAGCTGACGCCATCCTCGAGCTTGAAGGTCGCGTAGCGGAGTCCGTCGGGCTCCGCGGCCCGAAGCTCCTCATAGACGGCGCGGACGAGCGCCTCGTTCTTTGCTGCCTGATCGGCGCTCACCCGATAGCTCACCATGACGCGCTTCATCCCTGCCTCCTAAGTGAGTGTGTTGACCACGTGGTCGCGCAAGACTAGCAGATAGTCCTAGATAAGGATCTGCTACGCTCGATATCCGCACCGGAAAGTACGATATCCATATGTCTACCCACCGCACATACCGCGACGCCTGCCGGTTCGCTCACGCTCTCGACCTGATCGGCGAGCGCTGGGCACTGCTCGTGGTCCGCGAGCTGCTGCTCGGCCCAAAGCGCTTCACCGACCTGCGAGCGGGCCTGCCCCACGCAAGCCCGAACGTCCTCTCTCAGCGCCTCCGGGAGCTCGAGCGCGCCGGCGTCGTTCTGCGCCGCAAACTCGGCCCGCCGGCGGGCTCCCGGGTGTACGAGCTCACCGAATGGGGGCATGAGCTGGAGCCGATCGTTACCCAGCTCGGCCGCTGGGGTGACCGCTCGCCATTCCCGCCGCGTGATGTGGAGATCGGCACAGACGCCGCCGTCCTCGCCCTTCGCGCGCTGTTCGATCCCGATGCCGCCGCGGAGGTGACCGCCACCTACGAGCTGCGCCTCGGAGATGACCGCTTCCGCGTCGTAATCGCAGGCAGCGAGATGACACTCGCTCGAGGGCGCGCCGACAAACCCGAGGCGATCATCGAGACCGCTCCAAGCACCCTCGCGATGCTGGTCTCCCACGTGCGCCCGCTTGGCGAGGCGCTCGCCTCCGGAGAAGTGGCGATCGAGGGCGCAACGCAGGCGGTCATCCGCTTCCTCGACCTCTTCGCCTCGCCGGAGCCGGCCCCGGCACCCGTCCCGGACCCGGCCTAGCGCTAAGAGCCAGCCGCGAGCCTTCTGCCGCCCTCGCTCACGCCGGGCATCGCGCTGGTCATCGGCCCGCGATGAGCTCGCGCATAGCGGCCTTGGCGCCGCCGACGAGCGGCTCGCCGTGCGCGAACAGGAGGTTGTCGAAGTCGAGATCGAGCAGCCCGCGAAGCGATTCACGCAGCCCAGCCCGCACCGCCGCGGCGTCATCGCCCATCAGGAATCCAGGCACGAACGCAAGCCCGCCGCCACGCGGCCGCGTCAGGCCGTCGGCGAATGCGAGCGCGCCGCCGGCGGCGGTGCGGATGTGCAGCACGGTGTCGTCCGGGCAGATGGCTCCGAGCTGGTGTGCGGTGATCCCCGGCGCCAGCTCCTCCCCGAAGGCGAAGCCCTCGACCTGCGGGCCCCGCTCGAACTCGTGCAGGCCGGCCTCGCTGCAGCGGATCGGGCACCCGAAGGCCTCCGCATATCGCTCGCTGTGGCGGAGATGGTGGCGGTTGGTGAGGATGACCTGGCCTGGGGGCTCTCGCCCCTTGAACCACTCGAGGCCCTCGCGCGGGACCGTCGGGTCGAGCACGACCCGAGCGGGCTGGATGTAGTAGGAGTCCACGGGCAGCCTGATCCTCGGGTGGATCGCGGTCCAGTGGTGGACGCCCGGGAGCACCTCGCGGATCGGCCGGTGCGATGCGAGCTCGAGCACGAGCGGACGGAAGAGCTGGGGCCACGCGACGCCGGCCAGCTGGACGCCGTAGCGGACCTGGCGGGGGAGGCGATCGAGCTGCGCCATCCTCAGCACGTTAGAGGTGGATCGGCCGATTCGGCTATTGGAGGCGAAAGACCTCCACTGGCTGGGCCACGCCACGGATCTCGCGTACCCCGAGGGGCTCCCACTTGCACGAGTCGGCCGTGCGCTCCACGACGGGTCGCGTTGCGACGAGCTCATCGCGCCCGGCGGCGTCGAGCAGGCGAGCCGTCAGGTTGACGGCGCTGCCGAAGTAGTCGCCATCGCGGGCGATCGCGAGGCCGTGGTGCACGCTCGCGTGCACGCGCAGCGGGCTCGATGTGGGCACGCGATCGATGATGCGTGCGCCGGCGGCTACTGCCGGTGGGGCGTCCCCGTACGCGAGCATGAACCCGTCGCCCAACGACTTCATGAGGCGAGACTCGCCGCCGCGCTCGCGTGCCACCGTCTCGGCGAAGCGATCGACCGCTGTGATCGCCGCGATATCGCCTTCGGCATCCGCGAACGCCGTGAAGTCCTTCAGATCGCAGAAGAGGAAGGCGATGCTGACCGTGCCCGGCAGCGGGCGTGTGCCGCTGGAGGCCTCTGCCTCTCTGACCGCCGCTTGCGCCAGCTCGTGCTCGATCCACCGCCGGTGAACACCGAGCAGCACGGGATCCGCCAACGGCAGCAGGCGCTCGAACGCGCTCTGTACCGCGCGCAGGCCCGCCAGGCGGTCCGGGTCGTCCGCGCGTAGCCGTGGCTCGACGTAGTGACGGAACAGTTGCACGACGGCCTGCGCGATACGCGCGATCAGCGGACCCCACGCGCGGCCCAGGCGCACGTCGAGCTCCGGTGGCCAGATGTCCTCCAGGTGTCCGAGCTCGACGAACACCCGCGCCTCTTCGGCAGTGAACGCCGGCTCGTCGGGTGCTGGGGGCCGAAGTCCGAAGGCGGCGATGAAGGCCTGCAACTCGCCGATGCGCAGTCCCCCTTGTCGCTGGATCTCCGCAGCGGTCACCGTCCGTTCGGCTATCGTCGGCGACAGCACCGCCTCGAAGATCGCTCCCTCCGGATCGCCACGCGCGATCGCACGCTCGATCGCCTCAGCTGGGATCCCAAGCGTGCGCAGGGCGCCAGCGACATCATCGTCGGGCGATCGCGGATCTGCGGGGCCACCCACATACGCATCATGACGCGTCGGCAGGCGGGTCTTGCGAACGGCCACGCGCACGGACCCGGCTTGCTTAGGACCGGCTGGGCAGGGAATATGTACGTAGTGAGCAGCGTCGCCCATCCAGCGAGCGTCCGCGCCGCGCACCCCGCACGCGTGGGCTCGTGGCTGGCGCGATGGTGGCCGCTGGTCGCCGTGACTGCCTTGGCGGCGGCCCTGCGGCTGTCGACGCTGAACCTGCAGAGCTTCTGGTTCGACGAGGCGTTCACGCCCCTTCACGTCCTGCACCCCAGCCTGTGGGCGACGTTGAGGACGGTCTCCCACACGGAGAACACGCCGCCACTGTGGTACGTGCTCGCGTGGGCGGACTCGCGCGTGCTGGGTACAGGCGAGATCGCGCTGCGCCTGCCATCGGCGCTTGCCGGGATCGCGACCGTTCCCGTCGCCTGGGCGATCGGGCACGAGCTCGCCGGGCGCCGCGCCGCGCTCGTATGCGCGTCCCTCGTCGCGGTCAACCCGCTGTTCGTGTGGTTCTCGCAGGAGGCGCGCGCATACGCCCTGTTCGTCCTGATAGCGGCGTTGGCAATGCTCTGCCTGCTGCGTGCCGAGCGAGAGCCGACGCGTGGGCGTATTGGCCGCCTTCGCGCTGACGGGGTCGCTGGCGCTGCTGACGCACTACTTCGCGGCCTTCCTGATCATCCCGATGGTGCTGTGGCTGGCGTGCGAGCCGCGGGTGCGGCGCGCCGCACTGCCCGCGATCGGGGCGCTGGTGCTGGTCGGCGCCGCGTTGCTTCCGCTCATCTCCGCCCAGCAGGGCGGTAACGGAACACAGTGGATCGGCAAGTGGCCGCTCTGGGAACGGCTGCAGGCGATCCCCCAGTACTACCTCACGGGATACTCCGGCGGGGAGCTGGGGCATCGCATCGAGCTGCTGGTCGCGCTGCCGATCCTCGCCGGTCTCGGGCTCGGGCTGCGGCGCATGCTCGAGCGCCCGCATCCGAAGGCGCGGCGCGGCGTGCTGATGGCCGTTGCGATCGCCGCCGGCGGAATCCTGATCCCGATCGTGCTCGTGCCCCTCGGCGCCGACTACCTGGCGCCCCGCAACCTCGTCGCGGCGATGATCCCGGTGACCGCCGTGATCGCCGTCGTGGTCGTCTGGCCCGGTACCGGCCGGACCGGGATCGCCCTCGCTGCGGCGATCGCGCTCGCGTTCACGGCGATCTCGATCGATGTCGATCTGACCCCCCGCCTACAGCGCTCCAACTGGCGGGGCCTCGCCAAGGCGCTGCGCGGTGGCCCGCGCGAGCGTGTGATCACCACCCCCGAGCTGGGCTCCGCCCCGCTCCGGTACTACCTGCCGGAGTTGGGGTCGCACAACCTCCAAGCGGGGAGCTCTGTGCTCGTGAGCGAGATCGACGAGACCGGTGTCCGAGAATCGGCGGCCGAGCTCTACGAACCCTTTCGCGCCTCCGCTGGGGAGCCGCCCGCTCCGGGCTTTCACCTGCTCGCGCGCATGGAAGTCGGCGCGCTGGCCGTCTACCGCTTCGTCTCGCCGGTCCCGCGTATGGTCAGCGAGGCGACGCTGCGCCGTCACGTGATCACGCTAGCCGGGCCCCGGTCCAAAGTGCTCGTGGAGGCGGGCGCTCAGGAGTCACCGTGAGGTGCGCGCGTGAGACGGCCGGTCGCTATCGCTTCTCAGCGCTAGGGCGCCAGGCGATCGATCACCCAGGCGGCGTGCTCGCCGCGACGGTAGCGCAGCCGGTCGTGCAGGCGATCGTGGCGCTGCTGCCAGAGCTCGACGGTGTCCGCGGCGAGGCGAAAGCCGCCCCAATTCGTCGGTAGCGGCAGCTCTTCCTGCCCGTGCCGCGCCTCCAGTTCCGCCACGCGCTGCTCGAGCGCGTGGCGGCTGTCGATCGTCTGGCTCTGCGGTGAGGCCAGCGCGCTGAGCTGGCTCCCGCGCGGCCGGCTGCGCACGTAGGCGGCCGACTCGCTGGCGCTTGCGTGCTCGACCGGCCCCTCGATCCTCACCTGCCGACCGAGCGGATCCCAGTAGAAGAGCAGCGCGGCGTGCGGGTTGGCGGTGAGCTCGCGCCCCTTGCGGCTCGCGTAGTTCGAGTAGAAGACGAAGCCACGCTCGTCAAAGCCCTTGACCAGCACCATGCGCACCGACGGGGCGCCGTCGGCTGATGCCGTGGCGAGCGCCGCAGCCTCCGGTTCCCGGACGCCGGCCTTCCCAGCGTCGCGCAACCAGATGGCAAACTGGCGCAGAGGGTCGGGGTCGATGTCCTCCTCGCGCAAGGGCTTCCCGTGATCGGTCACACAACGCATTCTGGCGTGAGTGCCGACGGGTTACGTGGCCGTGGGTCTGTCGGCGCGCCACCGAGTCCGCCAGCACGGCCGATTGACGGCGCGATCTCCTGCGTCGATGAGATGATTGCCGGGTGGCCATCGTCGAAGGAATCGGGACCATCGCCATCACGTCCCTCGACGGAGAGCTGCGGGCGATGTTCGCGCCGGACGCCGGGATGGTCTGCTGCTCGCTGCGTCACCTCGGTGAGGAGCTGCTCGCCCAGCGTGACGGTCTCCGTGCATACGCCGAGCGCGGATCAACGATGGGCATCCCTCTCCTTCATCCCTGGGCGAACCGGCTCGCGGGGTTCACCTACGGCGCTGCACCGCGCGTTGTGCGGCTCGCGAGGGACTGCCCGTTGATCAAGCTGGACGAGAACGGCCTACCGATCCACGGCGTCATCGCGGGCTACCTGCCCTGGCAGGTGCTCGAGTCTCCTCCCGAGGATGCGGGGCACAGTATTCGGGCCCGGATGCACTGGGACACGCCGGAGCTGCTCGCCACCTTTCCCTTTCCGCACGTGCTTGAGCTAGAGGCGCGGATCACAGCGGCGAGGCTCACGGTCGAGACGACGCTGCGCCCCAGCTCGGCAGACGCCGTGCCGGTGTCCTTCGGCTACCACCCGTATCTAGTCCTTCCCGGCAGCGACCGGCGTGAGTGGCAGGTGACGCTCCCTGTTGGGAGGAGTCTGTCGGTCGACAGCCAGATGATTCCGACTGGCACCAGCGAGCCGGTCAGCTACCCACCCTTCAAGCTAGGCGACACCAGCTGGGACAACCCCTTTGGCGGGCTGCCCAGCCGGCCCGTGTTCGCCGTGGCGGACGCCGGGCGCCGAATCGAGCTCGAGCTCCTCCGCGGCTACCCATATGCACAGGTGTTCTCGCCGGCCGCTGAGAGCTTCATTTGCTTCGAGCCCATGACCGCGCCGACCAATGCCCTCATCAGTCACGCGGATCTGAAGCTGGTGGCGCCCGGGGAGGTCTTTCGTGCGGCGTTCAGCATCTCGGTGTGCGCCGAGAGCTGAGTCCCAATCGACGGCGTTGGCTCTCTAGGCTCCGACGGCAAGGCGGCCGCCAGGGCGCTTCCGCCGGCGTGTCCGCAACTCGATCAATGCCGAACGTCCAGGGAGTCCCCATGCCCACGCTTGTCGCTGAGGCGCGTCGCGATGCCCCATGCTCCCAGGGCGGCGCCCGCGGCGAGTGGTCCGAACGCGGCGTAGGCGTAGCGCGCGTCATAGCCGTTGCCGGCCTCAGCGAGCGTGACTGAACAGATTGCCGTCAGCGTGAAGAGGAGGGCGGCCACGCGCACGCGCCCCGCCAGCAGCGGCACGCCGGCAATAGCCGCCAGCAGCATCACGATCAGCAGGGGTCCCTGGATCCGGGTGTGACTCTCATAGAAGTCCAGCGAGCTGGTGGCGCTCGAGGAACCCCGGTAACCACGGGCGTGGGGGTAATAGGCCGCTATCGCGGGCTCGATGGACCTCACGCCTGTGGGGTCGAGCAGTGCCTCGCGGATACTCTCGGGCGTGTATCCCTCACCAGGTCGCGGGGAGATGTAGAAGGTCAGCCCGCGGAGGATCGCGCCGGCGTATGCGAGCGGCTCGTGCGTAATCGCCGCGACGCTGAACTTCTGGAGCACGCCGTTCGCATACCCGGGCGCGCGGGCGGGGCCGCCGAAGCGGCTGACGGCGGGCGCCGATCGCGCGTACTGGTAGAAGCTCTCGGACCGACGGTCGGACAGCGGTCCGGCGGGACAGAGAAACCGTGTGCCCGCTGGTGGGGTGAAGCGCGAACAGTCGACGAAGGTGGCAACCCGGCCATAGAGGTTCCATGCGCCTTGGCGCTCGTAGCCCGGGTATCCGGTGATCTGGGCCTGCACTGCGACATAGCCGAAGACCAGTGCCGCAGCCACCCCCGCTGCGGTTGCTGCGCCGCGCATCCGCTGACGGGCGCTACCAGAGGCCAGGAGGAGAACGAGCGGGACAAGCATCACGCCGGAAAGGCCCACCGTCTTGACCCAGAATGAGATGCCGGTCGCCAGGCCCGCCAGCAGCGGCCAGCGCATTCTCGGCTCCCGCAGCGCGCGGACGGCCGCATAGACGCCGACAGCCTGCAGAAGGCTGAACAGCGGGTCGGCGAGCAGCGAATGCTCGAGAAGCAGCCCCGTACCACCGAAGAACACGATCGCCGCGGGAATGAGACCAGCCCAGGGAGGCGCCCCCGTGCCCCGCACCGCCTTGTACAGCAGAAGACCCGTGGCCACGCCGAGGGCGTGCTGTACGACGATGGTGAATGTCAGCCTGTCGCTGAGCGCGTGGGCGACTTGTAGGAAGATCGGGTAGCCGGCGGGTTTCTGGACGTCGTGAAAGACGCCGACTGTGGCCGCCACGACGTACTCGTGGGAGTCTCCGAACCCCAGGAATGCCGGGCCGTAGCCGACCATGAGCCAGGCGCGCACCGCGACCGCGCCTGCGACCAGCACCGTGATGCCCACTATGGCTGTCCGGGCGCTGCGGTCCAGGGCGCGCCAGCGGGCTGCCTGGCCCAGCGTCAACTTCGCCACCGAAGGCCATCCTGAGAGCAACATCGAGGAATCGGTCCGCCTATCCGGGAGCAATGCGCACAACCTATCCGCCGGCAACAGCTACCAGGCGGCACACGTGCAGGCGCCGGGCTCACGGACGTGGGGAAGTACGGACCCGCTACGCGGGGGGACTCCGATGCCGCCTCGTGCCTCGCGCGCTAGGGTCCGCCTCAAGATCACGGCGGATGGGAGTCAGAGGCCATGGGCGAGCAGCTCAGCATGCTGGACACGATGTTCCTCGAGCTTGAGCAGTTCGACGAGGCCGCGCACATGCACATCGGCGCGGCGCTCATCTTCGATCCGCTCCCCGGTGACGCGGCGCCGGACATCGCCGAGTTCCGCGACCACGTCCGCGGGCGGATCGGGATGCTGCCGCGCTTTGCCCAGCAGCTCTCTGGTACGCATGCAGGTCCGCTCACGTGGCTGACCTGGGAGCCGGCACAGGCGTTCGACGCCGATGCGCACGTGCATCACGCGACGCTGCCGGCGCCGGGCGGCGAGGCTGAGCTGCACGATTGGCTTGGGGACTTCTGGTCGCACCGCCTGGACCGCCACCGGCCGCTGTGGGAGATGACGCTGGTTGACGGGCTCGAGAAAGGGCGCTGGATGCTGGCGACCAAGACGCACCACTGTCTCGTAGATGGCGTCGGCTCGGTTGACATCGGGCAAGTCCTGCTCGACGCGTCCCCGGAGCCTCTGCCGCCGCACTCGCAGCCGCGGCCGGGCAGCAGCGAGGAGATCGGCGAGCACGCCAATGGCCGGTTCTGGCTCTCGCCCGGCCTGGTCGTGCGCGGGGCGCGGGCCGGCGTCGGTGCGGCGCTGCACCCGCGCGAATCACTCGATCGCGTGCGGGCGGCCGTCGAGCTGGTCGTGCGCGAGGAGGTGATCGGGGCGCCGCAGTCGAGCCTGAACGGGCCGATGAGCGGCACGCGCCACTTTGCCACCGTGCAGTTGGACCTCGCCGACGTCAAGGCGACGAAGACGCGCCTTGGCGGCACGGTCAACGACGTGGTGCTCGCGCTCTGCGCGGGCGGGCTGCGACACTTGCTGCTCTCCCGCGGCGACGAGCTGCCCGAGGGCAATCTGCGGGCGCAGGTGCCGGTGAACATCCGGTCACACGACCGGGACCACGCGCTCGGCAATGAGCTGACATCGTTGTTCGTCGAGCTGCCTGTGACCGAGGCGGACCCGATCGCGCGCTACCGCCGCATCGTCGAGCGCGCGGCGCAGCTCAAGGCCGGCTCGCAACGCGCCGGGGGCAAGACGATCGTCGACCTGGCTGACATGGGGCCGCCGCTCGCCGGCGCGCTGCTCGCGCGGTCGATGTTCGGTGGCACCCGCATGTTCAACCTGACGATCACGAACGTCCCCGGGCCCCAGCAGCGGCTGTACGCGTTCGGCGCCCCACTCGTCGAGGTCCTCCCGCTCGTACCGCTGTTCGCCGGACACACGATCGGTATCGCGGTCGTCTCCTACGCTGGCCAGATCGTCTTCGGCCTGAACGCCGACCGCATGGCAGCGCCCGACGTAGGGGTGCTCGCCGAGGGCATCGAGCGCTCGCTTTCGGAGCTGCGCCCGCCCGAGGCCAAGCGACCGCGGCGGCGCTCGGCGGTCAGAGACGGGTCGTAGTCGCGGCCGCGTTGCCCGATCAGGCTGTCAGCGAGTGGCGCAGCCGCCACACGGCGGCGGTTATGGCCACGGCGGCGAACGCCAGCAGGACGCCTACCTGGGGCAGCACGGTGACGAGGTCGCCGCCGTGCTTCAGGAGCTTCGAGAAGGCTTCGTTGGCCCAGGCGTGAGGCGTGATGTGGGCGATCGTGCGGGCGGTGTTCGGGAAGACTTCGAGCGGCGCCATCGAGCCCCCGAGCGCGGCCAGGCCGAGCCCGAGCAGGAGCGCCACCGGTCCAGCCTGCTGCTCGCTCGCGAACAGGCTGCCGAGAAGCGCCGCCGCGCCCGTGCCGACGAGGCAGAACGACACGAGCACCGCCGCCGTACCGAGCGGTTCGCCCCAGTCGACGCCGAAGAAGAGCAGGGAGCCGAGCACGATGATGAGCGCCTGCAGCAGGGCGACTGCCAGGCGGCCGAGAAGCTGGCCGGCCACGAGGATGCCCGTCGAGGTCGGGGTGGAGAGTATGCGGCGGGCGATGCCGAGCCTTCGCGTCTCGATCAGAAATGCGGCGCCGCTGAGCGAGTTGAGGAAGATGAACAACAGCACCTGGGTGCTCGCGCCATTGTCGAAGCGGCCTGCGGTCGTCGCGTAGGCGCTGCCGTCGGGCGCACTCAACTGCACGAGGACACGCGGCGTCGTCGCGGCCGTGGCCTGCGCCCGGGCGAGAGCGCTCGCGAAGCTCGCCTTCAAATCCCGTTGGATGATCTGTGCGGCGGCGAGCGTGCGGCTCTGTTCGGCGGCGACCGACTGGACCGTCGCCCGAAGCTGCTGGGCGACCGAGTTCGGGCGGGCGAAGTAGCCGATCGTGACGCCCCTCCCCTGCTGCAGGCGTGCGTCATAGCCCGCGGGAAGCTCGAGCCCGGCGTCGACGCGTCCGCGGGCGACCGCCTGCTGGAGTGCGTCGGCACTCGTGTAGCGGTGCAGCTCCGTCGATGGGCGGGCGCCAAGCGCCGCCACGAACTGCCGTGCCAGTCTGCCTTCGTTGCCGCCGAGGATGCCGATGCGCGCCTTTTCGGACGCGCCGAAGGCCGCTCCGAGCAGGAGGATGAGCAGCATCGGCAGCACGAATAGGAAGAAGATGTCCGCCCGCCAGCGCAGCAGGCGGCGCAGGTCGGTCGCGGCGATCGTGACCACCTTCATCGCGCCATCAGCCTCCCCGCGCGCATGAACGCGAGCGCTCCGGTGACCGCCGCGAAGGCGAGGATCGCCGCGACCGGGCCGAGCACCGCTCCCGGACCGGCGCCGCCGGTCATGTTCTCGATCCCGCGGAGGAACCATGCCTGGGGAGTGATGAGGCTGAGCGTCGCGAGCAGGCCGCCCGCCTGGGCCACCGGGAAGAAGGTGCCGCCGAGCATGCCGAGGACGAGCGCCACCATCGCCTGCCACGACTGCGCCTGATCGGGGGTGCGCGCGAGCGTCGCGACCAGCGCCATCACGCAGGTTGCCGCGAGGACCCCGGACGCTATGAGGACCGTGACCCCGAGCACGTTGCCCCAGTGGGCCGAGAGCAGGAAGTGGGTCGCGATCGCCAGCACGCCCATGCTCGCGAAGCCGAGCGCGAGGCTTGTGAGCAGCTTGCCGGCGAGGATCGCGCCGGCGTGAATCGGTGCGACCAGCATGCGTGCGAGCGTTCCGTCGCGGCGCTCTTCCAGAATGCTCGAGATCCCGAACTGGACTGTGAAGAACAGGAAGAACACCGCCATCCCGGCGGCGTAGAACGTCCCGGCATCCAGCTGTCGACTCTTGGTGGAGCTGTCCGCGATCGAGATCGGCGAGGGAATCGCCGCGACCTGCGCCGGGCCGATCGCCGTCGCTCCGGTCGCCGCCCTCGCGATCCGGACGGTGTCGATACGTTCGGCATAGGACTGCGCGATCGACTGCGCGACCTGGGTGCCGATCGTCGCGTCGACGTTGCCGAGCACCCGTAGGGTCGACGGGTGGCCGTGGCCGATCGCTGCCGACAGTCCCGCCGGCAGCACGAAGGTCGCTGACACCTTGCTCTGTTCTGTCGCGCTGCGAGCAGCGCTGAGCGTCGGCTCGCGGCGAACCGCGATGAGCCCGCTGCGCTCCAGCGGCGCGAGCGCCTCGGTCACGAAGGCCTGCGCCGCCGGGCCGCGGTCCTGGTCGACGAGACCGAGCTTGAACGTCAGGCGCCCGCCGATCGCGTTGTGGAAGATCAGCCCGAAGATCGACGCGAGCACCAATGGCACGACGATCGACCCCAGCAGCGCCGAGCGGTCACGCAACCGCTGCCGCAGGTCCTTGCCGGCGATGAGGAGGGCCGCCCGCATCGGACTAGTCGCGCAGGGCCTTGCCCGTCAGATGCAGGAAGACCGTCTCCAGGTCTGGCTCATCGACCTCGACCGCGCTTACGGCCACACCCGCATCGGTGGCGGTCCGCAGCAGCTCCGGCAGGACGCTCCGCGCGCTGTCGACGATCAGCTGGATGCCGCCGTCCTGGACGCTCGCCGCGCGTACCGATGAGAGCGACTTGCAGGCGTGCGCGGCCGCCTCGAGATCGCCCGTCCCCTCCAGTGCGACCCGGTCGTGCTCTCCGACGAGCGCGACCAGCTCGGCCCGCGTGCCCTCGGCCTTCAGCTCGCCGAGGTCGACGATTCCGATGCGGTCGCAGAGACGCTCCGCCTCCTCCATGTAGTGCGTCGTGTAGAGGACAGCCATCCCCTCGGCCGACAGCGCCTCGACGCTCTCGAGGATCGCGTTGCGGCTCTGCGGGTCGACGCCGACCGTCGGCTCGTCGAGGATCAGCAGCTGCGGGCGGTGCAGCAGCCCGATACCGATGTTCAGTCGCCGCTGCATACCCCCGGAGAAGTTCTTCGTCGGTTCTCTCGCCCGCTCTGCGAGACCGATCACCGCCAGCACCTCCTCGACACGGGCGGTCGCCGCCGCAGCCGGCAGCCCGTACAGGCGGGCGAAGAACCCCAGGTTCTCGCGCGCGCTGAGATCGGGGTAGATCGCAAGCTCCTGCGGCACGTAGCCGATCGCCGCCTTCGCAGCGACGCTACGCGTCGTCAACGGCCTGCCGGCGACGATCACCTCGCCCCGGTCCGCTTCGAGCAGCCCGCAGGCCATCGAGATCGTCGTCGTCTTGCCGGCGCCGTTCGGGCCGAGCAGGCCGTAGGTCTCACCTGCCGCGATCTGCAGGCTCACCCCGCGAACCGCTTCGACGTCGCCGAAGCGCTTGTGCAGATCGCGGCACTCGAGTACCCCCCCGTGCGTCGGAGAGCCCACCCGAGCGTCCTTCACGCCCGCGTCAACCTGTTTGCGAGCAGCCATAGGCGAAATCTCCCACATGAGCGCACACGAGTCCGCCCAACATCAGGAGCGGCCGAGGAGCGTGGCGACTTGGACCTTCACGGCGCTCCAGCGAATGCCCCAGTCGGCGGCGCGCAGCAGGCTGCGCGACGGGCGGCTGCCGTCCCACTGTTCGGCCTCGCGGCGGATGAGCGCAAAGAGGCGGTGGCTCAGCTCGCCCATCTCGACGAGCTCGCCGATCATCTCCTCGCCGTCGCGGGGCTGGAAGTAGACGAAGTGCACAGCGCCCCACCTGCCCCGCTGCAGCTCCACGCGCTCGGCTCGCGCAGCCGCGGCGATGGCAGCGGCATAGTCCTCGCAGAACCAGCCGTGGTGGTGGGCGCCGTTACCGCCCGCGGCGAGGAAGTCCCGGTAGGCGGAGGGCTCGTCGTTCACGGGCTGGATGAGCTCGATCTGCAGGTCGCCCTGCTGGCTGAACGCGGCGTCGATCTTCGGCTTGGACGAACGGCCCTCGTAGCGGTAGGCGCCGAGCGTCACCCCGCGCATCGTCAGGAACGGTCCTACGCCTTTCGCGGCCCACTCCGAGATCGCGGCCTGCAGATCGGGGACCACGCAGCCGAGCTGGTCCGGCGGCTCGGAGAAGGGCGCTGACATCTGCCGAGCATCGCACACCGTGAGTGGTTCCATGACGGCGGTCTCCTCGAGCCCGACGCTACTGTCACCTCCCGTCGCGCCGATCACATCGATCGCGCGGATTGTCATGCGCTGAGCGGGTCGAGCCCCAGGGTGGAGCGGAAGTCCGCTGTCTTGTTCTCGTGAGGGAACGGCGTCGGCGGGACGGGCAGATCGAGGGCCGCCTCAGGCCGGGGCTGTGAAGTCGCCAGGGCTGCTGGGCGTGGCGCTGAACTCCGGTTTGCGCTCAGGGGTCGCCTCCGCCAGCGCGACCTGGACTCCGTCGGCGTCCAGGTCGGTGGCGTAGACCGGGGTACCGGGCTGCTGGCGCCAGGACTCATCCAGGCCATCGGCGTCCACGTCGTCGAACCCAAGTTCGGCCACGAGTCCGAGCACGACCGCCTTGGCCGCTTCATCGTCACCAGCGACCGGCAGAGCGATGCGTCCGTGCACGCCCGTGGGACGGCCTTTCTCCAGCAGATGCTGTGCGTAGATGTTGTTGAACGCCTTGACCACGGGCCGGCCCAGTTGCT
>OCTA010001378.1_pt1 | contig 22309 bp, 20 predicted proteins | sample 1538991 | NCBI WGS metagenome assembly OCTA01 (sample SAMEA3539302, study PRJEB22396) | soil metagenome | biome: tundra; feature: field; material: soil | place: USA | collected 2010-05 | depth 0.15 m | reverse complement strand
GGTGGGCGCCCCGTACGCGCTCGCCCTGAGTGCCCGTTCCACCGTGTTCGCCGAGTTCGACGGCGGGCCACGATCCCTCGCCGCACTGAAGCACCTGACCAGCGAGCTGATTAGCCGGTTCTGCGATGCGGCGCAAGACGCGACCCTGGCCGCGCAGGACGCGGCCCCGGCGACCGCGTCGGGTGGCGGCGCTGACGGCCCGCGTGACGGTTCCGGCGGCCCGCGTGACGGGGTCCGTGGCCGGGCCGTCACCCTGACCAGGTACGCCGCCGACCTCGTGGTGCCAGCGCGGCAGCGCCTGGAATGCGCGCTGCTCAAGGGCGTGACCGCCTACTACGTGATGAGCCGGGCTGGCGTGGCCGCCGCGCAGGCCCGCCAGCGGGAGCTGATCACCGAGCTTGCCGCGGCCGTGCGAGCCGGCGCGCCGGGCACCCTTGATCCAGTGTTCCGGCCCGCTTACACGGCCGCCGGATCGGCGGCGGAACGGCTCCGGGTCGTGGTGGATCAGATCGCCTCGCTCACCGACACATCGGCGATTGCCTGGCACAGCCGCCTCTGCCAGTGAAAGCCTGGCTGCATCAGCAGGCCACGATGGGCCGTGCTGGCCAGCCGCGCCCGGAAGGAGCAGCCGATGCCTGCCAAACCTGTATATGTCATCGTCGGAGCCAGCCTGGCCGGGGCCAAGGCCGCGCAGACGCTGCGCGACGAGGGCTTCGACGGCTCGGTGGTGCTCGTCGGCTCGGAGGACCTGCGCCCTTACGAGCGGCCGCCGCTGTCCAAGGGCTACCTGCTGGGCAAAGACGCGGCGGACTCGGTATACGTGCACGAGGCGGGCTGGTACGCCGAACACGACGTTGACCTGCGGCTCGGGGTCACCGTCACCTCCATTGACCGGGCTTCCCGGCAGGTAGCGCTGGCCGACGGCGGGCCGGTCGGCTACGACAAGCTGCTGATCACCACCGGCGCGTCGCCGCGTCGCCTCAAGGTGGCGGGCGCTGACCTGGCCGGGGTGCGCTACCTGCGGTCGCTGCCCGACGCCGACCTGCTGCGGGCGGCGCTGGCTGCCGGCAGCCGGGTCGTCATCGCGGGAGCTGGCTGGATCGGCCTGGAGACCGCCGCCGCCGCACGCGAGTACGGCTGCGACGTCACGGTCGTCGAGCCCGAGCCGGGGGCGCTGCACCGCTCGGTCGGTCCCGAGCTCGGCGAGATATTCGCTGGCCTGCATCGCAGCCACGGCGTCGTGTTCAGGTTCGGCGAGCAGGTCGCAGGACTGCGCGGCTCCGGCGGCCGGGTCGCCGCGGTCATCACGTCAGCAGGCGAGGAACTGCCTGCGGACGTGGTGATCATCGGAATCGGCGCGGCGCCCAACGATGCCCTGGCCGCGGCCGCCGGCCTCGATGTCGACAACGGGATTCTCGTCGACGAGGCGCTGCGCAGTTCCGATCCGGATATTCTCGCCGCGGGCGATGTCGCGAACTCGTTCAATCCGCTGCTCGGCCGCCGGATCAGGGTCGAGCACTGGGGCAATGCGCTGGCGGGCGGACCGGCCGCGGCCCGGTCCATGCTCGGCCAGGAGGTCTCCTACGACCCGGTCCCTTATTTCTTCAGCGATCAGTACGACCTCGGGATGGAGGCTGCCGGGCTGCCTGAGCCGGGCAGCTACGACCAGGTCGTTTACCGGGGAGATCCAGAGACACTGGAGTTCATCGCGTTCTGGCTGTCCGACGGTGCCGTGGTAGCCGGAATGAACGTCAACGTGTGGGATGTGAATGACGACATCCAGGCGCTGATCCGGTCCGGCACGAGCGTCGATATCGGCCGCCTCGAAGATCCCGATGTCCCGCTGCCCGAGCTCTGACCGGGCTGCGGTCCGGCGCGTCCCGCTCCAGATGGCCGTTCATGATCGTGACGACTTCTCAGTAGATAGCGCTGAAAAGTCGTCACGATCATGGGCGACTGCGGTCGCGGGGACTAATGAGCTGGGGACTGAGCGCGCAGGAGGGGCTGCAACGCCGCGGTGCATCCAGCCAGCCGCGCTTGCGCAGCACCGCACTGAGCTCGGCGGCCACCCAGCATGCCCTGCTGGTGATGTCGGCCCAGTTGTAGCGCAGCGTGACGATTCCTGATCTGGCGCAGAAGTTGTCCCTGTGAATGTCGGCCCAGCGTCTCTCGAGAGGATGCGCCGCCCGGCCGTCGAGTTCCACGGCCACATCGAATGCGTCGTACAGGTTGTCCAGGTACTGCGAGCGGGTTCCCCGGGGGATCCTGGCCTGACGTCTGGCGGTGGGCAGGCGGTGGGCGCGCTCAACATCGTGGACATACCGGCGCTGCAGGTTCGAGTGGACACCGTCAGCTATCTCCGTGAGTGCGCCGAGGATCTCACCGCGCCACCGCATCCGGTTACGCAAAGTCACGGAAGAACGCAGCCGGCTGGCTGTCGTGAGACGGCGCCCAGTAGCCAGGCACAGCCAGCCATAGGCTTCATTGAAACCGGCAGCCACCTCGATCAGGTCCAGAGTGGTCTCCTCGACCCGGGTCCGGGCCGGAATCAGGGCAGGGTGTCGTGCTGCGGCGACGCGCCTTGACCGGTGAATCACCACTCCTGGCATCGCCCTGGGATGGCTTTCCACGGGCACGGTGATGTGAATGTGCGCGCTGGGCTCGTCCGAAAGCCGGCAGAGTTCAGCTGCAGTCTGGTAACTGAGCGTCGCACCGGGCCCAGCGCGGAGCAGAGCTGCGGTCAGCCAGGCCTCCCGGGGCGGGGGACCCGTAAACGTCGCGTAGACGCCCCGGTACAGCCGTTGCCATCGGGCAAGCCGCAGCTGATTGTCGATGACCGCGCCGTCGATGCCGAGGCCGATGGCCTGGCGGCGCGTGATGACGCCGCACTGGCCAGTCACTAGCGCACTGCAGTCGCGAGGAAAGGTGATGAGCACGGGTCCAGCCTCGCCGCTATGGATCGCTGTCTTCGCAGCTGATGCTGAGCTGTGGATAACGCGCCCCGGAGCTGCCAGGCGCGTGGACAGAAGTTCGTGGCCGCCGGTGATCGTCATCCTCGCCGCTCTGCTCGGGGCCGTCAGCGATCGTGTCGAGTTCTCAGTAGATACAGCGGAAAAGTAGCCACGATCATGAAAACTCTGGCTGGGCGGGAGGCGCCGGCTCCGCGAGGATTGCCGCGAGCACCTCGCTGGTGTCGGTCAGGTCAGGCAGGACGGCATGCGCACCGGCCGCAGCGAGTTGCGCGACGGTAAAGCTGCCAGTCGCGACGCCTACGGCCCGCGCTCCGGTGGCGAGCGCGGCCTCGATGTCGCGCGGGGTGTCGCCGACCAGGATGGTCGCCTCGCCGGCGAAATCACGCCCGTAAGCGCGGCCGGCATTGCGCCGGGCGACATGAACAAGCTCGGCCCGGACCTCATGCACGTCGCCATAGGCGCCAGCGTCCAGGTCGAGGTGGTCGAGCAGGCCCAGCGGGCCGAGCTTCACCTCAGCCAGCGCCCTGATGTTGCCTGTCAGCAAGGCCTGGACAACACGGTGCCGCTGGGCCGCCGGGCCGCCATCCGGTCCCGGGCCGCCATCTGGCTCCGCGCCGCCATCTGGCTCCGCGCCGCCATCTGGCTCCGCGCCGGTGGGGCCGCCGCTTGGGCCCCTGCCTGCCGCGGCGCCGTCCGGCGTCCGGCCGGACAGCCCCCGGTTGGCCGTTTCGGGCAGGCTAGCCAGTGCCGCGAGCACCGCGACGGCGCCTGGCAGGACGCGGGCATGCTCCCTGACAGCGGAGGCCAGCTCCGGCGCGTGAGCCGCCAGGACTGCCTGGAAGGCGCCGACAAGCTGTCGCGGCTCAGGAAGGCCCGCCAGGGTCAGCACCTCGAGGGCGATCGCGCTGTCGGTACGCCCGGCCATCAGGCCAGGCTGCGGCAGGTCCGCATCGAACATCTCGCGGAACGCCACCTCATAGAGCATCCGGCCGACCCCGTCAGAGTCGACAAGTGTGTAGTCGACATCCCAGAGCACGAGAATGCTGGCCACGGCGGGAGGCTATCAGCACGCACTGCCCGCACGGCCGGGGCCAGCGCGCACGGCCCCAGGCGACGGCGGCGGGGACTAGAATCGCCACGACGACAACGGAAGCGGAGGGCGGACGTGGCTGGCCGGATCCGCGACGAGGACATCGCTCTTGTCCGCGAGCGGTCGCCCGTCGAGGATGTCGTGGGGGAGTACCTCCAGCTTAAGAATGCCGGCGGCGGCTCGCTCAAGGGGCTCTGCCCGTTCCACGAGGAGAAGACGCCCTCCTTCAACGTCACCCCGGCCCGGGGCCTGTTCTACTGCTTCTCCTGCTCCGAGGGCGGCGACGTCATCAAGTTCGTGCAGCTGATCGATCATCTGAGCTTCGCCGAAGCGGTCGAGCGGCTGGCGGCACGGTGCGGGATCGAGCTGCGATACGAGCACGGCGGCCACGTCCCGGGCCAGGAGCAGACCCAGCGCCGTCGGCTGATTGACGCCCATCGCGTTGCGGCTGAATTTTATGCCGAACGGCTCGTCGGCGCCGATGCCGGTCCAGGGCGCGCATTCTTGTCGTCGCGTGGCTTCGAGCAGGCAGATGCCGAGCGGTTCGGAGTCGGATTCGCGCCTGCCGAGTGGGAGGCTCTGAGCCGGCACCTGCACGGGCGGGGCTTCACCGACGCAGAGCTGCTCACCGCCGGGCTCGCCAGCCAGGGCAGGCGGGGCCTGATCGACAAGTTCCGTGGCCGGCTGATCTGGCCGATCAGGGACCTGAGCGGTGACGTGATCGCCTTCGGCGCGCGCAAGCTGCGCGACGACGACGACGGGCCCAAGTACCTGAACACGCCAGAGACGCCGCTGTTCAAGAAGAGCTCGGTGCTGTACGGGGCTGACCTGGCCAAGCGTGATATCGCGCAACACCGCCAGGCGGTCATCGTCGAGGGATACACCGATGTGATGGCCTGCCACCTGGCTGGGGTGAGCACCGCCGTGGCCACCAGCGGCACGTCGTTCGGCGATGGCCACATCACCATCCTGCGGCGGTTGCTGATGGATGACAGCCAGTTCCGCGGGGAGGTCATTTTCACCTTCGACGGCGACCGGGCGGGCCAGCGCGCTGCGCTGCGTGCGTTCAGCATGGAGGAGAAGTTCGTTACGCAGACCTTCGTCGCCGTGCAGCCGGATGGCCTGGACCCGTGTGACTTGCGGCTTAAGCACGGCGATGGGGCCGTCAGGGACCTCGTCGCGCAGCGCGTGCCGCTATTCGAGTTCGCCATCCGCAGTGCGCTCGGCGATCACGACCTGAATACCGCCGAAGGCAGGCTGGCTGCGCTGGACGCGGCCGCCCCGATCGTGGCCAAGATCAAGGACAGGGGGCTGCGCCAGCTCTACGCGGTCAGCCTGGACCGGTGGCTGGGAATGATGGACGAGAGCTTCGTGCTGGCCAGGATCCGCAGCCACTCGGCACCCGTCCAGCCGGCCGGCCGCGCTGGGCAGCACGGCGGCCACAGCGGGCCCGGGCAGCAGCGAGGCAGCGTGTCTGCACCTCAGCGCGGAGCCGAATCCGGCCAGCAGCGCGACACCGGTCCTGCCCAGGGGCGAGGAGGCCCCGGCCAGCAGCGCGTGACCGGGCCCGCGCCGCAGCGCGGCGACCAGACCGGGCCGGCCCGGCCGACCGAGCGGGCCGACCAGTCCCGCTACGACGTGCGCGACCCCGTCATCCAGGTGGAGCGTGAGGCCCTGAAGCTGGCAGTCCAGCGGCCTGCGCTGTGCGGGCCGGTATTCGACCAGCTGGGGATCGCCGCCTTCACTGCCCCGGTGCACGCCGCGGTGTTCGAGCTCATTTCCGGGTGCGGCGGTGCCGCGCTGGCAGGCGCCGGGGGCAGGGAGTGGGCCGAGCGGCTGCGCGGAGCCGCGCCCGACGACCGGGCCAGGGCGTTCGTCACCCACCTCGCGGTGGAACCTGCGCGCGCCCCGCGCGCCGACGGCGAGCCCGACGCCCGGTACGCGGACGCTGTCCTGGCGCGGATTGGTGAGCTGTCGGTGAGCCGGGAGATCGCTGCCGTCAAGTCCCGGCTGCAGCGGCTGAACCCGGTCACTGAGACGGCCGAGTACAACAGGCTGTTCGGCGACCTTGTTGCTCTCGAGCAGCGCAGGAAGGTGCTCTCGGAGCATGCGGCGGGGGCCTTGTAGCCTTGGAGCATGTGAGCGGCTTCAGCGTTACTACCGCGAAGGTGACAATATTAGAGCCCCCTGCCAGGGGGATCCTGACGCACACTGGTCTGCATGAGCCTTGCGGTTCTACCCCACGTAGATGATGTGACCGAGCTTGTAACGCGGGCCAGAGAGCGCGGCACTGTCGCGATGACTGACCTGGCCGCGGCGTTCGACCGATGTGACCTTCCCCCTGAGGCCGCCGAAGGCGTGCTGCGGCTGCTGGCGGACGAGGGCGTCGAGGTCATTGAGGAGGCGCCGCCGGACGGGTCCGATGAGCTGCGGCGCAGCGGGCAGGCCGAGCCTGCCAGGCGCGCCGCCACGGGCGACCTGGTCCGGATCTACCTACGTGAGATCGGCCGGGTGCCGCTGCTGACCGCGCAAGACGAGGTGGACCTCGCCAAGGCGATCGAAGCCGGGCTGTTCGCCGGCGAGAAGCTGCACAGCGGCGGAGTTACGGGCGGTCCGGACGGCGCCGAGATCGCTGAACTCACCTTGCTGGCCGCCGACGGCTGCCAGGCGAAGCAGCGGCTGATCGAAGCGAATCTGCGTCTTGTAGTGTCGATCGCCAAGCGGTATATCGGGCGCGGCATGGTCTTCCTCGACCTGATCCAGGAGGGAAACCTCGGCCTGATCCGCGCGGTGGAGAAGTTCGACTACACCAAGGGCTACAAGTTCTCCACGTATGCGACCTGGTGGATCAGGCAGGCCATCACCCGGGCCATCGCTGATCAGGCACGGACGATCAGGATTCCCGTGCATATGGTCGAGACGATCAACAAGATGGCCAGGATCCAGCGCCAGCTCCACCAGGATCTAGGCCGCGAGGCCACGCCTGGCGAGATCGCTGGCGAGATGGGCCTGCACCCGGGGCGGGTGGCTGAGATCCAGCGGATCGCTCAGGAGCCTGTTTCCCTGCAGTCACCGATCGGCGAAGAGGATTCCGATCTGGGCGACTTCATCGAGGACGCGGACGCGGTCGTGCCGATGGAGGCGGCGGCCTTCATCATGCTCCAGGATCAGCTGGAGCGTGTCCTGGACAACCTGACGATCCGGGAGCAGCGCATCATCCAGCTCAGGTTCGGTCTCACCGACGGCCATCCGCGCACGCTCGAGGAGGTCGGCCGGGAGTTCGGCGTGACACGGGAGCGCATCCGCCAGATCGAGTCCAAGACGCTCGCGAAGCTGCGGCATCCCAGCCGCGCCCAGATGCTCCGGGAGTATCTGGCCTGAGCTGGCCCCGCTCTAGCTAAGCGGGCTGGCCGCCAGGACACTCCCGCGAGGCAGAATCTGACTCATCTTGGCAGGTCAGCGAGGTATTAGGACCTTCCCGTTTTCGCTGGCCCAGTGGAATTTCAGCCGACGCGGCTGGTACCTTTTTCCGGACGGCACAGTGCTGGTGAGCCGCCCGGCGGATCGGCTGACGATATTTCTCTCCGTCCGCCGGTTCCGCCAAGAAGGCCGTCGGCCGCTGGGAATTGCCCGGTGCCGGCTGGCCTTGTTGCGCCGGTGACAATGGGCGGCGATCTCTTGAGGGGGAGGGGCCAGTATGGGGGATCGCCGAGACGGGCGCGCCGCTCACCCGCCTCCGCGGCGACGCGACCCGCGGTTCGTCACCCTCCGGGACCATCTGGAGATCCTGCGGGCGGCCGACCAGCGCCTTGCCGAGGAACGGGAACGCCGGTATACCGCGGTCGACCTTGAGCGCGAGAAAACGCAGGAGATCAAGAACCTGGCGGATCAGCGGGCGTTAGACCTGGCCCGCGACATTCAGCACTACCGCGACGAGCAAGCCAACCGGCTAGGGGAGCAGATCGCCTCGGAGCGGGGCCAGTACATCACCAGAACCGATCATGATGCCCTCATCGCGAGGTTCGACGCCCTCATCAAGCCCCTGTCCGAGTTCGTCGCCGCTCAGCAGGGCAAGCTGCTCGGCGAGCAGGGCAGCAGAAGCACAGCCAATGATCTGGCGGGCCGGGTCATCGCAGGCCTGAGCCTGCTTGTGTCGGTGGCCGTGGCGGTATTCCTCATCGTCCACGGGTGATGGGAGCCGGCCGCCCCATTGTCGCTCGCCGCGGACCGCCCGGTGGCCCGGTTACCTGAATCGCGCATCCGCCTGCAGCGGGCCCGGCCGATACGTGACCTGCGGCTAGACCGGGCCTGCGTCACGCTTGCGGCCCGGCTCGCCGGTCTGCGCGAAGGACTGGTCGCCGGGAACCTCGGTGCTGCCATTGGAGTTGCGCTTCGCGCGGCCAGGGACTTTGCTGTCGGCCGCCCGCTTGGCTGACTTCGCCATCCCCGGTACCCGGTCACGCACCTGGTCAGTGACCTTGTGACCGGCAGCCTTGGCGACCTGAGCCGTCTGGGCCTGGAGCGCCCCGGCCGCCTGCTGAACCGCGGGATTGTCGGCGGCGGTGCGGGCGAGTTTCTTGATCTGCTCATAGCGCTCGCGGCCCGCCCGCGCGCCCACTACGAAACCAGCGGCAAGGCCGCCGAAGAATGCGATTCGATACCGATGCATCTGGACCTCTCCCGAGCCTGTCATCCTGCGCGGCGCGCCCCCGCTCCGCCAGTCACCCCGCGCTGGGCTGACTTCCCGGTCATGCCCAGCCGAAACGCTTGTTATGCGTCGGCCGGGGCACAGTCAGGTACTCAGGGCTCCGCGCAACGGCCGGCGTGCGCTACCCTAGTGGCCGCGACGCCGATACGGCAGTGATCACCTGGTCTGCCGGATCTGGCCGTCCGGTCCCGCGTAGCTCAATTGGCAGAGCGTCCGGCTGTTAACCGGCAGGTTATAGGTTCGAGTCCTATCGCGGGAGCCACGAGATCGTCACCTCCGACCTGGCGCCATCCGCAGCCGATCCGATTTGCGCAGTGCTTACGTGCGCGCGTCAGGCAGGGTGGCACGCAATGCCAGGATCCGCTCATCCGCAGCCTTGAACGTGGCGCTGTTCAGCGCGCCGCTGCGGTAGCCGCTCTCCAGCGAGCTCATCGCGCTCTCGCCCTCGGGCACGTTCCCTTGCGCGCAGAGCAGCAGGTCCATTCCGGCCCGGGCCGCCAGGGTGGCGCGGTTCGCTATGGTGCCGAACGGGCTCAGCGCGCCGGCCTCCAGGGCATCGGTGACAGTAACGCCGGTGAAGCCGAGGCGCCCGCGCAGCTCGCCCTGCACGATCGTTGCGGATAGCCCGGCCGGGAAGTCAGGATCCAGCGCCGGGTAAACAGCCCAGGACGCCATGATCAGCTTGACGTGCGCGGCAATCGCGGACCGGTACGGCAGTTCATCAATGGTGCGGATGGCCGACGCCGGCAGTGGAAGGCTCACTGGACGCAGGTCAGTGTCCTGCGATGGCGCGGCGGCACCGAGGCCGGGGAAGTGCTTGACGGTGGCCGCCACACCGCCCTGCTGCTCGGCCGCGACGTAGTCCGCGCCCAGCCTCGCGACCGCAGTGGAGCTGCTGCTGAAGGACCGGCCGTACTCGGCGATGAAGCCGCCGGCTTGCCGGTACACATCAAGAACCGGCGCCAGGTTGACGTTCAGGCCGTAGCTCCGCAGGTTGGCGGCGGCGCCGCTGCCCGCTTGGGCGGCCGCGGCCGCCGGGGTGGCCGACTCGGCGATCTGCATGGCCGACAGCTCGGGCGCACCAGGCAGGCGGCGTACCTGGCCGCCTTCCTGGTCCGTCATCAGCAGCAGCGGCAGCTGGACCGGGTCCAGCTTGCTGGCGGCCGCCTGGTCAAGCTCGCGCACAGCGGCGGCAAGCTGCGACTGGCTGCCGACGTTGTCACTGAAAAAGATGACCCCGGCTGCCTCGCCATCCGAGATCAGCGACAGCAGGCTGGCGGGCGGGGCCAGGCCGGCATAGCTGTAGATCACCCGTTGGCCGGCCAGCTGTGCGGCGCTCATCCTGGGCAGCACCGCAGCGGCAGCCGGCCTGCCGGCCGCCGGGCGCGGCCGGGTGCCGCAGCCAATGACCAGCAACGACGCGGCCGCGATCAGTAGGAGCAGTGCCCAGCGCCGGCGAACGAGCCTGGTATGTGCCACACCGGCCCATCATTGAAACGGTGGCGGAGGACGACGACGGACCAAGACGCATCGGCGGTATCGCACCCAGGACCGAGCTAATCGTAGTAAACCATGCCACTTCTCAGCGGGAGCTCCAGGTCGGCCAGCTCGCCGGTGATATGGCCAGCGGGCACCGGCTGGCTGTGGTGGTGATGGCGCACCCGTCGGGTGCGCCCTGAATACAGGCCGGTCGCGCCGTGGTCGGCTGCCGCGTGACTCCGGGGATCCCGTAAGTTCCGGGGCGGAGACGCCCCCGGAACTTACGGGATCGCAGCCTGGGCGCCTATCCCGTCATCGGGCTGACACCGGCCAGGTCCTCGCGGCGCACCCTTATGGTCACGATGGTGACGATCAGGGCGAGCAGGGCGATGCCGGACGAGAGCAGGAAGCCCTTGGAGAAACCGACGGCCAGGGCGTGATCATAGATCGACCGTGGAATGGTCCCGGACGCGTGTGCCTGCCCATGGTGGCCGGCCTTCGCGGCCGCGGCCGCGGCCGCCGTCGCCTGGCTCCGGATGCTGTTCGCGACCGCTGTCCAGGCCACGGTCCCGAGTACGGCGAGCCCGATCGAGCCGCCGACCTGCTGACCGGTGTTCAGAAGGCTGGAGGCAAGGCCCGCGTCCCGGTCTTCGACGCGGGACAGGGCAACCAAGGTGGCTGGCATGAACAGCATGCCCAGGCCCGCTGCGGTAACCATCATCGGGCCTAGCAGGCCGGAGCCGTAGGTGCTGTGCTCAGTGATCCGGGACAGCCAGAACATACCGCCGGAAGCAATGGCCGAGCCAGCCAGCAGCAGCGGCCGGGCACCGATCCGCGGGACCAGCTGGGCGCTTACCCCGGCCATCAGCATGATGGTGCCCACCATCGGCAGGTAGGCGATCCCGGTCCGCAGCGCGCTGTAACCCCAGACGGTCTGCACGAAGACAGTCAGGAAGAAGAACATGCCGAACATGGCGGTACCGATGCAGAGCATGATCAGATACGCGCCGGACCTGTTTCGGTTACGGAAGATCCGCAACGGCATCAGGGCGTGCTTGCTGCGCGCCTCGATGACGATGAAGGAGGCGAGCAGCACGACCGCTGCGGTCAGGGAGACGACGACCTTGGTATCGCCCCAGTGCGAGACGCCGTTCGGGGTGGTGGCTGCGCTGGTCAGGCCGTAAACGAGCGCGGCCAGCCCGAGGGTGCCGGTGATCGCGCCAGGTAGGTCAAACCGGCCGAGGTGGCGATGGGACTCGCCGAGCACGCGCGGTGCGACGAGCGCGACGACGATGCCGATCGGCACGTTGACGAACAGCACCCAGCGCCAGGACAGGTAGCTGGTGAGCAGGCCGCCCGCGATCAGTCCGACGGCGGCGCCGGCGATGCTCATCGCGGCGTAGACGCCCATCGCCCGGTTACGCGGCGGGCCTTCCGGGAAAGTCGTCGTGACCAGCGAGAGCGCGGTCGGCGCAATGATCGCGCCGCCGACTCCCTGGACGGCGCGCGCAGCCAGCAGCCAGGCTTGCGTGGTGGCGAAGCCGCCGAGCAGCGAGGCCACTGAGAACAGGATGATCCCGGCGATGAAGACCCTGCGGCGGCCGAGAATATCCCCGGCCCTGCCGCCGAGCAGCAGCAGGCCGCCGAAGGTCAGCGCGTAGGCGTTGACGACCCACTCCAGGCCTGAGCCAGAGAAGCCGAGCGCGCGCTGGATATCGGGCAGGGCGACGTTCACGATTGTGGCGTCCAGCACCACCATCAGCTGCGCTGTGGCAATGACGACGAGGGCAAGGCCGAGATGACGGTGGGCAGGGTGTCCGGGCTCGTCAGGCAGGCCGTCGGCGCCGGACGCGAGGCCCGGGGCCGTGGCCTGCCCGCGTGCGGACGTACTGGGGGACATCAAGAATCTCCTTAGCTGGGTACCAGCATGCTGTGCGTTGCCGCCGTCGGCTTGCTGGGGCGGCGGCAGCCGCGGCAGCCCGCCGTAGGCCGCACGAACCTGGCACCGGGCCCCGCGGGCCCGGATCGGGATCTGGTCGATGTGTAGTTGGTGACGGGCGTTAGCCGGCCTCAATTCAGCTGGAGCCCGTCGGCGCAGCGCTCAGGACGTCAGCCACCTCCCCTGCGGGCGCCCGGGGACCTGAGGCGCTGTCAGAATTGATCATTTTGTGGATCAGGGCGAGCAGTTGCTCGCGTTCGGCCTCGGTGAGTGCGCTGCTCCAGGGCATCCGGGCGGCAAGCTCACGTTCGACGCGCTGCCGGAGCGTGGTGCCGTCATCGGTGAGGACGAGGTTCTTGACCCGCCGGTCGCCGGGATGGGCCTCTCTCGTGGCCAGCCCGCGCTTCTCCAGCATGTCCGCGACCACGGTGACGAATGAGGGATCGCAATGCATGCGGCGGCCCAGATCCTTCATCGCCATCGGGCACTTGAGCGAGTGCAGCACCTTGATGAAGTAGGGCGGGATGCCCAGATCCCTGGCCAGCTCCTCGCCCTGCGCGATGAGGCGCCCGAGGAGCTCACCGAGGCACTCGATGATCTCCCCGTCCAGCTGCTCACTGCGTGGCTGCGTGTCCAAGCTGACTCCGTTGCGCTGCGCGGCTTTCCGTCTGGCAGCCCGGTGCTGGTGAAGCTCCTGAGCCACTCAACGGTTGAGTAGCTCAAGAGTAAGAGAGGGAGATTGAGTTAGTCAATCTTTTACAGGATCCACCTTCGATCGGAAGTGATCAGGCGGCCGGCGGGGAGCGGGGGGCGGCGGCGGCGCCAGGGTCACCGCAGCCGCGCGGGGGTCACCGCAGCGGCGCAAAGGTCACTGGCCGATACAGGCGCGGACGCGCCTAGTGCCCGTAGAGGTCATGCACGATCGCGAGTGAGGCGATGACGAGCCCGATCACAATCAGGCCGCTACGCAGCCGCGTCTTGCGGTATCCGGGGATCCGGCTGCGCACAGTCTTGATGTCGCCGTGCGCTGCCCGCGCCCGGTTGGCGTGCCAGCCCAGTAAGCAGCCGATTGCCAGCACGATCACCGCTATTCCGAATGCGGCTCCTCCCATGACAGCGCCCCTCCCCGGGTTGGGCTTTGGCAGATCATGCCGTATGCAGGCCGTCAGATCCAGCGGAAACGCCGTTTGACCCGCGAGGCGAGGCCAGCTGCCGGGCCGCCCCGGGCGCCGGGCCGCATAGCTGGCTGGCAGGATTGGGTCGATTGCCGAGGGCCTGGCCATGATCGCAGGGAAAATCGCAGGGAAAATCGCACAGAAAGAAGCGCGGATGAAGGACGCACTGACTGCACAGACCATCAGCATCAGCGGGTACGGCGGCGACGAGATCGAGGCGTATCTCGCCAGGCCACTCGGAGAAGAGTCATTCGGCGGCGTGGTGGTGATCCATCACATGCCTGGCTATGACGCGCCGACCAAGGAGATTGCCAGGAAGTTCGCGGCTAACGGGTACGCGGCGTTGATGCCGAACCTGTATTACCGCGAGGCACCGGGCGCCAGTCCGGACGATGCGGCGGCGACAGCCCGAGCGAGGGGCGGCGTTCCCGACGAGCGCCTGGTCGGGGACGTCGGCGGCGCGGCGGACTACCTCCGGGCCCTCGATCACTCCAATGGCAAGGTCGGCGTGATCGGCTACTGTTCCGGCGGCCGCCAGTCGTTCCTGGCCGCTTGCAGCCTGCAGCTTCAGGCCGCCGTCGACTGCTACGGTGCCTGCGTCGTGAACCCGCCGCCCGAGGGCATGCCGCTCAAGGTGCAGCCCGTCGTGGGGCTGTCCAAGGACCTTTCCTGTCCGCTGCTCGGCCTGTTCGGCGCTGAGGACTCCTACCCGTCCCCGGACGAGACCGCTGAGCTCGCCAAGGTGCTCTCCGGACTGGGTAAGGCACATGAGTTCCACACCTACGACGGCGCCGGGCACGCGTTCTTTGCCGTGGAGAGGCCCGCGTACCGGGTCGCGGCGGCGAACGACGGCTGGCAGAAGATCTGGGACTTCTACGGCCGTTACCTGGCCAGCTGAGGGAGCGCGAATGTGTACCTACCTGACCGAGCGGATCGAGGTCACCGGGAGCGGCAAGGGCGCGGCCGGCTGGTTCGCGCTCAGTGACGCGACCGTGTACTTCGATCATCCGCAGCACGCCAGCGCCGAGCACACGCTCAACATTGACTTCCTCAACCTGGACAACGGCCCGGGCGCACGGGTCGCGGTAGAGCTGACCGCGGCGTCGGCCCGCGCTCTTGCCAGGGCGATCGAGGCAACCCTGGCGTCCGCGCCGCCCGGCCTGGCCTGAATCGGCCCCGCGCTCGGCGGCTGCTTTGCGGGTGTAGGACATAAATGTATGGGCGTCTAATCGTGCCTGGTCATGCGCCTGGCCTGAGTGAGATTCAAACTCAGTTAGGAGGGCCGGTGCCTGAAGAGCCTGGTCTGGCCCGATTGGGGTCCGCTGCTGCACGCGCTGTCGTTCTACTGCAAGGCGGTTCACCTGGCCGTTGACAGCGTGTCAGGCAGTCGCTTCGCGGTGGGCCGGTCCGGGCCAGGCCACCCTCGCCCGGACGTGGCCAGGGCTGGGGCGAAGCTGCGCGCGGTGGCCGTCTGGCAGCCAGGCAGGTCCGCCGTGAGCTGACGGTCTGATCACGGGCCTTTCTGGAGCGCAGGCGGGTACCGGGCTGCCGGGGATCCTGAGGCTCCTTGCCGGCCCCGTCTCGTGGCCGGCTCGCCGCCTGGCTTTACGTCACAAAGTTCTTCGGCCCGGGCCCTTGACTTTGCGCCGTAAAGCAGAGTCTACTTTATGGCATAGAGCCGATCGAGGGAGGCACCTTGAACCACACACCCGACACCACCGCCGCCGGGAACGGCGGCAACTTCGACCCCCAGCAGGCCGCCGCCCTGCTGGACCAGGCCACCGTGCAGGCACGCCGCAGGTTCGCGCCCGGCCCGCCGCTGCTGTGGGTCTACCGGGCGGCCTTCGTCCTCGTCGTCTTCGGCGGCTACTGGCGGTCGGTGCGCGGCCACGACCCCTACTCTGCGCCCCCCGGCGGGCTCCTGGCCGTCATCTTCGCGCTGGTGGCCATCAACATCGGCTGGAGCACCTGGGCGCTCAAGCGCGCGGGCGCCGGCGTCAGCGGGCCAGCCCAGCGCAAGAGGCGGGCCTGGATCGGCGTCATGCTGGTGGCCTGGGTCGCCGCGTACGCGGTCACGGCGCCGCTGTACCACGCCTCCGCAAGCCACCCGGTCTGGGCGCTGTATCCGGCCAGCGCGCCGCTGATGATCGTCGGCCTGGCCGGCGCGGCCACCTCGGCAGCACGGCGAGACTGGCCCGAAGCCGGCACTACCCTGGCTATCGCCATCATCGCCGCGGTCGCCGGCTTCGGCGGCCCGGCCGGCGCGTGGCTGATCATGGGCATCGGCCTGAGCGCCGTGTGCCTGGGCACCGCCGCGTTCAAGGTCTGGCAGCAGCACCGCAGCGTCGTCCGGCCGTGACCACCGGCGAACTCGACCCGCTGATCCACGTGCCCACCCGGCTGAAGATCGTCGCGACCCTGGCGGCACTGCCCGACGGCGACACGCTCTCCTTCACCCGCCTGCAGGACATGATCGGGCTCACCCCCGGCAACCTGATCATCCACCTGCGCAAGCTCGAAGAAGCCGATTACATCAGCAGCGAGAAAACTCGCAACGGGGCCGTGTCCATCACCACGGTCGCTCTCACCGGCCACGGCCGCACGGCACTCGGGACCTACACCCAGGCGCTGCGCGACCTGCTCGGCGGCCTGTAAACAGGCCCGGCCGACCATGAGCACCGGCGCACTTGACCCGCTGATCCACGACCCGGGGCGGTTGCGCATCGTCGCGACCCTGGCGGCACTGCCCGACGGCGACGCGCTGTCCGTCACCCGGCTGCAGGACATGATCAGGCTGCCACCCGGCGGCCTGATCACCTGCCTGCGCGAGCTGGGCCGCGCCGGACACGTCCGGACGGGAACCACCGGCGGCGACAGCGCACAGACCACCGTCGCCCTCACCTGCGACGGCCGGGCCGCGCTGGACCGCTACACCGCCGCACTGCGGCAGCTGCCCGAGGAGGCCAGGCCGGATCGTCAGGCACCACCACCCGGCATGCGCGCTGGCGACGCCGACCGGGACGCAGCAGCCGCGGCCCTGGGCGAGCACTTCGCGCAAGGCAGGCTGACACTCCATGAACTCAACGCGCGGTTTGATGCCACCTTGACTGCCACCACGCACGGCGAGCTATCCCAGGTCACCTGGGATCTGCCGGACCTGACGGTGCTCTCGGCCCGGGTCAGCCTTTCCCGGGGGAAGCGGGCAAGACCAGGGCACAAACCCGGCCCAGCTCCAGGCCAAGGAGCAGGGCCGCACCATCGCGGCTGGAACCGAGGCTGGTCATCATGAGCCAAGACGGGCTCGACCCGGTCCTCTGCACATGAGCGTCTGCGCCCTGGGAACACCAGCGCCTCAGCAAGATCCCCGGCCCATCCGCCGTGGCGCCCGCACGCATGGCTACGACGGCTCTTTTCGGCCCCACCCCGACGGGCCATGCGGACCCACGCCGAGATCACGTGACGGTCTGCAGTGGACCCGCCCAAAACCATCAGCGAAGAGAAAGACCAGGCCAGAGGAGGGGCCAGATCAAGCCGACATCGACTCCCGGTTGATCATGGCGGGGCCACGTCAAGCCGCGCGACCGGGTCCACTTGAAGCCGTCCTAGCCGCACGCAGGCAGCATGCGGGCGACACCTGAATCTACAGCCTGACCCCATCTGACAGTGCACCACACTCAGACAGCCCAGGCCAGCCGAAGCTACCCACCGGTCACCTACATTCTTGTCCCACACCCTGCTTTGCCGACGGTGCTGCCAATTGTCGGTATCGCGTGCCAGGATCAGGGGCGAGATCGCGGACGGGCGGAGGCAGTGGCATGAGGTTCCGGGTCGGGCGCGAGACGCTGGGCGACGCCGTTGCATGGGTGGCGCGTGCACTGCCGGCCCGCCCGGTCGTGCCAGTGCTGTCCGGGCTGCTGCTCGAGGCGGGGAGTGCCGGGCTGACGCTGTCCTGCTTTGACTATGAGGTCGCCGCGCGGGTGCAGATAGATGCCGATGTCGAGGAGGCAGGGGCCGCGCTGGTGCCGGGCCGCCTGCTCGCTGAGATCACCCGGAGCCTGCCCGGCCGTCCCGCCGAATTCAGCTCGGATGGCGAGATGGTCAGCCTCGCCTGCGGCAGCGCCGAGTTCACCCTGGTCTCGCTGCCGATCGCGGATTACCCGGCGCTCCCCGAGCCGCCGTTGCCGGCCGGCACCGTGGAAGGGGGCGCCTTCGCCACCGCGGCCAGCCAGGTTGCGCCGGCCGCGAGCCGGGACGACACACTGCCCATGCTGACGGCGGTCTGCCTGGATGTCGACGGCGAGACCCTGACTCTGGCCGCCACTGACCGGTACCGGCTCGCGGTCAGGGAACTCCGCTGGATGCCCGCCGCGCAGGGGATCAGGGCTGTCGCGATGGTCCCGGCCCGGACACTCGCCGATGTTGCCAGGACCATGGCACCAGGGGTGCCGGTGACTGTTGCCTTCGGCGTCAGCCAGCCGGGCGCTAGCAATACCAGGCCCGCGAGCCCAGCGGAGCCGCGTCCAGCCGACGGCATGATCAGCTTCGAGGCTGGCGGCCGGAGGCTGATCGCGAGGCTGATCGCTGGCGAGTTCATCAGGTACCGGTCCAGGTTCCCTGCCGAGTTCGGCTGTCGGGCGGAGCTTCTTGCGGGTCCCTTCACCGAGGCGGTGCGGCGGGTATCGCTCGTTGCCGAGCGGGCCAGCCCCGTCCGGCTCGCATTTGGCTCAGGGAGCGTGGTCATCGAAGCGCAGGCCGAGGGACGTGCCCGCGCAGTGGAAACGGTGGCCGCTGATTTCGAGGGGGACGAGCCAGTCATCTCCTTCAATCCGCACTATTTGCTCGACGGCCTCGGCGCCGCGGCGGCCGGCCACGCGAGGCACCCGAGCACCGCCGCCGAGGACGGCGCCAGCGCGCCGGCCGGAGCGCCAGCGGAGGCGTCGGGCACGCCGGATGGCGGCGATCAGCCGCCGTCGGAAGCCGGGCGGATCAGGCTTGAGTTCACCAGCCCGGCCAAGCCTGCACTGATCACCTGGTCCAGCGGTGAGACGGGCGCAAGGACTCAGGACGACGGGGCCGGCAGCGCAGCCACTGTGCCGCCCGCCTTCCGCTACCTGCTCGTGCCGCTTCGCGTCCCGGCCAGGACATAGGCCGTCGGGCGCCCTGGACGAAAGCGCGCCCTAGACGAAAGCGCGCCCTGGCCGCAATAGCCCAGGTTAGATCTCGCCGCCCCAGGGCCCGCGCGGATAGCCGTCGCCACCGCAGCGTCCGCCGCGGGGCCTGCCGCCACGCCTGCCACGGGGGTATCCGCCTCGTGGACCGCCGCCGCCCTGCCGCCAGACCCAACGCATGAGGCCGCGGGCGGCGGCGAATACCGCCAGGAATATCGCCAGCCGGCCAGGCCAGAAGGCCCGCAAGTGGAGGTCGAACAGGAGCAGCCACACGGCCATCACGGCGATGATCACTGGCAGCATGCGCAGGCCGCGCCAGGGAGCAGACCGGTATCGCTGCCGGGAGCGCTCCTCATGAGGGTCGGCTCGGGTGGCCGGCGGCGCGGCAGCGGCCACGCCAGCATGCGGGAGATCCCGGATAACCGTGCTCAGCTGCCCCTGCGTGGTGGCGGCGAACACGGCATCGAGCCGCTGGTTGAACTCCTCGAGCGTCAGCCTGCCCTGAGCGTAGTGCTCGCGCAGGAACGCAGCGGCGGCCTCGCGGTCTGAATCGCCGATACGCAGGTCTGGTCGTGTCGCCATCTGGTCCTCCGCCCCGGCCGATGGATCAGCCGCGCCGACATCAAGACGATATATCTCGATCATGTGAACAGCAAGTCACCAGGCGAAGCCGCGCGGTGCGCTGTCAGTCGCCGAGGTAGCTGCTGCCGCCGTTTTGCGGATCGGTGACGGTCGCGGCGACCGACATCGTCCCGGCCCTGGCGAACACCAGCGTCAGAGTGATCTCGGTATCCGCGCGCATCGGGCCCGGCCTGGTGATCAGCATGTGAAAGCTATCGGGATTGAGCCGGACGGTGGCCCGGGCAGGAATGGCGATATCCGGCACTGTCTGCATCGCGGCGCCGTCATGACCGGCGGGACCGCGGAACGTGACCAGGCCGCCAGCACTGGTGCGGGCCGAGGTCAGGCGGTCCGCGGATCCGTTGTTCTGGATGACCAGGTAGGCCTCGGTGGTGCCGGAGGCCGACGGCAGATTCACGTAAGCCGTACTGACCTGGATCCGCGCCGCAGCGGTCGCCTGCTGCGCGCAGCCTGACAGCGCGGCAGCAACCATGATCAGGCACCCGGTCACCACGGCCCGGATTTCGGCCGGCCGCCGCGCCGTCCGCGAGCGGGCCTGCACTGCTGAGCCAGGTGTTCGAGCCATGATCCTGTCCTTGCCGGGTTTCGTGCGCTGCCATGATCTCACGACGCCAATTCACGGCCGGCCTCAGGAGTAGTCGCGGAAGGCTGGCCATGCGGTTGCCCAGGACGACTTCAGTCCAGTGGCGATGAAGATCTGCGCACCCTGCTCGTCGTCGCTGACGCCGGACCCATTGCTGAACGTGGCGACCTGCCGGACGCGGGCAAACTCTCGCCGGAGCAGCGCCAGGTCCACGTTCACCGCGACAGCGCCCGTAGCCGCCGCCGGGGGAGGTCCCCAGAGCCAGAAGTTATTAGCGCCGCTGTAGACCTCGGGCATGCCGAACGCGCCCCGGTAACGTTCGATCGCCCCGGCCTCGCCGTAGTTTCCCGCGATGATCGTGGTAACCCGCCGCTGCGGCCCGGGTAGCGAGCCGTACTCGCGCGCGACCAGCGCGACCAGACCCGGCCAGGCGATGGTCTCGGCGAGGTCGTAGTTGATCTTCTGAAGCGGAACGGCATGCAGCGTCCTGGCGGGTAGCACCGGGAGCGCGACCGGGATGGCGATCCCCGCGGACGCTAGCATCGCCGCGCCGGCCAGGGCGGCTGGCGTGATCAGGCCTCGGCGTACCCGCGGCCTGACTGGGCCTGCCTGCAGCGCTCGCCCGGCCCGGCCACGCCGGCCGGCCAGCGATGCCAGCCAGTGCTCGAGGGGGACCGCCCCGGCAGCGAAGAAGAAGGTGAAGGCCGCGCCCGGGTAGTACGGCTTCCCGCCCAGCACGAAATAGATGGTGATAGCGAAGGTGGTGGCGATCCCGGCCGGGCGGAACCGGCGGCCGGCCTTGCTGCGCAGCGACCAGGCCAGGCCGATGATCCACAGCGGGGTAAGCGCGAGGCCCGTGTAGAGGACCTGGGCTGGCCAGTAGGTGGCCCGGTTATGCCACGCGGAGCCCTGCAGGCTGTGGAAGACCTGCAGATTCGGCCAGCCGTGTAGGGCCTGCCATGCGACGTCCGGTGCCGCGATCACGATGGCTGTGCCGCAGGCAATCAGCAGGTAACGGTTCCGGAGCAATGACCTGGCGTTAGTGGCCAGGAAGCCGACGGCAATGCCAGCAGCCAGGAATCCGATGTTCCATTTGGCCTCCAGGCCCACGCCGATACTGCAGCCGGTAGCCAGCCACCAGCGCGGATCCTGGCTCGCCAGAAGCCGGAGCACCAGCAGCAGGGTGACCGCCCACGCGATGAAGTCAGGCGTGGTTGTGGTCAGCAGGTGCATCACGCCGAGATACTGAGCACACGTGGCGGTAGCGAGCGCGGCGAGCAGCTGGCCGGTCCGGCCGGCCCCGAGCAGCCGGCTCATCGCGGCAGTGAGGATGACGAGGGCGGCGAGCGCAAGTGCGGGAAGCACCCGCAGCCCGATGAGGGTGTTGCCGGATGCGGCGGCGAAGATCCTCGCCAGCACCGGGGTCAGCGGGGGCTGGTCGACGTACCCGAACGCCAGGTGCTGGCCGGCCGCGAGGAAGTAGAGCTCGTCTCTGTGGTACCCGTACCGTCCGCTCACCGCCATCTCGACGGCGAAGGCGCCAATGGCGATCAGGGCGATACCCCGAACGGGCGTGCGCTGCGTCCTCCCTGAGTGCGCCAGCGGCCCTGGCGGGGACCGCAACGCAGTGCTGGCAGGGCTGCTCCGCCGTGCTGACGTTCCGGGACCTGGTGCTGTCTGCTTCATGCCCGAATCGTGCTGCACAGATGTGTTCCACCGCGTCAGGCTGGCGGGCGATGTCGCCGGCAGGCTGCACGGCGGAGATGCACGCCCCGCGCCCGTCCGGACTACGCCGCAAGTCTGAGCGGACGGATCAGCCGCGCGATGGATCCCGCTGAAGCGATCCCGGCCATACCATCGGGTCGTGAAGGGTCTCCCCGCGCGAGTAGCCACGCTGCCGCCGCGGCTGCAGGATGCGATCGTCGGCGTCGCGCTGACCCTGGTCAATGTGGGTACCCTGCTGCCCTATCGCAGCCAGCTGCATCCGCAGGCGGCTGGCTACATCCTGGTGATCCTGGAGAGCCTTCCCCTGATCTGGCGCCGGTCCCGGCCAGTCACGGTCTTCCTGATCATCGGCTTCGCCAGGGAGGCTTACGACCAGGTCCCGCTGAGCTACGCACCGCTCCCGCTGGGGCCCGCGATCGCCTATTTCACCGTGATGGACCGCTGCAGCACGCGGGTGCGGTGTGCCGTCAGCGCACTGCTCCTGGCCGGGATCATCACCTCTCAGCTCCCGCCAGGCCACAGCGAGCCCTACGACTTCTTCGTGGCCGTGCTGGTGTTCGCCGCGGCCGGGATGGCGGGCATCCTCAGCCGGACCAGGCGCGCGTACCTGGCCGAAGTAGAGTCCCGTGCCGCCCGGGCCGAGTCGGAGCGTGACCGCGAGGTCTCCCTGGCTGCCGCTCGTGAGCGCACCAGGATCGCCCGCGAGCTGCATGACATCGTCGCGCACCATGTGAGCCTGATCGCCGTTCAGGCGGAGGCGGCCAACTCCCTGCTGCCCGGCCATCCAGCCGGCGCCGGCCGGTCGGTGGAGATCATCGGCCAGACCGC
>OCTA010001377.1_pt1 | contig 22319 bp, 22 predicted proteins | sample 1538991 | NCBI WGS metagenome assembly OCTA01 (sample SAMEA3539302, study PRJEB22396) | soil metagenome | biome: tundra; feature: field; material: soil | place: USA | collected 2010-05 | depth 0.15 m | reverse complement strand
TGTTCAGCGGCGCTTCTCCCAACTCGTTGGGCAGGGGGAAGCCGTGGCCGGTGGGCGCAACGCCGGCCTGCGCCGCCGCCTGGCGCGAATAAGCGATCTCCTTTACCACGCCGCCTTCCACCAGGGTAAGCGGTTGGCGCGGCACGCCCTCGCCATCGAACGGCGCGCCCGACTGGAGCGGATGATAGGCGTCGTCGTAAATATCGATGTTCTCGCCAAAGACCTTCCGCCCGATGCGGTCGTTGAGGAAGCTGCGGCCGTCGCGGACGGCGGTGGCGCTGAAATCGCCAAACATCTGGCCCGCCAGGTCCAGTACGGCGGCCGGCTCCAGGATCACGGTGTAGCGGCCGGGCGGCAGTTCGCGCGGCGAGTGTGAGGACGCGGCCTTATTCGAAGCCGCGGCGGCCAATTGCACGGGGTCCAGATCGCCGTGATAGCATGCGCCGGCCTTGGCCCAACCGGAGCTGCCAGAGGCCATGGCGGTGATCGAGAACCGCGCCATGGTTTCGCGATGCCATGCCGAAAGGCCGCGCGAGTCGATCACCGCGAAGAACGAGTCGCCCGTGGAGTAGATGCCGGCGGCGGTCTGGCCCGCTCCTTCCACCACGCGGATCGCTTCAGCCACCGCCAGCGCCCGCTCCCGCGGCGTGACCCGCGCCGTGGCTTCGAACCAGCGTTCGGCCGGCTGGTATTCCGCCGGACCGGCCAGAAGCTGCAGATCCGGGTCGGGCGCCGTGAGCCGGGTTATGGCCACCGCTTCCGCGACCACTTTCCTGATGCCATCCGGATCGAGCCGGTTGGTGGTGGCGCGCGCCGTCCGGCCATCGATCACCGGGCGCACGGAGAGATTGGTGTCGCGGGCAGCCACGTTCTGGTGGATCGCGTTGTTGGCGAACCGCGTCAGCGCGTCCTCGCCACCGGCGATAATTGCTTCGACTTCGGCCACGCCGAGCTCGCGGGCGGCGTCCACCACCTGGGAGAAGATGCACTCGCAATAGCTCAGTGTCATTTGGTCTTTCCGGGACGACAAGAAGGCAAGAAGGCAGACGGACCCACAAACGGCGTGGGTACCCCGGTCCGCCCCACTTTACGCTCCATATGCGCTCCCGATGCGGATAGAGCGGAACCGCGCGGGGCTGGCGCCGTGGCCCGTTCCCATCACCTGTTCGGGCTGGCCCTTTCCGCAATTGGGGACGCCCCAGAGGGTCCAGTGCTCGGGGCCGGCGATGGCGGCGCAACGGTTCCAGAACTCGATGGTGATGCCGCTGTAGCTGGGGTTTTTCAGCATGCGGATTCGCTTGCCGTGGCGGATCTCCCACCCGATTTCGCACCCGAACTGAAAGTTGTAGCGCTTGTCGTCGATGGACCAGCTCCGATTGGTCTCCATGTAGATGCCGTGGTCCGCGCCGAAGACTTCCTCGATCGACTGCGCGCCGGGCTCCAGGCTCACGTTGGTCATGCGGATGAGCGGCAGCCGCTCCCATCCATCGGCGCGCATGCAGCCGTTGGAACGCTTCTGGCCCACGGCGGCGGCCGTCTCTCGCGACGTCATGAATCCCATGAAGACGCCGTTGCGAATGATGTCGGCGCCCTGCGCGGGCACGCCTTCGTCGTCGAAGGCGAACGTTCCCAGGCCCGGACCGTGCTCCAGGCGCGCGTCGCAAACCACGTTGACGATGTCCGACCCGTAGCGCAGCCGCCCCAACTGGTCCACCGTGAGGAAGCTCGTGCCCGCGTAATTGGCCTCGCTGCCGAGCACGCGGTCCAGCTCGATGGGATGTCCGATGGATTCGTGAATCTGCAGGCCAAGCTGCGAGCTGTCGAGGATCAGGTCGAACTCACCTTCGGGGCACTGGTCCGCCTGGTGCAGCGCCACCGCCTCCTCCGCCACCCGCGGGGCGTTTTCGAGCAGTCGCAGCTCCTCCACCAACTCGTATCCCTTCAGTTGGTATTGGCCGCCGAAGGAATTCGGATAGGAGCGCTTCTGGATGTCTCCATCCTTGTAGCTGAGCGCCGAGAACCCGGCGCCGCTAACGTAGCGGGTCTGATCGATGAGGCTGCCCAGCGTGGACGCGAATACCTGGCGGCGACGCTCGAAAATCATCGAGGCTTCCGCAAGGCTCACGCCCGGCTGGCGCCGGATTTCCTGGTCCACGGCCAGCAGCGCGTCCAGGTTACGGTCCACGGGAATCGAGAACGGGTCGATGCGGCAGGGCGAAGCCCACGTGGCCTCGTACTTCTCTTCCGGCGCCAGCAGAACCTCGCCCTTGCGCGCCTCGGCGCTGGCGCGGGCGATCCGGAGGGCCAGGGCGCCGGCGGCTTCGATGCCATCCTTCGAGAGATTGTCCGTAGCCGCGAATCCCCAGCAGCCCGAGGCCAGGACGCGAATTCCAATCCCCGCCGATTCGGAGCCGGAGACGTGGCCGGCCCGGCCGTTCTTGGTGGTGATCTCGCGCCCCCGGGTCTCCACGGCGCGCGCGTCGGCGTACGAAACTCCGCGGCGCGTCACGCAATCCAGGGCCGCCAGAGCGAGGTCTTTCATCTTGGCGTGATCAGGCCGCCGAGCTTGTCCTGCTCGCCGGCGGCGGTTCGCGGAAAGCGCGTGGAGTACGCTTCCGGGTATTTCAGCCCCGATCCGGTGTTGTAGAGCACGATGCGGTCGTTGCTCCCTAGGAAGCCGGAGGACAGCAGCTTTCCAAGAGCGGCCACGCACGCCGCACCTTCCGGGGCGGCGTAGATTCCTTCCTCGGAAGCCAGCGCCGAGCCCGCGTCCATGATCTCCTCGTCGCTCACCGCCAGCGCCACGCCGTGGCTGGCGCGCACGGCCTGGAGCACCAGAAAATCGCCCAGCGGCTTGGGAACGCGCAGGCCCGCTGCCAAAGTGTGGGCATCCTCCCAGAAGCGGCTGCGCGGCTCGTTTTCCTGGAAAGCGCGCACTACCGGCTGGCAGCCCTCGGCCTGCACCGCGATCATCTTGGGCCGCCGCGAGCCGATCCAACCCAGCTTCTCCATCTCGTCGAAGGCCTTCCACATGCCAATCATCCCGACGCCGCCGCCGGTGGGGTAGAAGATGGCGTCCGGCAGCTCCCAGTCCATCTGCTCGGCCACTTCGTAGCCCATGGTCTTCTTGCCTTCAATGCGGTAGGGCTCCTTGAGCGTGCCGAGGTCGAACCAGCCTTCCGCCGCGCAGAGCTCGGCCGAGAGGCGGCCGCAGTCGCCGATAAGGCCGTCCACCAGCGTGACGTCCGCGCCGTAGGCCCGACACTCCAGATAATTGGATTGGGGCACGTCGCGCGGCATGAAAATGCGCGAGGCGATTCCCGCCGCCGCCGCGTATGCCGCCAGGGCGCTGGCCGCATTGCCGGCCGAGGGGATCGCCACCTTGCGGATTCCCAGCTCCACGCACATCGAAATGGCGCACGCCAGGCCGCGCGCCTTGAAGGAACCGGTCGGGTTGACGCCTTCGTCCTTCACCCACAGCGATTCGGCGCCGAGCCGGGCTCCCAGCCGGCGCGCCCGGAGGAGCGGCGTCCAGCCTTCGCCGAGCGATACCACCGATTCCTCCGCGGGCGGCAGGACCGGCGCATAACGCCACATGCTTGCGGGGCCCTTGCCAACTTCCCGTCTTCTCCAGCGATGCCGGATCGTATCCAGGTCGTACCGCACCAGCAGCGGGCCGCCGCATTCGCAAAGGTTGGCAACCCGCCCGGCCTCAAGCCTCCGATTACACAGACTACACTCCAAGTGCGTCGCTTTGGACATTAAGAAGAGAGTCTAACATCGGGCGCGGCTTGGCTGCGGTGTGCGCGGCGGGCGCGTGGTTGAGGATGCGCCGGGGGTAAGGCGATCCGCCCGGACCACTAGGACGCCGCCCTCCGATAACCCACACTTAACCGGCCTACTGAGGTTCAGCGCCAAGAGTTCAGTAGCAAGGGCAGCGCGCCGCGTCACGCTCAAACTCGATAACGATGGCTGTCGTGAGCCCGTCCAGATCGGGGGCAAGGCGTACCGACAAAAGCACCAGATCCAGTTCAGCCGGCTGCCCTACAAGCATCGCCGCACCGGCTATTGGCATGCCGTTCTTCGATAGCTCTGAATATGTTCCCAATCCCTCTGTTTGGGCCGGAGTTCTGTACTCAACCAACTTCTTGCTCTTGTACGTCAGCGTATCCGTTGGATAGGGACCAAAGGTAAACGAGCCATCCGGCTGATCAAGCTCCTTCATCGCGGCAGTAGCAAACGCCTTGTAGGCTGGAAAAACTCGCGCAATAATCTCCGCAACCGAAAACCGCCCCGACGTGCCGCCAAAACGGTAGGAGACTCGAATTGCCGGTCCCGCAGAACCGCTTGGGCCGGTCGAAAATATGTTCGTGGTGTCAATTGGCTGAGGGCTGACAAATAGGGTGTCGCCTCCGGAACCATACGTTCCAAAGCAATACCAACCGCGCGGGGCAAGGACACCTACGCCTTGTTCAGCCTTGTAGTAAGCGAGCTTTTGAGCCGCCTCCCGCCCTATCACCACGGATCTCCTTGTGCCTTTTGGCGCTTCCATCGGTCCGACTTGGCCATCAGAGTTGCACCCTATAAATGGGACGGACACCGCGATTCGCTGCGGCCTTGCTGCAGTAGCCCCTTCCTGCGCTAGGAGCAAATGAAGCATGCACAGAGCCACGATCATTGTACGAGTGTCGCACAGGAATAAGCGCACCGAACCAAGTCCCTTCAACTGAAGTTTAGCTCCTCCCGCTTCAGGCCATAAGACGGGATTCATGGAAACTACACGCACGATATCGACGGAAGTTCTATCTCCGGGTCGGGCAGCACCAAGCGGCGACCGCCGAATTCCCGGCGGCCGCCAACAGGGTCGCAAACGGGCACAGCCCCAGGAGGAGCGTCAGCACGCAAAAAGCTGCTGGGCCCGGCTCAACCGCGCCGCCACGTGCACTCCGTTGGGGCAGTGAACGGCGCAGGTTTCGCAGTCGCGGCAACGAACATTCTGCCGCTCGGCGGACATGCGCAGGTAATGCTCCCGGCCTAAGGGGAACTGGCCGTATCCGTCGGCGTACATGACGAAACGCACCATGTCGCCTACCGGCAGACCCTTCGGGCACTGTCCAGCGCACTGGCCGCACATGCGGCAGAAGTACGGCCCGATTTCATCCAGGCGGGCAGACAGGATCTGGGCGTCGGCGTCGGTGAAGCGCTCGGCCATCGCTCTGAAGTTCTGCTCGAGCTGGTCGATATCCGTCATGCTGGGAACCGTGGTGGCGACGGCGGGATTGTTGATCGCCCACTTCAGCGCCGCGGGGGCAAAAGCGGGAGGCCGCGCCGTCCGGGCGCCGCGTCCGCCGGCCCGGGCCATCACTTTCATAGCGATCACGCCCACGCCGGCCGCGTGCAGCTTCTCGATGGCGGGGCCGTAGCTCTGAGCCGAAGCGAAACTGTACTGCGGCTGTACGACTTCGATTTTCGCTTCCAGCACGCGGTCGACGATCGCCGGCAGATTGTGCGTGCTCACTCCCACGACACGGATCTTGCCCTGCGCCTTCGCCTTAAACGCGGCCTGGACCAACTCATCGGTAATCTCCGCCGGGTTGCTGAGGCCATGAAGATGCCAGACGTCCAGGTGGTCGGTGTTGAGTTCTTTGAGGCTGGTTTCGATTTCCGCCAGGATGCCCGGCCCCGTACTGGGATTGTCACTGGACTTGCTCGCCAGCAGGATGTCCTTCCGCCTGGCTCCCAACGCGGCGCCCACCATGCGCTCGTTCTGGCCGTTCTGGTAGTTGCGGGAGGTATCGAAGTAATTGATTCCCATATCCACGGCGCGCGCGATCACGGTGGGGTCGGAGGTGATCATGCAGCCGTAGCCCACGGTGGTGACTCGCAAGCCGGTCTTTCCAAGAATCCTGTACTGCAGCGCCGCGCCGGAAGACGACCGGACAGGCGGTTGGGTCTGCGATTGTCCGGCTCCCGAGGAACGGGATGCCGACGCGGCAGCGGGCAAAGCCAAGCCGGCCGCCAGAAAATTGCGACGAGACGGAGCGTTTTCCATGGATATCTCCTGGGATAAAACGATCCTAACATCTTGCTCTAGGAATGTGTGGCGAGATGGCTCCGGCCTTCGGCCGGTGGACTGGCGGGGACGCCGGTCCGCGGGCGGGACGCCCGCCCCACGGGGCAGACGCGTCTTCATCACCTTTGGGGGGGATTTCTGAAACAATACTGTAGGGGCCGGGCATGCCCGGTCCGGCCGCCGTCTTTTTGCGGGCGAATCGCGTCTAGTCACAAGGAGCCAGAGTTTGATCTTTCGGGCGGTTGAAGATACCGACCTGATCCGGCAGGCCGCGCGGGGCGGTGTGGAGGCCTATAACCTCCTCGTGTCCCGGTGGGAGAAGCGCGTCTATAACTACCTGCTGCGGATCACCGGGAACCGCGAGGACGCTCTGGACTTGGCGCAGGACGTGTTTTTGAAAGCCTATCAGAACCTTCGCAAACTGGACGACCCGGAGCGGTTCGCTCCCTGGCTGTACCGCATCGCGCACAACGAAGCTTATTCCATGTTTCGCAAGCGCAAGCCCGAAAGCGATGTGGAAGGGTTGGAGCCGCAGGGTACGGGAACCGGAATCACGGTGGGCGGAAGCTCCGTTTTTCCCATCGAACTGAGCCTGGCCGTCGCCAGCGCGCTCGGCCGGCTCTCGCCGGACCAGCGCGAGGCGGTGGTGCTCAAGATTTATCAGGGCTTCAAGTTCGAGGAAATGGCGGAGATTCTTTCCTGCCCGGTTTCCACCGTCAAGTCTCGTCTGTACACCGCGATCGAACTCCTCAAGGCCGAGCTGGCTCCCATAGGAACACGAGGCGTATCATGAGTTGCTCGCCATTCGATTTAAACGACTATTTCTTGAAGGAATTGCCGGACTCGGAACGGCGCCAGGTGGAGGGGCATGTTCGCGACTGCCGCCAGTGCCGCGAAGAACTGGAGCGGCTGCGGCACACCGAAGCGTCCCTGTTCGCGCTACGCGAGGAAGAGATTCCGCAGCGCATCGCATTCGTCTCCGACAAGGTATTCGAACCGGCGCCCTGGCGGCGCTGGTGGGCCGCCTTCTGGGGTTCCGCCGCGCGGCTGGGATTTGCCTCGGCGGCCATGCTTTCCATAGCGATTCTGGTGTCCGCGCTGACCCGGCCGGCGGGACAGCCTCAGGGGCTTCCCTCGCCGGTTTCTACGGCATCAGTTGCCACCGCGGATGTGCGGGCCCAGATCCGGACCGCCGTCGAAAAGGCCGTGCAGGAGAGCGAAGCGCGCCAGTCGGCGAGAACAGAGAAATTGGTGGTCGATTTCCTCAACCGCGAACGGGAAGACAGTAGAATGCTTGCGTCGGCCGCGGACTATATTCAATACCAGGACCGGCGCCTGAGGAGCGTGGCCGTGGCGGCGTACCGGGAGAGTTCCGGTGCGGGAGGACCCCAATGAGAACCGCCGTAGTTTTGCCGGTTCTGGCCCTGGCAATGGCCTGCTCCGCACAGGAACCGCCCAGCCAAGTCAGTCCAGTGGCGGTAGCGGCCCCCGTTCAGCCGCCCCCGGCCCCTGCCATGAAGCGCCTCGACTTCAACGCGGTCGCGAAGATCGAGAGCGACTTCGAACGGAAGTTGGAACATCTCGATTCAGCCGATCCCTTCGAGGCAATGGGCGCTTGTTCCGGGATCTATTTGAACGGCTACGGCCTGGTTTTCACAACCGCTGTCAGCCTCGCCAGCGCGCCGAAGTTCGGCCCGTTCACGGGCGCCTACACGAAGGAAAAGGCCGAAGCGGTCCACAAGCGCAAGCTGGCCCACCTTCCCGCTCTCAGGAAGGCGATGAGCGAGATGTTGATCGGAGCCGCCAAGTCGCTCAGTGCCTTGCCGCCCAACGAGAAGGTGGTAGTGGCGGTGCGCCTTTTCTATTTGGATTACGAAGACAGGACCGGATTGCCGAACCAGATCGTGATGACGGCGGACCGCGCCTCGGCGCTCGCCGGCAACATTCAGACGGAAGAGCAATAAGTGACCCCCACGGAAACCACCGCGGCGCAGTTTGAAACCGGCGTGCGCATTCCGCGCCTGGGGGAGATGCTTATCGAGCGCGGCCGCATCCAGGCGGAGGATCTGGAGCGTGCGCTCGAACTGCAGCGGGAGCGCGGCGATAAACTCGGCAAGATCCTGGTGGATATGGGGTTGATCGCGCAGCGCGACCTTCTGGCCGTGCTTTCGGCTCAGCTCGGTATCCCCGTGGTTGCGGTGGACCAGCCGCCGCCCGCGGCCCCCGAAATCGAAGGCCTCACGCACCGCTTTCTGCGGCAGTGCCGCTCCTATCCGGTGTCGCTGGCGGATTCCACGCTCACCATCGCCATGGCCGACCCGCTGGATTTCGAGACGGTGGCGGCGGTGCGCGCGTATTCGGGTCTCGAGGTGCAGACCGCGCTGGCGGCGGAGCAGGAGATCTTCGACGCAATTGAGAAGTACTACGGCGAAGCCGAGCGTCAGACGGTGGTTGGGGAGGGCGAAGACGAGCAGGCCACGGCCGACCTGGAGCACCTGCGCGACATGGCCAGCGAGGCTCCGGTCATCCGCCTGGTGAACGCCATGATCGCGGATGCCCTCGAGAAGCGCGCCAGCGATATCCACATCGAGCCGTTCGAGAAGGAGTTCCGCATCCGCTTCCGCGTGGACGGCATCCTCTTTTCCCAGGAACCGCCGCCGCGCGAGCTCAAAGCCGCCATCACCTCCCGCCTGAAGCTGATGGCCAAGCTGAATATCGCCGAGCGCCGGTTGCCGCAGGACGGCCGCATCAAGATCAAGATCCTCGGCCGCGAAGTGGACCTGCGCGTTTCCACCCTGCCCACCCTCTATGGCGAAAGCGTGGTCATGCGCCTGCTCGACCGCTCGGCCGGCGATTTCTACGACCTCCAGGGGCTGGGCTTCGACCGGCGCATGCTGGAGCGCATGGAGCACTTCACCAGCCTGCCGCACGGCATTTTCCTGGTGACCGGACCGACCGGCAGCGGCAAATCCACCACGCTCTACTCGGCGTTGAAGCGCATCAACCTGCCGGACAAGAAGATCATCACCATCGAGGACCCGGTGGAATACCAGATGGACGGCATCAACCAGATCCACGTGAATCCGCAGATCGGGCTGACGTTCGCGGCCGGGTTGCGCCACATCGTGCGCCAGGACCCGGACGTGATCATGGTGGGCGAAATCCGCGACCGCGAAACGGCCGATACCGCCATCCGCGCCGCGCTCACCGGCCACCTGGTGTTTTCGACGCTGCACACCAACGACGCTCCCAGCGCCATTACGCGCCTGACGGACATGGGGGTGGAGAACTACCTGATTACCTCGTCGCTGGTGGCCGTGCTGGCGCAGCGGCTGGTGCGCGTCATCTGCAAGCACTGCAAGCAGCCCGCCGGCCCGGCGCTTTCGCCCGAGGGCGAAACCGTCCAGTCGTTCCGCGGCGCGGGCTGCCCGGAATGTAACGGCACGGGCTACTCGTCGCGCGTCGGCATCTTCGAGATGATGGACCTGGACGACGAGATGCGCAAGCTCATCATGCGCAACGCGGACGCCAGCATACTCACCGAAGCCGCGCGCCGCAACGGCATGCAAAACCTGCGCGAGGACGGCTGGAAGAAGATCCGCGACGGCGTCACGACGGTGGACGAAGTGATGCGCGTGACGCAGGAGTTCTGAGGGGGCCTTTGGGGTCGGGCTTTCAGCCTGCCGCCGGGCTTTTGCCCAGCGTCTTCCAAACGCAGGGTTCCCGGCTCAGATAAACAGATCCGCCCGAACTTGGAAGAACTCGGCGAGCTTCTTTGCCTGTTCTTTGCTGATGGACCGCCTACCGGCCAGGATCTCCGAAACCCGGCCCTTGGATCCAATCACGGGCCACAGGTCCTTCGGCGCGAGTCCGCGCTGTTCCAGGAGAAACGCGACCATTTCGTGCGGACTCGACTCTTCCCGCCGCGGATACGCCATCGCTTCGTAATCGCGAATCAGGTTCGTGAGCAGATCGAGGAGCGCGTCTTCCTCGGGCGTCATGCTTTGTTCACCCTTCTCCAACAGGGATTCCACGATGGCGATCGCGCGCCCGTTCTCTTCTTCCGTCGCGATGACGCGCGGCGCCGCTTTCGCCAGCAGCCGCCCGTAACGCTTCAGGTCGATCGTTGCGGTTAGAGATCCCATTTGTCGTACTCTTCGTGAGTGCCAATTTTCTTGATAAATACGATCTGCTTTCGATAGTGCACGAACGCGGCGATGCGGTACTTATTTCCGCCAACGTTGAAAACCGTGAGGTCGCCGACGAAGGATGCCGGCGCGAACATTGCCTTCAGATCGCCCGGATTGCGCCAAGTGGCGGATTCGATCGCATCGGCCCAACGCCACATCGCATCCGCGGCGTGAGGCGCCCGTTCTATGAAGTCGCGAATCCGTTTCACGGACACAATCCTCAGGGCTTCAGGTTCCCATATCGGGAACCGCGCCGTCAAGCACCGAAAACGCCACACTCGCAGTTCGGCGTCAAGTCCCGACTACTCGACTACTCGTGTTTTTGACGTGGGCACGCCAGAAGCGTAGGCTGGTAGTGCGTGTGAGCCTGGAGGAGGCGTTCGAGAATGAGCGAGAAGATCAGGGGACGTGCGCTCACTCGATTCGAGGCGGGCCGCGACATCTGGCAGGAGGTCCTGGACGGCGTGCGCGAAATCAAGGCCGGGCGCGGCAAGCGGATCTCGGTCGAGCCTGGTTCGCCGGTCGTTCGAGCACGCTTGAAGGCCGGCCTGACACAGGCGCAGTTCGCCGCTCTGCTCGGGGTGTCGAAGCGCACGCTGGAGCAATGGGAGCAGGGACGCCGGGAACCGAGCGGGGCGGCGAAGACGCTGATCCGCCTCGCGGAACTGCATCCCAAGCTGAGTCTGGCGGCGCCGGCGTCCGACTTTCCGGCGCCGCGTTGCGTCTAATCTCAAGGAGCGGTGGACGTGTCAAGCCTCGCATGTCGCGGAGCATCGGTTGTAGCGCCCGGCGCGGCGGCTCTCTGATGGCGACGTTCTTCTTCAGGGCGGTGGCGGCCGACGGCAAGGTGCGCAGCGGTAGCCTGGCCGGCGATAACGAGAAGTTCGTCGCACGCGAGCTGCGCACGCAAGGGCTCACGCCGATCTATGTCGGGACCGCGCCCAAAGGCGCCTCCTTCGAGATCAAGCTGCCGTCGTTCGGGAAGGGCCGGCGCCGCGACGTCCTCTTTTTCACGCAGGAGCTTTCCATCCTGCTCAACGCCGGGGTGCCGCTCGACCGCGCGCTGACCATCGGCGCCGAGTTGACCGAGAAGTCCGGCTTCCGGTTCATCGTGCTCGACGTGTTGCGCGTCCTCAAGGGCGGCAGGTCGCTGGCCGACAGCCTGGCCTCGCACCCGGAGTACTTCTCGGACCTCTACATCAACATGGTGCGGGCGGGCGAGGCTTCCGGTGCGCTGGCCACCATCTTCGAGCGGCTGGCGGATTTCGAGCGCTCGCGCGACGACCTGCGCGGCTACATCATTTCCTCGATGATCTACCCCGCGCTGCTGGCGACGGTGGGTCTGGCTTCCATTTCCATTCTGCTGGGTTTCGTGGTGCCGAAATTCGCCACGATCTTCGAAGGCTCCAGCATGCAGATGCCCCTGCCCACCGCGATCATGCTGGCGGCGAGCCAATATGTGCGAGCCTATTGGTGGGTGGCCGCGCTGGCGGTGGCCGCGGGCGTGGCGGGCTGGCGCGCGTACACTCGAACCCCCGCGGGGCAAGCGTGGTGGGACCGCGCGCGGCTGAAGATTCCCATGCTGGGCGACGCGCTTCTGAAAGCCGAAACGGCGCGTTTCGCGCGCGCCATGGCGACGCTGGTGGCGAACACGGTGCCGTTGGTGCAGTGCATCACCATCTCCGCGGCCACCTTGAACAACAAGACCATCGCGCGGGCGCTCGGGGGCGTAATCCAGGGCGTCAAGCGCGGAGAAGGCATCGCGGCGCCCATGCGCAAAGCGGCAATCTTTCCGCCGCTGGCTGCGCATTTGCTGGCGGTGGGCGAGGAGACCGGCCGGCTCGACCAGATGTTCGCCCGCATGGCCGATATCTACGAGAACGACACGCGCGCCGCCATCCGGCGCTTCACTTCGGTGTTCGAGCCGGCTGTGATTCTGGTGATGGGCGTGGTGGTAGGGGCGCTGATCTTAAGCATGCTGCTCGCAATTACGAGCATCAACGAAGTGGCGGGGTAAGCAATGAACCAACGAAGAAGAAGCAGTGGGCAGGCGGGCGTTACCTTGATCGAAATGCTCGTGGTCGTTGTGATCATCGGGCTATTCGCGGCGCTGGTCGGACCAGCCCTGTGGAAGAATGCCGATAAGGCCAGAGTCACGGCGGCGCGGTCTCAAATCATTAACTTCATGACGGCGCTGGGATCCTACAAGCTGGATACGGGCACCTTCCCCACCACCGAGCAGGGGTTGCAGGCGCTGCGCGTCAAGCCGCAGGAAGCCAATCAGTGGGCCGGTCCGTACATGCCGCAAGACATCCCCAAAGATCCTTGGGGGCACGATTACGTCTACAAGTTCCCCGGCGAGCACGGCGACGAGCCGGACATCACCAGCTACGGCCTAGACGGGCAACCGGGCGGGGAAGGGCTGGCTAGCGACATTGTCAGTTGGAAAAACCAGTAAGCGCTTGTCAATAAGTAACCGTGCCATCGCGCCTGGACCGCTCCCTGACGGTCGCGGCTCGGAATCGGGGACGGAGCCGCGACCGTCAGGGAGCGGTTGGTACGGTTATTTCGTGACGAGCCCTAAGCGCGGCGTCACGCTCATCGAGATGCTGGTGGTGGTGACCATCATCGGCTTGCTCGCGGGCATCTCTGTCCCCGCGGCCTCGGCGGGCATCGATAGCGTGCGCCTGGCTTCCGCCACGCAGTCGGTGGCCAGTTTCCTCAACGGCGCGGTCAACCGCGCGGAACGCCGCGAGGAACCGATGGAAGTGGTGATCTCCCCCGGCGAAAACCTTCTCACGCTCTACTCCAACGAGCCCGGCTTCACGCGCGAGTTGAAATTGCCGGATGGCATCACCCTGGAGGCCGTGCTGCCCGCCCTCCCCGAAGGCGCCGATCCGGTGCGCCGCATCGTGCTCATGCCCGGCGCCACGGTCCCGGGCATCGGCATTCAGATGGCCAACCGCCACGGTGTGCGCCGCATTGTAAGGCTCGACCCCATGACCGGCTTTCCGCGCGTGGAAAGCGTCGTATCAAGGTGATGGGTAGGCGCGGATTTACGCTCCTGGAGCTGGTGGTGGCGACCACCATCATGGGCATTGCGGTCGTGGGTCTGCTCTCGGGCCTTGCCGGCGCGGTGCGGAACGCCGCCCGCCTGCGCGATTACGACCGCGCGGTCCAACTGGCGCAACTGCGAATGAACGAGCTGCTGCTCGACGACCGTCTGCCGCGCAACGTGGACCTGCAGGGCGCATTCGACGCCAGCATCGGCGGCGGCGTCGAATCGGGCTGGCGCGCGCGTCTGAGCGCTTTCGAAATGCCGCCGGTTCCCGCTCCGGGCCAGTTAGCGCTGGACCGCATCGAACTGGAGATCTGGTGGATCTACGGCGCCCAGCGCCACAGTTTCAGCCTGGATGCCTACCGGCGCCACGTCTTGAAGCCGGAAGACATACCTCAGACGGCGGTGGCGCAATGAGGAGAAGGGCACAATCCGGCGTCACCCTGATTGAGGTCCTCATCGCGGTCACGCTGCTTAGCCTGCTATCCGTGGCCATGCTTTTCGCCATGCGGATCGGTCTGAACACGTTTAGCAAAACCAATGCCAAGCTCATGGAAAACCGGCGCGTGGCCGGCGCGCAACGGATTCTGCTGGAGGAGATCGACGGTATGATGCCGGTGGCAGCTCCCTGTACCGGATCCCCCCAAACCGCGGCGCAAACTATCGGCTTCTTTCAGGGCGAGCCGCAGGCCATGCGGTTGGTCTCCACTTTTTCGCTGCAACAGGGCTGGCGCGGCATGCCGCAAATTCTGGAGCTGGCGGTGATTCCAGGCGAAGGCGGACGCGGCGTTCGCCTGGTGGTGAATGAGGTCCTCTACACCGGTCCGCCCGCCGCGGGAAGGTTTTGCCTGGGGTTCGCGCCCGACCCCTTCACGGGCGCCATGACGCCGCAGTTCGCTCCGGTCTTTGCGGGGCCGCAATCGTTTGTGCTGGCCGACCAACTGGAGTTCTGCCGCTTCTCCTATCTCTCACCGGCCCCGCAACCCGGCCTGCCGCCGGTCTGGACCGCTGCCTGGTCCGCCGTTGGCTGGCCTCGCGGGGTTCGGGTCGAGATGGCCCCGCTCGAGCCCGATGGAACGCGGTTGCAGCCGATTGCCGTGACCGCGCCGGTGCGCCTGTTCCGCACCCCAGGAGTCCCGTATGCCGACTAGGGGTTCGTCACGAAATAGCCGTGCAAACGGTAGCGCGCTCTTGGCCGTGCTGTGGCTCTCGGCGGCCCTCGCGGCGATCGCTTTTTCGCTCTCCTCCACGGTGCGCGGAGAGACGGAGCGCGCCGCTACCGCCACGGATGGCGCACGCGGCTATTATCTGGCGGCCGGGGCCATCGAGCGCGCTTCCATGGAATTGCTCTGGTCGGCCATATATCCGAACCGGCGCTCGATTCCTACAGGGGTGGCGCACGTCGACTACGAATTCCCCAGCGGCGTCGCGCGGGTCGAGATCGTCCCCGAAACGGCTAAGCTGAACGTCAATTTCTCGCCGCCGGCGGAACTCTACCGCTTGGGCGTCGCACTCGGCCTCGATCCGGAGCGCGCGCGGGAGATCGCCCTTGCCATAGACGAATGGCGCCGTCCAGCCGTGGGCGTCCCCGAGTTCGACGCGTACTATCTCTCCCTCACGCCGTCTTTTCGGCCGCCGCATGCGTCTTTTCAAGAGATTGAGGAGCTATTGCTCGTGAAAGGCGTCACCCCCGATATCTTCTACGGAACCTACGCGCCCGGTACGGAACCCGGCGCGGAGGACGCCCAGCGGCTGATTCCGCGCGCGGGCTTGGCGAATTGCCTTTCGGTGTTCGGCTCTCGCGACCGTGTGGACGCCAACACGGCTCCGCCGGCGGTCCTGGCCGCCGTCGGCCTGAGTCCCAACGCCATCGCGGCCCTTGTGGAACGCCGGAACGCCGCGCCGCTTTCGGTCGAGCAGCTCCAGCCGTTTCTGGAAAACGTCGGGGCATCCGCGAACCGCTTGCGCCTGGGAGGCAATTCCATTTTCACGTTCCGCGCGACGGCCCGCCCGCGGCTCGCCGATGGGCGGCTCTCCGATCTTAGACGCACGCTGGCGGCGCAGGTAAAGTACATGCCCACGGGCCTCGATTCCATTCACATCCTGCGGTGGTACGGCGCGGCTTGGAGCAATTGACCCCGCCATGCCACTGGAAATCGCAATCCCCAAGGACCTTCGGAAGCTGATGCAGTTTGGCTCGGGCGTGGGAATCGAGATCGGTGGTAAGGATCTCGATGTGGTGGCGGCGCGCGTGCGGCCCGGCCGCATCCGCGTGCTGGGCCGCCTTGCGATCCGCGATTTCGCCGGGCGGCCGGCGGCTGAGTGGGGATCGGAGTACGCGAAGTTTTTGAGATCGCTGGGCGCGAGTTATCTGAGCGCCACCGTGCTGCTGCCCCGGCGCGAGGTCGTCGTGCGCCAGGTTGCGCTGCCCGGCGTGGCCAACCGCGACATGGAAGGCGCCATCCGCTTCCAATTGGACTCGTTGCACCCCTACGGCGAAGACGAAGTGGCATGGGGCTGGTCTCCAGTGGGACCGGGCGCGGCCATGGTGGGAATCGCGCGGCGCTCCGCCGTGGACCGTTACTTGCAGGTCTTTACCGAAGCCGGTATTCTGGTTGCGAATTTCACCTTCCAGGCCGCCGCCTTGCATGCCGCCATCGGGCTGAACGGCGCCGGACATCCGGAAGGGTTCGTCGCGCTGGGCCGCTCTACCTCTGGCGCCGTGGAAGTGTACGGCGAAAGTTCCTCCCGCCCGGTCTTCTCCGCGGAACTTGAGATGCCGGAGGACCGCGCCGCGGCATTGGCGCTCTCCGAATTGCGATTGCCGCCCGAAACCGCCCCTCTGAAGCTCGAAGAGGCGCTTCCCAAACCGGACTGGAACCCGGTGGAAAACGATCTTTCCCGCAACGCGCTGCCGTATGCAACGGCGCTGGCTGGGGCTTTTCCCCGGCTGGCGCCGGCGGCAAATTTGCTTCCGCCGGAGAATCGCCGGTTCGGCTCGCGGGTCATGTGGGTTCCCACAGTGGCGCTCGCGGTCTTGTTGGCGGCTATCCTGGGTGGCGCGGCCGCCTGGTCCCGGGTGGCGCAACGGCAGTATCTGGATCGCGTGCATGCGGAAATCGCGGCGCTCCTGCCGCGGCAGCAGCGTGCGGCGGCGCTCAGCCGGGACGCCAGCCACGCGCTTTCCCGCGCTCAGTGGCTCGACCAATACCGCGCCCAGACGCGCCGGGACCTGGACCTTCTGCACGAGCTCACGCGCCTGATCGAATCGCCGGCCTGGACCCGTTCCATCGACATCACCCGCGAATCCGTCCGCCTACAGGGCGAGACCCCGCAGGCCACCGCGCTGTGGAAAATTCTGGATAGCTCGCGGCTGTTCCGGAACTCCAAACTGGACTACAACCAGCCCTCCGCCACCGGCGGCGAGAGCTTTATCATCAGCGCCACGCGGGAGAGCGGCAAATGAACCGGCGCGCACTCTACATCATCCTGGTTCTGTCGGTACTCGTGGTGTTGAAGTACGGCTTCTTCGGCGACCGCGGCGCGCCCGTAGTAGTGGCACGGGAGGATTCCATCCCGGCGGCCGAGAGGCGGCTCGAAAACTTGCGCAAGGTGGCGGCCACCGTCCCCGGCGAAGAAGAACTTTACAAGAAAGCCGCGGCCGAATTGAGCGTACGCGAAAAGGGCCTGCTCAAAGCGGATACGGACCAACAGGCGCAGGTTGCGCTGCTCGACCTGGTACAGAATACCGCGCGCGCCAACCAGGTGGAGATTCGCGGCTCCCAGGAGTTTCGCGAGAAGGCGCTGAACGACGATTACGGCGAGGTTTCCGTGACCGTGACCTTCTCCTGTGGAATGGACCAACTGGTGAACCTTCTGGCGGCCGTCGGGAACCAGCCCGAGATTCTTGCCACTAACGAGATCCAGATCTCCGGCGGCAACGATAAGAACAAGAACGTGCAGGTGCGCCTGGTCGTTTCGGCGGCCGTGCCTCGCAAGCTCCTTCCGGAGAAGAAGGGAGTGGCCGCGTTTTGAAACGCAAACTGCTGATCCTCGACATAGCGCTGATCGCCGCCGCGATCTATGCCGGCGTGCGCGTGCGCGGCCAGTGGCAGACGGCCAAGGAGCGCGAGTATGCCATTCTGAGCCGCAAAGCGGCGCCGTCCGCTCCGCCGCAATTGGCAGCTTTGCCTCCGGCCCCGCCGGTGCTGCCCATGGATTACGCGGATATCGCGCAGAAGATGCTCTTGGACAAATCGCGCAACTCCACCGTGGTGATCGAGACTCCGCCCGCGCCGCCCCCCGTGCCCGTGCCGCCCCTCCCGTTCTATCACGGGCAGATGCGGCTGCCGGGGGAAGGCCCGATCGTGATCCTGAGCGCGACGGCGGGCGCCGCGCACCAAGCGGTCCATCCTGGGGAGATGATCGGCCCTTTCAAGCTGCTTGAAGCGACCAGCCAGGAACTAGCTTTTGAATGGGGAGACAAGATCATCCGGAAGAACCTGGACGATTTGCTCGACCGCGGCGGCGCCGGCGCTTCCGCGCCTTCCGCGGCCGCGGCGAGTGCCAAGCCGGGCGTCGCGCCGCCGCCCAAGTCCCAAGCGGGCCCGGGCGCGGAGATGGCTCCCGGATTCAAGGTCTGCGTCGCGAACGATAGCTATGAGGACGGCGCGGTGGTTGATGGATATCGCAAGGCGATGAAGCGGTCGCCATTCGGCATCGAATGCCAGTGGAATCAGGTAAAGTAGCGATCGCGGAAGAAAATCGGAACTGAGGATTAACAAATGCGCCACTTCTTGTTTTGCTTGATTCTTGCCGGATCGGCCGGAACCGCCGCGCTCACGGCTCAAACGCCGCCGGCGCCGCCGCCGCCGCAATCGCAGCCAGAGCAGACGGCGCCGGCGCCCGCGCCTCCCGTCGTGACGCAACCGCAGGCGGCCGCGCCGCGCCTCAGCGATATCACCCCCTTCGAGCTCAACGACGCGTCTCTCCCGGAAATGATCAGAATCCTGGCCAGGCGGCTGAAGATCAACTACATCCTCGATCCGTCCGTAAAGGGGTCCGTCACCATCTATACGTACGGCGAGATCAAGGCCGTGGATGAGATGCCGCTGCTGGAGACCATTCTGCGCATCAACGGTTTCGCCATGGTGCAGGTGGGGGATCTCTACCGGATCGTGCCGGTCAAATCGGTTTCACAGCTTCCCCTCGACCCCACCGTCAACGCCGACCCCAAGACGCTCCCCGCCGACGAGCGCATGATCCTCAACCTGGTTTTCCTGAAATACGCGAACGCCGCCGAAATCATGAAACTGCTCCAGCAGTTCCTGGGCGAAGGAGCGCAGATTTCCACCTACGACCCGGCCAACTTGCTGTTGATCGAAGATAACAGCCGCAGCATGAAACGAACCATGGATCTGATCTCCATGTTCGATAGCGACACGTTCGCCGGCCAGCGTGTGAAGCTCTTCGACGTGAGCAACAGCAGGCCGTCCGACCTGGTGAAGGAACTGGAATCGGTTTTCAAGGCTTATGCTCTTTCGGACAAGGCCTCGTCGGTGAAATTCATTCCCGTGGACCGCGTCAACACCCTCATCGCGGTGGCGCCCAACCCGGGCATTTTCGTCGAAGTGAAGAACTGGATCGACAAGCTGGATATCGCCGTCAAGACGCCGGCCGGCTCGGTGGACCTGTACTATTACCGTTTGAAATACGGCCGCGCCGAGACGGTAGCGATGGCTATCATGGCGGTTCTGACCGGTAACCCCATGGCGATGGTGGGATTGGCCGCCGCTGCCGGCGGCGGGATAAGCAGCGGCGCTTCGGGCTATGGCGGCGGGAGCTACGGTAATACAGGCTATGGCAATACAGGTTACGGCAACTCGGGCTACGGCAACTCGGGCTACGGCAACTCGGGCTACGGCAACACAGGCTACGGCAACACAGGCTATGGGAACCAGTACGCTGGCGGCGCCCAGGGCGCCAATCAGTCCGGCGCGTCCCCCTTCACGCCTCCCATCTCCACGGCGGTCGGATCGAATGCCAACCCGGTTCCGGCAACCGGGCCCAATGGCGATCTCACCGGCGCCTATCTGGGGCTGGCAGGCACGGGGCAAGGGTCCTACGCCAGGGGCCCCAGCGTTATCCCCAATCCATTCGACAACACCATCCTCGTGCGGAGCACGCCGCAGGAGTGGGCGCAGATCCAGAACCTGCTGCGCCAGATCGACGTGCCGCCGCGGCAGGTCCTCATCGTCGCCAAGATCTACGAACTGCAACTGAACGGCTCCTACACGGCGGGCCTGCAATCCTTCCTGGACAAGGCAAATACCGGTCCATTCTCCCGCGCCCTCAACGCGAGCGGTGGCTCCGGAGGTTTGGCGGTCACTCAGGGTTTGCTCGTCGGCCACGCCTTAGAGCTGTTGGGCCAGTTGAACCTGGCCGAGACGAACCACAACGCAAAAGTCATTGCCGCGCCCAGCATTATTGCCACGGATAGCGTCCCGGCGGTGATGAACGTGGGCCAGGACGTTCCGGTCCTCACCTCGCAAGGCGTGGTAGGCGGCGTTGCGTCGAGCGGAACCAACGTGTTCGGCAGCACGGTGAGCAACCGCAGCACCGGCACGACCCTGTCCATCACGGCGCGCATCAATTCGAGCGGCGTGGTCACCATGATGATCGATCAGGACGTCAGCGCTCCGCTGGGCGCAACGACGGGCGGTATCGGCTCTCCCTCGTTCTCCCGGCGTTCGTTCAGCACGCAGGTTACGGTTCAGGATGGAGACACGGTCGCGATCGGGGGGTTCATCCAGGACCAGGACAGCCATGACTCCAACGGCATTCCGGGGCTGAATCGCATCCCGCTGTTGGGCGCCATTTTCGGCTCCAAGAGCGTTGCCAAGGCTCGCGACGAGGTGATTGTCTTCCTGACTCCGCGGGTCATCTACGACACCAACCAGATGGCCGACGCCACCGACGAGATCAAGAGCAGCCTGAAGAAGATGCAGAAGATGATGCGCGATCAATAACGGCGCGGACCGAACCGCCGTATGATCGAAGAATGGCGTGCGTGTTTCTCACCGGCGCGACGGGCTTCATGGGCCGCCGCCTGTCCTCCGAACTGATCCGACGGGGCCATTCCGTACGCGGGTTGGCGCGCCCGGGGTCGGAAGGCCGCGTCCAGGCCGGGTGCGATGGCGTGACCGGTAATCCGCTGGAGGCTTCCAGCTTCCGCGATCTCATCGCCCCCGCCGACACGCTGGTCCACCTGGTGGGCGTCTCGCATCCCAGCCCGGCGAAAGCCCACGAATTCCGAAGCGTCGATCTCGCCTCCGCCAAAGCCGCCATTTCCGCGGCCGTCCATGCGGGCGTGCGGCACTTCATCTACGTCGGCGTGGCGCACCCCGCGCCCATCATGCGCGAATACGTCGCGGCGCGGGTCGAAGCCGAGGAAGCCATCCGCGCCAGCGGATTGAACGCGACCATCCTGCGGCCGTGGTACGTGCTGGGCCCCGGACGCCGCTGGCCCTTGCTGATCTTGCCCATATACTGGGTGCTGGGCGCTCTGCCAAAGACCCGCGACTCGGCGCGCCGGCTCGGGCTGGTCACGTTGGAGCAAATGGTCGAGACCATGGTCTGCGCGGTGGAGCGTCCCGCCGAAGGTGTGCGGCTGCTGGAGGTTCCGCAAATCCGCGCCGGGAGATGCTGAAAACCAAGACCTGACATACAATCTACAAATACATGGAAATCCTCAAGTATATCGACGTGCTCATTGGCCTGGCCGTCGTGATGGTCTTGTTGAGCCCCCTCGTAGCGGCTCTTACGCAATTCTGGATGTGGCTGTCCAACGCGCGGGCTACTCGTCTGAAAGTCGGTCTCGCGGGGCTCATCCAGCAGCTTGACGGCGATGCGTACGAGAGTTTTGAGGCTATCGAGATCACCGGTCTGCCGGCGGGGGCGGCAGTCACATTCCAACAGCCCGCCGGGATTCCGCCTATTGTTACCAACGCCAGTCCAGCCGGGGATTTAGTGCTGAAGCAGAACGTCGCGGCAATGTTGCGGGCGACCGCCGGGAATCTTCTCAATCCGGTCGGTGGAGTTCCCGCTCTGGCTATGCCCGCGGCGGCCCCGCCACCGGCCCCGCCCCGCGTGATCCAACTCTGGGCGCGCGGCGCCGAGCAGACATGGCAGATTAGCAGCCAGCCAACGAACGGCAACGGCGATACAACCGTGTCCTACCGGTTCTTAGGTCCGGCGCAGTTTGCCAGTTACCAGTGCGTAGCCACCGTCCCAACCGGCCACACCCTCACGATTACCGTCGCTTCCGGAGATTTTCAGGGCACGCCGGTCGATTGGGATGCCGCCACCGGCAGATTCTCCTACCGCGCCCATGTGCGCCCGGTGCCGGCGTCGCACGCTCTCAAACTCCACCTTACGGACGCGGCTGGCGCGCCGGCGCCTGGGGTTGCGGTCACTCTCGCCTTCGATCGCAACGCCATCTCTCATCCCGTACCTGCGCCTGCCACATGGGCGGCGGGCGAAGCCGACAAGATAGCCAATGCCGTGTTGTTGCACCCCATGATCGCGCAACCGGCATTCATGGGAATCTCTAAAGAGCGTAAGGGTGAAGTCGTCCAGCGCGAAGAGCTAATCCGGATTCTGCTGGAGTTCGCGGCCAAACCTGCGACGCCGGAGCAACAGAAGCTGCGGCAGATTCTGGCAAATGATGGCGTCCCCGACCCGACCCGCGCACTGGCCGATATTCGCGCCGTGGCCCAGCAACTGGAGTTGACAGCGCCTGCCCTTGCCGCGCACGAACGCGTCTCCAAGGCCATTCTGACCGCGGCCCAAAGCTCGTTCGTCGGCAGGATCAATAACTGGTTCGACCAGATCATGGAGCGCACCACGAGCGAGTATAAGTTTCGCGCCCAGCTCGTGACTGTGGTGCCGCCCAGGCGGATTTCGGCAATGTACATCTTGCCTCCCCTGTCGGACAGCC
>OCTA010001374.1_pt1 | contig 22388 bp, 14 predicted proteins | sample 1538991 | NCBI WGS metagenome assembly OCTA01 (sample SAMEA3539302, study PRJEB22396) | soil metagenome | biome: tundra; feature: field; material: soil | place: USA | collected 2010-05 | depth 0.15 m | reverse complement strand
TCCGCCGCCCGTTGCCGAAGGAAGCCTGGTTGCCGCCGCGGCCGCCTGGTCCACCGCGGCCGCCCCGCCCGCCCGCGTAATTGCCGCCGAAGCCGCCTCCACCACCGCGGCCGCCGAAGCCACCGCCCGGCCCGCCGGGTCCGCCACGTCCGCCGCCCGCCGCCGCTGGGCCGATGCCCATGTCCATGCCGCCCGGCCCGCCAGGACCGCCGGGTCCGCCGGGTCCGCCCATGCCGTTCATACCGCCCGGACCGCCGGGACCGCCGAATCCCCAATCATTCTGCTGCGGCATGTTCAGCCCGCTATTCACGCTGCCATTGACGACATATGCGTCCGAGCTTTGGGTGACGTCGCCCGTCCCTGTCACAGCCGCGCTCTCGCCGCTGCCGCTGTCCAACCCCGCATCGCCCGATTGATTCACATCCAGACGCTGGAAACCGCCGCCCTGTTGCGCGCCTTGCCGCAGCGAGGGCCGCCCCCCGTTCCAATTGCCGCGGCCTCCGCCTGCGGGCCCGGCGCCGGCCGCCGGCTTGGCGGCTGCCGCTTGCGTTGGCGCAGTTGGCGCCGCTGGCGTGGTGCCAGCCGTTGCTGCCGTGGGCGCCGCTGGGGCCGTCGCAGCCGGCGCCGGCGCTGTCAACTGCTTCCGCAACGCCTCGAGCGTCAGCACATTCAATTCCCAATTCGGGCTGGGTGCCTCCGGCGCTACGCCGATATCTCGCTCGACGGGAGCGAAACCCAGCATCGAGATTCGCAAACTCCAGATACCGTCGGGCAGGTTCGGAAAGGAATACGCGCCCGAGTCGTCGGTCGATGTGACGAAGCTCTTGTCGCCTTGCGTGGCCGTGATGGTCGCTCCAGGCACCGGAACCCCGCCCGATTTGACCCATCCGTGATGCTCGCTAGCCAGCAGACACGCAACCGATAGGCAGCCCGCCAGAAGCCATCTGTAGGGGCTAGGCATGCCCGGCCCGGCGTATCTGTAACCAGCGCATCTACCAAACGACCGCCTCAGGTGCTCAAGTATTCGGTTCGCCTCCATAGGTCGATGTTTTCTTAGGCGACAGCCTGTAAGAGAATGTTACCGCTCTTCTGCGGCTTCACGTCTGGGAAGCGCCCGTATAAAAGTATAAAAATGGAACTTCCCGTTGAGAGGCGCCGGCGGCGTCTGCAAGACTCCGGCGCCTAACACGGTATAATCATCGTCTGGTGTTTTACAGTTCTTTATGGAAGTGGAGAGAATTCTTTAGACGAATGAAACAGGCATTCAGCACGAGACGATCCCGCCTGCCCCTCCTGGCCGGGGGACTGGTTCTGGCGCTGGCTCTGGCGCCATTGGGCTGCAACCGCGAGCCGAAAACCGCTAAGGTAATCGCAGCCGAAGGCGAGGCGCCGGCGCTCGCCTCCACCGTGAGAACTTCGGAAATCAGCCAGGAGCCTCAGCTCCTCGACGGCTTCTATAGCATCGAAGGGAATTCCTGGCGCTGGACCGCCAAGCAGTTCCGGGTAGTGCTGCGGCCGCCCATCGGCGCGGGGCAGAGCGGAGCCACCCTTGACATGGCGCTCACCGTGCCCCAGGTCGCCATCGATCATGCCAAGTCGCTGACGCTTTCGGCCTCCGTCGAAGGCTCGCCGCTGCCGCCGGAAACCTACACCAAGGCTGGCCAGTACGAGTACAAGCGCGACGCTCCGGCGTCGGCTTTGGGCAAGCCGGTGGTGCGCATCAACTTCTCGCTGGATAATGCCATTCCGCCGACCGGCGCCGAAAGGCGCGAGCTTGGCATCATCGTCACCTCGATTGGCTTGCAGCCGAAGTAGGAATTCGCTCGTTATGAGACGGTTTTCACTTCTGCTCGCCGGCGCGGTTTGCGCGGGCCTCGCGGGCGCCCAGCCTGCATCCAAGCCGCTGTTGATCGATCACGTACGCGTATTCGATGGAACCCGCGTTCTCGACGACACAGGCGTCCTGGTCGAAGATGGCGTGATTCGCTCGGTCGGCCGGAACATCGCTGCGCCAGCCGGCGCGGATGTTATCGATGGTACCGGGAAGACGCTCCTGCCAGGTCTGATCGACGCGCACACGCACACCATCGAGGAAGCCAGCCTCAAACAGGCGCTCATCTTCGGCGTCACCACCGACCTCGATATGTTCACGCTTCCGCAATCCGCCGCCGCTATCAAGAAACAGCAGGCGGAAGGCAAACTGCTCGACTACGCGGATCTGCGATCGTCCGGTTACTTGGCGACCGCTCCCGGCGGCCACGGGACCGAGTACGGCATAAAAGTCCCCACCATCACGAAGCCGGAAGAAGCGCAGGCTTGGGTGGACGCGCGGATCGCCGAGGGTTCCGACTACATCAAAGCCGTTTATGACGACGCCCTGGAGTACGGATTAGGCAAGTCCACGCCGACCCTCAGCAAAGAGACTCTGCAAGCTCTGGCTGTCGCGGCGCACGCGCGCGGCAAGCTCCTGGTGGTGCACATCGGCACCCTGCAACAGGCCATCGACGCGATTAATGCCGGCGCCGATGGGCTGGCCCACCTCTTCATTGGGCCTGCGTCCAGCCCCGATTTCCCCAAACTCGCCGCGTCGCACCATATCTTTGTCGTCGGCACTTTGACCGTGTTGCAGACTATGTGCGCCACCAGCTTCGATTCGGATCTGGCCGCCGATCCACGGCTCAAGCCGTACCTGCCTCCCTCCGCTGACGCCGCCTTGCGGGGGACCTTCGCCTTGCCTGTGAAGCTCAGTTGCGACGGCGCCTACGAAGCCGTCCGCCAACTGAAAGCCGCCCACGTGCCGATCCTCGCCGGTACCGACGCCGGAAATCCAGGCACCACGCAAGGAGCCAGCCTACACGGTGAACTGGAATTGCTGGCGCGCTCCGGCCTGACTCCCGTGGAAGCCCTGCACGCCGCCACCGCTGCGCCCGCGGCCGCTTTCCATCTCGACGACCGCGGGCAAATCGCAGCCGGCAAGCGCGCCGACCTGTTACTCGTCAACGGCGATCCGACCGCCGATATCCGCCAGACTCGCGACATCGTCGCCGTCTGGAAGGACGGTTACCAGATCGATCGCGCAGCCTGGAAAGCGTCGGTCGCAAAACAGTTCGAGGACGAGGCCAAGGCGAAAAGCGTTCCTCCACCGGCCGGGTCGGAATCCGGCTGGATCGGCGATTTCGAACAGGAAGGCACGCCGCAGTCGAGATTCGGCGCCGGCTGGTCCCTTTCCACGGACAAAATGGCCGGCGGAAAATCGGTGGCGAAAATGGAGATCGCGCCCGGTGGGGCGGAGGCCAGCAAGAGTTATCTGCTGGTGACCGGAGAAGTCATCGCTGGCTTTGCGTTCCCCTGGTCGGGCGTGTTGTTCTCACCGGGCCCCAGCATGATGGCGCCGGCCAATCTCTCCGCCAGGAAGGCCATCCAATTCTGGGCCAAGGGCGACGGGCGCACCTATGAGATCATGTTGTTTTCCAAGCGGCTCGGCTATCGCCCCGTGACTCAGACGTTCGTAGCCGGACCCGAATGGAAGCAGTTCAGCTTTCCATTTGCCAGTTTCAGCGGCGCCGACGGCAGCGACATCATCGGTATCGCCTGGGCCGCCGGCCCGCAGACCGGCGCCTTCACGCTGGGCCTCGATAACATCCGCCTCGAGTAACGAGCCGTGGCGCAGGCTGTCAAGCCTGATGTGTCGAGAGTCATCTCGACATTTTTTCGAGGCGCCCGTTCCCTTCCCTACTTGAACGTGTACGTCAGCCCGGTGGTCAATTGGAACGAATTCTTCTTGAAGCTGGGCGGCGGATTGTTGAGATAGCTGTCGATCGCTCCCAGCGCGATGTTCAGCCGCTTGTATGCCGGCACCGTCAGCGAAATCGAAGCGTTGGCCAGCCAGTCGTTAGTGATGTTCCATGTCGGCGTCGCCGATACCGTTTGCGCCAGCACCACGCCGTGCTTGAACTTGTGGGTGAAGGCTTCGGCGAAGTTCGACGCGGCCAGGCTTTGGTCCGAGCTGGACGATCCATCGAAGCTCTGATGCAGGTACGTAAGGCTGGCCTTGGCGTCGAGCACGTTCGCCGCGCTCTTCACCACCGTCCAGCCGATCCCGCCGCCCACTTGCGACCCCAGGTCCAGACCTTGCGAGTAGTTGTGATCGAACGTCGCCTGCGCGAATCCATACATCCGGCGGGTGGAAAAGTATTCGTCGCGCTCCAGGCCGCCGTGGAGGATATCGGTTTTGATTTCGGCCGTGCCCGGCTGTTTGACGATGCCGCTGGCGAAGTTGAAACCCACCAGCGTGCGGTCGCGCGGATCGAGCCACGCTTCCATCGGCACCGCCCGCACCAGGGCGAAACCGGCGCTAAAGGTGCGGCTCTGCTGCGTGGCCTCCACCAGCGTGGCCCCGGCATTGATGGAGCCAGTCCAGTCTTCGCCCGGTCCCGGGCTGTGCATCACCTGCTGTTCGAATTCGCTGGATTCGATCACGTGGGCCGCATCCGCCACCGCGACCGTTTCCGGCGCCGCGCCCGGCGCGCCAGTCACCGTGATCTGCTTGGCCGTGGCATCCAGGCTGCCCTTCGGCAACTTGGATGTATCCGAGCTGCGGCCCAGCTTGATGTCCTTGCCGACCACAGTGTACGGGCCGGCGGCGCGCAGTTCTTTCACCTTGGTCCAGGGGATCGTCACTTCGCCCAGCAGGTCGCTCTTGAATCTCAGGTCGCCCCGGTTGGAGCGTACGAAATGCCCTACCAGCTTCTCATCGTCATTCAGAACCAGCGTGTCGGGCGGCGGCTTGGGCGGAGGCGTCTGCGCCAGCAAAGTGGCGCGTGGCATGGCCAGCCATGCCGCCAGTCCCAAACCAGCCATCATCAGGTATCGCGCGTAGTTTCTCATAAGTGCTATTTCTCTAGGATACACACCCCGAGGAAAACATCGGTGCGCGCGCTCGGGCGGGGTTCGCTTTAGAGACGTGGATGCGCCTTCGCAAAGAGGTTCAGCCCGAAAGGGCGAAAGAGTGAAGACCACGGCGTGAAGAGCGGTGAAAGAACCGGTTGGCAGGCGGAAGCGCCTGCCCCACTCGCCCGCATGTCCTCGACAGCAAAGTGGGACAGGCGCTTTCGCCTGTCAACCTACCCGGAGCTTTGTATCAGGGCGCGGCTTGAGCAGTGCCGGCGGCGGATCTATCGAACATGGCCTTTAGGCCCTGCAATGCAGGGATAGCCTCGTGGGAATTTTGTCAGCAAACTTCGCCGCGTCACGCCCGCTCAGGCGCCAGCCGGCGCCGCGCCGCGGAATCCCAGGTACACATCGTGCAGCCGCAGAATGCCCAGCGCGCGGCCTTGATCGTCCACCACCGGCAGCGCGGAAATCTGCGAGGCGCGCCGCTCCATCCGTTCCAGCGCCGACGCCAGGCTGGCGTCCGGACCGATGGTCACCGGATTCGCCGTCATGATATCCGCCGCGCGCAAGCCGCGTATGTCATCGTGATGCGCCAGCGCGCGCCGCAGGTCGCCATCGGTGATGAACCCCGCCAGCCGTCCCTCCGCGGTGACCACGCACGCTCCACCCAGCGGCAGGCGCGTCATCGCGATGATCACCTCCTTGAACGATGTCTCCGGCGGCACCATCACGGCTTCTCCGGCGCCATGCATGGCCTGCCGAACCGAAGTCCGCAGATTGCGCCCCAACTGGCCGCCCGGATGATAGCGGCCAAACTGCTCGGCCGTGAAGCCGCGCGCGCGCATCAACGCAATCGCCAGCGCATCGCCCACCGCTTGGGCCGCCATCGCGCTGGCCGTCGGCGCCAGGTTGTGCGGATCCGCTTCGCGCTCCACCGTTGCATCCAGCAGCACGTCCACCAGCGCCGCCAGCGGCGATGACGTAGCGCCCAGAATGCCGATCAGCGGCGACTGGAAATCGCGCAGCAGCGGCACCAGCGACAGCAGCTCGGCCGAGCTGCCGTTCTTCGAGACCAGCACCGTTGGATCGCCCGGCGTGTAGATGCCCATGTCGCCGTGCGCGGCTTCCGCCGGATGCAGGAAAACCGCCGGCGTGCCCGTGCTTGAAAGCGTGGCGACCAGCTTGCGCGCTACGTGCCCCGATTTTCCGATGCCGGTGACCAGCACCTTGCCCGGATGCGCCAGTATCAGCTCCACCGCGCGCACCAGCGCGCCATTCAGCCGCGCCGCCGCCTGAGTCACCGCGCGCGCTTCGATCTCCATGGCCGTGCGCGCCGCCGCCAGCCATTCCCGCTTCTCCGCTTCCTCTGCCATTCGGAAACACCATCATCGCACGGAGCACCGCTGAAGTCGTCCGCAGCCGTGACGCACGCAGTCGTGCGTGCCGCGTCGACACTCGTGTCGACGCAAGATGTTTCGAAACCGGAGCGTGAATCCGCCAACCGCCCTACCTTCGCCGCGCCGTTTTGGCGTCTAATAAACATATGCGCACTTCGCTCGTCCTGCTGTCTGTTCCCTGTCTGCTGGCGGCTTCCATTCTTCCCGATACTATTGGCCCCGCGCATCGCACCGGCCAGTCGCAGCCCGCGCTATCGGACCGCGCGGTTTGGGACGATTACGGGCTCAAGGCCTGGGAAGCGGCAACCTATAAATCGGATGTAGTTAAGTCGGGTCCGTCCACCTTCACCGTCACCGCGTGGCAGCTCCGCGATCCCACCGCCGCGCTGGCGGCTTTCGATTGGCAGCGTCCCGAGACCGCCAAGCCGTCCAAGCTGGCTCCACTCGCAGCCGCCACTCGGCGCGGCCTGCTGTTTGCCCAAGGCCAGTATCTGCTCGAGTTCGCCGGCTATCAGCCGGCCGCGAGCGAGCTGACAGCGCTCGGCCAGTCCTTGAAAAATGTCGACACCACGGCGCTACCCCTTTTGCCCGGCTACTTGCCAGCCGAGGACCTGGTTCCCAACAGCGAGCGCTACATCACCGGCCCGGGCAGCCTCGCCCGATTCCTCCCGGCCGTTCCGCCTTCCGTGGCCGGCTTCCACTTCGACGCCGAGGCGCAACTGGGCGTTTTCCACAACCCCAAAGGCGATATGACCCTGGCCATCTTCAATTACCCCTCGCCGCAGATCGCCATGCAGAAGGTGCCCGATTTCGAGCAACTGCCCGGCGCCATGGTCAAGCGCAGTGGCCCGCTGGTTGCGGTACTGCTAGCTCCAGCCGACCGCGACTTGGCCGAGCGCCTCCTGGCCCGGGTCCGCTGGCAGGCCGAAGTCACCCGCGACGAGCGAGTTCCCACGCAGCGGGACAACCCCGGAGACCTGCTCTTAAACATCTTTAAACTCATTGGGATACTGGTGCTGTTTGCGATTCTCTCCGGCCTCCTGATGGGCGCTGCGCGGGTGCTGATTCGCCTGGCGCATCGCGGCGAAGAACCCGAAGTTATGATCAGCCTGCACCTCCACTGAGCCGCAGTGCTTTTTTGTAAATCTCCTAATATGTGCACCTTGGAAAGAAATCCTCAGCCTTTTTCGAGGTCTTTTCCACCCTCGCGCTACCATTGTAAGATTTCGCGGGTTGCTGCAAGTTGGGGCATACGAGCAGCTTACGGCTCCAAAAATCGTGCCGGATTTCCGCTTGACTCAGAGGCCCGGAGGAAATAAGATCCAACTACCAAAGTTTTTGGCGGATTGCGATTCCGTCGAAACTGATTCTCCCATCGAACATCACCCCCTGGTAGAACAGGGGGGAATGAAAATGCTCACCCTTCGGGGTGAGCATTTCTTGTTTTGGGCCCCCTTTTGAGGGCACTGCGGCCTCGCGCAGGCGGAGGACGGAGTTGAGGTCTGCTCAAACGCAGCCGTGCTGGTGGTTTTCGGCCACTCACTGGCCGCGTCGACGGCTTGTAACTATCAGAAATACCTACTGTTGTCCTTTGGTCTCCGCCGTGCTCTCGCGTCACCCGAGATGAGAAAGGAATCTGCTTTGACAACGCTGCCAGGCGGCTTGACAATCGATCGGGCCTCCTATACCATCGCAGAGTCGGAAACCAGGTCCGATGAAACTCTAAGGGCACGAAATGCACTAGATTGGGAAGATTTGGTGCGTTAGATGATGTGGAAGACAGCAAGGCGCGTCCGGCGGAGCGATTCCGGCCGCATCCGGCTTGTCGATGTGCGACCGGCGCCTCTTGCGCTCTTGCCCGGCCCGGAAGCACGACGTGCAATGGGGAGAAACTGAAAATGTCAGGCATCGATTCGAAAACCGCGCACTCCGCTTGGGCTCACGCGGCCGCTTGCACGACGCTATTCCTGCTCCCATCCGTGTGGGTGGCCTACGCCCAGGACCAAGGAGCGGCCGCCATCCAAAAGAAGTTGGAGGGCGAATATCAGCTTACCAAGACGACTGCCGACAAGTCGGATATCGTCACGGCGGGCTCCGTGATTGTCCTTCACAAAGACAATGTGCTGATGCTGGTGGCCACCAGCACCAACCCCTGCCGGAATACTTACAAGGACGGCAAGGTCACGCAAAGCGCAGCCTGCCGGACCAACGAAAAGGTGAAAAAGTTCTCCCGGTTTACCAGCATGATCCCTGGCGCGAGCAGCGTCCCGGATTCCCCGGCGAGCAGAACCTTCGTAGCCGGAGAAAAGTTCTGGGTAACCAAGATCGAAGTTAAGGAAGGCAAGGATCCGGGGATCGTTCTCGGCTTCTTCACCGATGCCATCAGCGACACGCGTTATGCGACGTCACTGATGATTCCGTTCGGAGCCATCACCCCATCGCCGGACGAAGCCTTAAAAGCCGTTGCCGAGATCATCACGGTTGCCCCGTCCGATGACAAGGCCGGCGACGATAAGGGCGGCGACAAGGCAGCGCCGCAAGGCGGGCAGCAGGATGCGCCAGCGCCAAGCCAGCCCGCGGCAGCCCCCGCCGCTCCGGCTCCCGCCGAGGCTCCGCCGCCGCCGATCGAAGCCCCGCCGCCCCCGCCGGCTGACCCGGTGTCCGTCTCGGAAGGACAAACCATAGATCAAGTTGTAGCGGCTTTGGGCCAGCCCGTGAAAAAGGCCAAGGTCGGAACCAAAGACATTTACTATTACAAGGATTTGAAAGTTACCTTCGTCAACGGAAAAGTGACGGACGTACAGTAGCCCGCTCGGGCCAACTGGAAAGTGCCGACTGAGGAGATCTTCAATGAGGATGTATGGAGTTCGCACCCTGTTTTACGCCAGATGCCTGACCGCGTCTTTGGCTCTGCTTTTCTTCGCGTATCCGGCGCTTTCCGTCGATAAACCCAAGCCGGCCGCGCCCGCACCCAAGGCTGCCGCTGCCAAACCGGCAGGTGGAGGCGCCAGCGCGTCCCACAGTTCCGGCGCGGCGGGCGCGTCCCACAACACAGGGGCGTCGACTGGCTCGCACGGCCCGGCCGCTGGGTCCACCGGTCATTCAGCCACTACTACTGGCGGCGCCAGCACATCACACGGCACCGGGGCATCCACCGGTCATGCCGGCACCACTGGCGGCGCCGGCGCGACGCACGGCGCCGGTTCGACGGGCGGGCAGCACTTCGGAACCAATTCGCCCGGCGGCCATAACATGGCGACCCACGGCGGCCCTGCCGGCGGACATGGCGGTCCGACCCCGCGAGGCCACACCACCATGCAGACCTCCCATGGCGCCGTTACCAGGCGCGCGGATGGACACGTCGCCGGGTTCCACGACAACCGGCGCGGTATGGACGTTCACCACGGGATCAACGGAAGCCGGCACGTAATGGTCGAGCGCGGCGATCACTCCCGCGTCTATGTCGGCCGCGGCGGCCGCGGCTATGTGCAACGGCCTTATATGTATCATGGCCACGAATACGCCCGGCGCTCCTACTATCGCGACGGCCACTACTACAATCACTATTACGGACGCTCCTATTATCACGGCATGTACATGAATCCGTACTTCCCGAGCTACTATTACGGAGCGGCTTTCTACGGATGGGCCTACAATCCGTGGGTGAATCCGATTGCCTATGGCTGGGGCTGGGGCGGCAATCCCTGGTATGGATACTATGGCGCTTACTTCACGCCTTATCCGGTTTACGCCGCCCCGTCGCTCTGGCTGACGGACTATCTCATCGCGAATTCGCTGCAAGCGGCGTATCAGGCGAACGCCCCCGCCATGTCCAATCCCGCGCCGCTTACGCCCGACGTGAAACAACTGATCGCCGACGAGGTGAAGCAACAGGTTGCCCTCGAAAACCACGAGGCCGCCAACCCTAATGCCGAGCCGGACGCAGCATCCAGCAGCATTCAGCGCATGCTCACCGATGGCAAGCCGCACGTCTTCGTAGCCGGTACCGATCTCGACGTGACCGACGCCGCGGGCAACGAGTGCGCCCTCAGCGAAGGCGACGCGATCCAACTCCGCGGCCAGGTCGCGCCGGACGCGCAAGCCGTGAACCTGGCCGTGTTGGCCAGCAAGGGCGGTAAGGAATGCCCGAGGGGCGATGTCGTTTCCGTAGCGCTTCAAGATCTGCAGGACATGCAGAACCATATGCGCGAGACCATCGATGCAGGCCTGCAGGAACTGCAGAAGAAGCAGGGGCAAGGCGGATTGCCGGCAGCCCCGGCTGCCGCCAAGGCTGCTCCGGTAGAGAGCCAGATGGCCGCCATTGCGCCCCCGCCTCCGCCGGAAAGCGAAGTCGCCGCCGAGATCAATCAGCAATCGCAGGCAGCCGACCAGGCCGAGAAGGAAGCTACCTCTGACACAGCCGCTTCCGGCCCCGGCCCCAACGCCCCTGCACCCGCCGCCGCGCCGGCCGCCGAGCCGGTTAGCGTCGATGTAGGCCAGACCATAGATCAAGTTACAGCGGCGCTGGGAACTCCCTTGAAGATCGTTAACCTGGGCGCCAAGAAAATCTATGTCTACAAAGACATGAAAGTAACTTTCAAAGACGGCAAAGTCAGCGACGTCCAGTAACCGCCTGTCATTATAAAGCAGTGAGAGAGCCCGGCAGCGACGCCATCGCGATGGCGCCCGCGCCGGGCTTTTCGAGTTTCAGGCAGCAGCGGGTAACGTATCCTTTGTCACCATCTAAGTCCTGGTGTCACGTCGAGTTTACGTTTATCACGTGGATTCTCACTGTACACTGGCTGCTATGAACCATGACCGACTACTTGAGTTAGCGCGTATCACGCGCGCCGCTTGCCGATTGGGGGTCCTCGCCGCCGCGCTTAGTGCGGTGGCGATGGCGCAGACCGCCCCGAACACCTTTCTGGTGCATAAGTTCGTCTCCGACTTAGCGGGTGTTGCGGACCACCAGGATCCCAATCTGGTAAACCCCTGGGGCAACGGCTTCGGGCAGAGTCCCTTTTGGATCGGCAACAACGGCTCCGGCACTTCCACGCTTTATGATGGGACCGGCACAGCCAAGTCATTGATCGTCGACATACCGGCCGCTGGTGGAGCGAAGACCGGCGGACCGGTTACTGGGGTGATATTCAATACCTTTTCGTCCAATACATCGGAATTCGCGGTAGCCACGGGTAAGCCGGCCTCGTTCATATTCTGTTCCGCCGACGGCCTCATCACGGGTTGGAATTCCAGCGTGAGTTCCACCGAGGCCGAAGTCCTGTTCGATAACTCCGCTTCTGGCGCCGTCTACACGGGTTGCGTCTTGGGCGGAGTAACGGGTGCCCCCATGCTGTTTGCGGCCAACTTTCACGCTGGCACCGTCGATGTATTCGATGGCACTCCCAAGCCCGTTCACAACGCCGGCGCCTTCGTCGACTCAGCCATCCCCGCGGGGTTCGCTCCGTATAACGTGGCCATCATCGGCGGGAACGTCTATGTGGCTTACGCCAAGCAGGACACCACACAAAAAATCTCAGTGCCCGGGGCCGGCAACGGATACGTCGCGCTGTTCGATCAGACCGGCAAGCTGGTCACTACCCTGATTTCCAACGGGGCGCTGAATTCGCCCTGGGGCCTAGCTGTGGCTCCCTCCACCTTCGGACCGTTTGGAGGCGCACTGCTGGTCGGCAATTTTGGCGATGGCTGGATCAACGCTTACAACCTCACTAACGGTGACTGGCTGGCTTCGTTAAACGATCCTACCGGTGCGCCGATAGCTTATCCGGGGCTCTGGTCCCTGAGTTTCGGCAGTGGCTCCAACAGTGAAGACCCAGGCACGCTTTATTTCACGGCCGGCATCGGAGGAGGTCCCAACAACGATCCGGTGGAGTCGCATGGTCTGCTCGGCAGCATTCAGCCTGTTCCGTCCTTTCCGGTCACGGGCATTCAGAACGCGGGAAGCTTTCTGGCCTCGGATATCGCCCCCAACACCTGGGTGGCTCTGAAGGGCGCGGCATTGGCTCCGCTGCCCGTCACTTGGACGGTTACCGGCAGCACGCTCCCCACCACGGTGGGCGGAGTCGGAGTGACTGTAAACGGCGAAGCCGCGCCGGTGAGCTTTGTCAGTAACACGCAGATCAACTTCCTGGTCCCCGCCGATATCGTGCCCGGCACGGTTCGGATCGAGACCACGAACAACGGACTGGATAGCGCGCTCGTGTCAACCACTGCTCTGCTCACCGCGCCTTCGTTCTTCCTGATCGGAACCAATGCGACTAACGGTCATCTTTACGTCGCGGCGACACACGCGAACAATTCGCTGATCGGTCCCACTGGTCTCATCAGCGGCGTCACCACCACCGGAGCCGCGCCCGGCGAGACCATCGTGCTTTACGGAACCGGCTTCGGTGCCACCAGTTCGCCGATTCCGAATGGGCAGATCGTCCCAGCCCCGCTGCCCCTCCCTGCTTGGCCGACCGTGGTCATTGACGCCGTCGAAGCCCAGGTCACGTTCGCCGGTCTGGTGGGTCCAGGTCTCTACCAGATCAACGTGGTCGTGCCGGCCGGCTTAACTTCCGGAGATCACCTGATTACAGCCCTGCTGGCCGACGCCGAGACGCAGCTTGACGCGTTCCTTACTGTGACCGCCCCTTAGGTTAGTACGCCATTTCGCAATTACGATGGCGCTTTCTCTCTCGATCCGAGGGCAAGGCGCGCCTCGCCCCCAACAACGGACCCGTAAGGGCCGGGCACGCCCGGCCCTGCTCGGGCGCGCATTCAGAAGTAGTTTGTAACACGTTACCGCAATTCCCAACGCGAGTACCGACGCGGCCTTGCTATGCGTGGTGGGGAAAGAGCAGTTGGGCAAGAACCTCGCTCTTGTCCACATTCGCTTCCACGAATTCCGCGCCCGAAGCTGAAATCGTGTAATCCGCATTGTCGGCCGCCGTCACGTACCCCTTCGCGCGCAGAAACCACATCGTGAAGTTCAGATATTCGCGCGGGAACGCCATGAGGTGTTCGAGATGGAGCAGCGAGACTGCCGGACGCTCCGGGTCCTGGCGCCGCTGGTTGTACAGCAAGGACAGCACTCCCAGACGCCGGTTCGCTTCGGACTCCACGCCGGTCACAAAATCCTTCAGCTCGAAAATCGGCATCGGCTCAGCGTCCTGCTTTTCGCGCCGCGAATCGTACTCGCTGCGGCGCGCCGGGTCGGACAGCACTTCGTAGGCCGCCTTCAGAAGCAGGAACTTCTCGACATCGCCCGTCTTTGGATTGTCCGGGTGAAAACGAGCGGCCATGATGCGGTAGACGCGATAGATAGTCTCCGCTTCGGCCTTCACGCCGATCTGCAGAACGTCGTAGTAGTTGGGTTCCTCCGCTACAAGTTCGGCTCCGGCTGCGTTGTCCGTCGACGGGCTGCGCACGAGCCGGATACTCTGGGTCGTGCCGTTTCGGGTGCTCTGGCGGACGCAGTATTCCTCCGAGTGGGATCCATCCTGAGATTCGATCAGCACGACCGTTCCGGGCCTGATCGTATCGAGGCGCTGTAGAGCTACTTCGCTGCCTGGAACCGCGTCCTCCGTTGGGAGACCGGTTTCGGGCTGACCTATAACTGACGTGGGATCGTCGGCGTTTATCGAACTCTCCCGCACCGGCGGCACGGTGTTCTGCATTGCTGTTGTTCTTTCTAGCGACGCGCAGCTTGTCTAATATGAATAATACTCCGGAATACCGCCCATGACAATGGGGGGTTATCGAGGAGCGCTTCCGATCGTTATCAGGCGCTTGCTATCGCTCCAACAGCCGCGCGCCGGCCACTGCCGCCGGTCCCTTGAGATACCTCCTGGCGAAAGTGAGAAACACCGGCCAGTTAGGGGCCGGAGTGTGGCCGCTGCTGTGTTGCCGGAAAGCTATGTCGCCGTCGATAAGTGGTGTCTCGATCGCGGGGAACTCAGTCGTTCCGAGATCCTTCTTACCTAGCAGCTTGTACACCGGCCCGGCGCCGGCCGCTGCCAGAAACATGCCCTTGGCATCCACCCACCCATCACCTTGCGTGGCGCCGGCGCCGATGAACACCGGGCGCGGCGCGCACAGCGCGATCAACTCGTGAGAGTCCACCGGCAAATCATTCGGTGTGAACAGACTTGCGTACTTGATGAAGTTACCCGCCATCCAGTGATATTCGCCCGTGCCGGCCACGTTCTCCACCAACTCGCCGAAATTGCGGCGGTGCAGCCTGGCGCCCCCTTCGCCCGAGGAGCTGACATAGGCGATCGCGAAGCGCTGGTCATACGCCATGGCGACCAGCGCCGCTTTGCCATATCGCGAGTGACCCTCCACTCCCACCTGCTTGGCGTCAACCGAGTGGTCCGTCTCAAAGTAATCCAGCGCGCGGCTTGCGCCCCAGGCCCAGGCGCGCAGCGCGCCCCAATCATCCAGCTTGCGCGGCTGGCCTTGATTGACCAGACCGATGATGCCGCGCGTCAAGCCCGCGCCGTTGTCGGCTTGCACGCTGGTCGGCGTCAGAATGGCATAGCCCCAACCCAGGGCTAACACTTGCTCTTGCCAACTCGGTCCCGTGGCCGCAGGCATGCCGCGCCCGGGCGGAGGCGCAGGTCCGCGTCCGGGTCCCCGATTGCCGGGAGCGCCGAAACTGAACTCCATGATTACCGGCACCGGACCGGCCGCGTTGGCCGGCGTGGTCAACGTCAACTGGATGTCCACCGTGATCGCAGGGTACGACGAATTGTCGACGTGCCCCATCAGTTTCTTCGTAACCACCGGCACATCGCCAATCTTGTCGTTACTTGTGCTCGTGACCTCCCATTTCACCGCGGGAGTCACCTTCGGGACGCGGCCATAAACCTCCCGGTCGAAGTCTTCCACGATTTCCGGGCGGCGCCTGCTCCACCACACTTTCGCCGAGGTCACCTTCTTCCCGTTCTTCAACACCAGCGGGTCCGGCAGTTTCGGATAGGGATTGGCCTTCGATTCGTCGTAGTTGACTGCATTCTCCACCCCGGGATGATTCGGGTCCGCTCCCGGCCGCAGCGAGTTGATGTGTAGCAGATCCATCAATCGCTGATGATCCTGCTGCGCCGTCATCTCGACCGGCGGCGGCGGCCCGCCGGTTGCCTGCGATGCAGTCTGGCCGGCTAACGGGCCGCACACCGATACCAGGAGAATGAAGCTCGCCAACGATAGCAACTGTTTCACAGTCGAACTATAGGCGCATTCCCCACAGGACGTCAAGGTAGGCATGCTTTAGCTTGCCGCTTTGTGTCCGTATAATCGCTATGTGGCGCAAACGGCGACGTCCGATCTCGACTATGTCCGGCAGCACCGGGAAATCTGGGCGCTTCGTCCGGAGCTGAGAGCCGTTTACCACGGCTTTTTTGACACGCTGCTGGAAGTGGCTGGCAGTCGGCGGCCGATTGTGGAACTCGGCGCTGGCCCAGGCTTCTTTCGCGAGCATTTTCCCGAGTCTATTTCCACCGACGTCATCTTCACGCCCTGGGTGGATGTGGTCTGCGACGGTTGCCGCATGCCGTTCCGTGAGGCGAGCGCCGGCGCGGTCGTGATGCTGGACGTCATCCACCATCTGCCGAAGCCGCTCGATTTTCTGGCCGAGGTGTCGCGGGTCCTCCGGCCCGGCGGACGCCTGGTGGCGATCGAACCGTGGATCACGCCTCCCTCCTACATTCTCTATCGCTATTTCCACCACGAAGACTGTGTGCTTTCGATCGATATCGCCCAGCCATTCCGCTCCACCGGCAAGCAGGCGTTTGACGGCAACGCCGCCATTCCCTACCAGTTAGTGCGGAGGGTGCGAAACCAGCCCGCCGCCGGTCTCAAGCTGGTCCGCTGCGAACCATTTCTGGGACTCGCTTACCTGGCCGCGCTGGGCTTCAAGCGAAAGCGCAGGATGCCCGGCGCGATCATCCGCATGGCGGAGCAGTGCGAACGCATCGCCGGCCCGCTCGGCCGCCTGGCCAGCACCCGGGCATTACTGGTTTGGGAGAAGGCCTGAGTTTGGCGGACGAATGTGGCGGCACGCACTCGTGCGTGCGCCGCGGTTACACTAGAGCCGATGCGCCTCATCGTTGGGCCCGCCGGCTCCGGCAAGACCAACCTGGTATTGAACGAACTGCGCGACGCCGCGCGCAGTGGCAGCGCGGCCGTGCGGTTGCTGGTGCCGACGGCCACGCTGGCGCAGCACTTGCAGAATCAGTTGGCGCGCGAAGGCTGCGCTCTGCGCGGCGGCGCCATTCAAACGCTGTCGAGCTTTGTTCTACCTTGGGCTTTGCCGGCGGTTCAGGCGCCCGATTCCCTGATCTACCTGGCCGTCGAAGAAGCAGTGCGGCGGATCGATCGCCCCGAATTCCGCCAGGTGGCGCACCTCGCCGGCTTCCGCGGAGCGCTGGCGCGCACTCTCCAGGAATTCTCCTCGGCTGGCTGCGACAGCCAGCACTTGCGCCGGAACCTTCCCGATGCGCCGCTGGCCGCGCCCTTTCTCGCCATATATAAAGAGGTCGAGACCGCGCTCGAACGCCGCGGCCTCGCGTTGCGCGCGCGGTGCCTGCAATTGGCTGCCGCCCGCATCGCCGCGGAAGGACTGGGCGGCATGCGCACCATCTGGCTGGATGGATTTCACGCGCTGCCGGATGCGGAACTGGAAGTGCTGGCCGCACTCGGCCGTCATGCCGAAATCGTTCTCACGCTCGATTCCGCCGCCGCACCGGAATTGCGCGCCCGCCTGGCTGCGATGGGTTTTGCGGAACAACACATGCCGCGCGTCCGTTCCACACCCGCCGTGGCCGTGGTGCGGGCCGCGAACGTCGAGCGCGAGACCGAAGAGATTGCGCGCCGCATCCTCGATCAAGCCGCGGCGGGCCGGCCGTTTCGCGAAATCGGCGTGGTCGTGCGGCCGGAATCCTACGTGCCGGTTTTGCGGACCACCTTCAGCCGCTTCGGCATTCCAGCCCGCTTCTATTTCGACGATCGGCTCGACCGGCATCCCGTCACGCGCTTCCTGGCCGGCGCCATCGACGCAACGTTGGGCGGATGGGACCACCTCGAAACGCTCGCCGTGTTGCGGCTGGCACCGCGTTTTGCCGCCTCCGCCGCGATGGACCGTTTCGATTTCAAGGTGAGGGAGCAAGCGCCCGATTGCGGCCTCGGCGCATTGAAGGAGCTGGCGATCGAGGCTCGATCCGAAAAGCTGCTGCCGCTGATCGAGGAGATGGGCGCGCTGGAAGAGTGGCGCTCCTTCGTCCTGCTGCCCAAAGACTGGGCGCGGCGCTTCGCCACCCTGCGCAACCTGTTCCGCCCGGCGGTTGCTTCTTCCGACATCGCGGATCGCGAACTGGTGCCGATGTGGCGCAGCCAGACTGCTGCGCTGAAGGCGTTTGACGAAGCGCTGGCCGAAGCCGCGCTCGCGCTCGATCCGGTGGCCGAGATTCCGCTCGAGCCGTTCTGGCGCACGGTCGAATCCGTGCTGCGCCTCAAGCCGCTTCGGCTCTGGCGCGACGACGCGCGGCGCAACGTGGTCCACGTGTTGAGCGCGCCCGAAGCGCGCCAATGGGTGCTGCCCATCGTGTTTGTCTGCGGGATGCTGGAACGCCAGTTTCCGCAACCGCATCGGCAGGACGCATTCTTTCCCGATGAAGCGCGCCGACGCCTCAATTCGGCCGGCATCCGCGTGCGCACCGCGGCCGAATTCGAGCGGGAGGAGCGGGCGCTGTTCGATTCTGCGCTCACTCGCGCCACCATGCTGGTGACGCTTTCCTATCCCGAATCCAGTGGGCGCGGCGAATCCAATCTTCCATCGATTTTCCTCGAGGACTTCATCGCGCCTCCGCAGGAGGCACCGGCTGTCGCCCCGCGCCCTCGCTTTCCGCGTGAACCGCGGCAGCCGCGTCCTATCGCGCGCGCTTCCCTGCTCCAGGCGCTGGTGGAAAAAACCGCGCGCGTTTCGCCGACGTCGCTCGAGAGCTATTTGCAATGCGGTTTTCAGTATTTCGGCCGCCAGACGCTGAAGCTACAGACGCACCCGCCGCGGCCGGACCAGCGGCTCGATTTCATGCTGCAAGGGAATATTGTGCATGAGGTGCTGGCCCGCTGGTGGGTGGAGGGCGGCGATATCGCGACCGTTTTCGATGAGGCGTTCGCGCGCTTGATCGAGGAGCATCGCATTCCCGCTGCCTATCACACCGAACGCCTGCGCAATGCGATGCTCGACGATCTGCTGGCCTTCGCGGCCGACACCCAGTGGCCGCGCGGCCAGTTTCGCTCGCGCACGGAAGAGAGAATTCGCTACGCTCTCGCCGACGGCACTGAGATACGCGGCAAAATCGACCGCCTCGACGAAGCGGCCGACGGCCGCGCCTTCGTCTTCGACTACAAATACAGCAACGCACAAAACACCAAGAAGAAGCTGGACGACGAGCGGCTGCTGCAAGCGCCGCTGTATCTGATGGGCGCCGCACAGGAATTCGGCGTGACTCCGGCGGGCGTGTTCTATATCGGCTTAAAGGGCGGCGTGGAGTATGTGGGTTGGAGCGATTCCGGCGAACTTGAATCGCGGCCCATGCCGGAGCACTGGTTTGCCCGCACGCGGGAGCGGGCGCAGCGCGCGGTAGAGGAGATTCGCGGCGGCCGCATCGAAGTGAAGCCCGCCGATCGCGACCAATGCCGCTTCTGTCAGTGCTGTGACGTTTGCCGCATCGAAGTTCCGGTGGCGGCGGTCGAGGGCGCATGACGGAAGTCGTTTTCACTGCCGCCCAGCGCGCGGCAATCGAAGTTGCCGGGCCGCCGCTCGACACCTGCGTGGTGGCGGGTCCCGGCTCCGGCAAGACCACTGTCCTGGTGGAACATTTTCGCCAACTGGTGGAGGCCGGTGCAAACCCGCAGCGCATTCTCGCCATCACCTTCACCGAAAAGGCCGCCGCCAATATACGCGCCAAGCTGGCCGAGGCTTGTCCGGAGATCCGCGCCCAACTCGAACGGGCCTGGGTATCCACGGTGCATGGGTTCTGCGCGCGGCTGTTGAAAGAGAACGCGGTGTTCGCCGCGGTGGATCCGGAATTCTCGGTGGCCGATCCAAGCGATTCCTGGCGCCTCCAGCAGGAGTCGATCGCAGCCGCCGTCGAAGAGCTTTTCGAGGAACAGCCGGCCGCGGTGCGCGCGCTGATTCGCGGCCTTTCGGCGTTCGACTTCGAAGAGGCACTTCTTTCGGCTTACGATGCCATGCGCTCGGCCGGCAAACAAGTGGAAGACCTGGCCGGCTTTGCCCAACCGGCTGGAACCGGAATGGCCGATTTCGCCGCCACCGCGGCGGCCCTGGCAGCCGACGCAGCCACCACCTGGAGCTTCGCCCAGAAACAGCACCTGGGCGAAATCCGCGAAAGCGCGGAGCGCATCGTTCACGCGGCCAGTCCGCTCGAAGCCTTGCGCGCGCTGGCGGCGTTCCCGGCCAATCTGCGGAAATCGAAAAGTGGTACGGCAGCTTATGTGTTAGTGAAGACTCTGAAGGAACAAGCCGGTAAGTTGACTTACTCGCTGATCACCGAACTGTACCGGCACGAGCGCCGCACATTGTTCGACATCCTGCGCCGGTTCGACCGAATTTACCGCGAACGGAAACAGCGCGCGGGCGCGCTCGATTTCGCCGATTTGGAGGAGTACGCGGTCCGCTTTCTCGATCGCGACCCGCAAGCTCGCGCACAGTTGAAAGCGCAGTTCGACCACATCCTGATGGACGAATTCCAGGACACGAACCCGCAACAGGCGCGGTTGCTCGAACTGGTGCGATCGCCGGACCGCTTTTACGCGGTGGGCGACGTCAACCAATCGATCTTCGGCTTTCGTCACGCGGAGCCGGCCGGCTTTGAGCGGTACCGCGGCGAAGTCGAGGCTGCCGGCAGCAGGCTGGTTCCGCTGCACGATAATTTTCGCAGCCGGCCGCAAATTCTGCGCGCGGTCGAGAAGATCACGGATGGCGCAACGGGCATCGAGGCCCGGACTTTGGTGGCGCGGCGCGAATTCGCATCCGAGCGCGAGGTGGCGGTTGAAGCGATCTGCGCCACGGCGGAAGACGCGGCGGCAGCGCTTGAGATCGAGGCGCGCTGGGTGGCGCGCCGCGTGGTTGAGTTACTCGATGAATTGCCGGAGTTCACTTACAAAGACATCGCCTTGCTGGTGCGCAACACGGAGGTGATTCCGCAATTCGCATTAGCCTTGGAAGAAGCCGGCGTCCCGTACCTGGTCAACCGCGGCAAAGGCTTCTACGATTCACGCGAGGTCAACGACCTGGTTCATCTGTTGCGGGCGATCTCGAACCCGCGCGATGAAGTTAGTCTGGCGGTGGTGCTGCGGTCGCCGCTGGTGGCGGTTTCCGATGAGGCGCTGCTGGCTTTGCGGCTGCTGGCGGAGAACTTGAGCACCGCGCTGGCGCGCCTGGGCGCGGAAGCGGAATCCGAATTCGAAGCGGACGATTTCCGCGCGCTCCTGCATTTCCGCGACCGCCTGCGCCGGTGGCGACTGCTGCGCGAGAGCGTTGGTTTCGACCGCCTGCTGGCCGAGGCAATCGACGACTGCGGCTATCGAAGCTCCAATGCCGCGCGTGGCGCGGCCAATATCGACAAGCTGCTGGCGCGGGCGCGCGACGCGGCCGGGCGCATATCGCTCGATGAATTCGTTGGCGAGTTGGAAGTGCTGCGCGACTCCGACCTGCGCGAACCCGACGCCCCGCCCGAGGATTCCGCCGACGCGGTCGAAATCCTCACCGTGCATTCCGCCAAAGGGCTGGAGTTTCCGATCGTATTCGTGGCGGCATTGCAAAAGGGCGTTGCAACGGGCGCGCCGGTGGTGGCGTTTTCGCCGCGGATCGGCCTCGGCGCGCGCTGGCGCAACCCGGCGGCCGGCGGCGACAAGGACGACGTGTTTCAGCACGCCATTCGGGAAGAGCGCAAACAGCGCGAGGAGGAAGAGAGCAACCGGTTGCTCTATGTGGCGATGACCCGCGCCGAGCAACACCTCGCACTCACCTTTTCGGGGACTGGCAAGAAAACGGAGAACTGGGCGAAGCGGGTGGTCGAGAGCCTGAACTTACCACTGGCGGAAGCGGGCGACCGCGCGATCGACTACGCCGTGCCCGATGGAAATCCGTGGAAGCTGCGGCTGCTGGTGACGGACCGCGCGCCGGAATTGCTCACGCGCGCTCCTGCGGCGCGGACTTCCGGAGCAGCGCCTCCTGCGACGACATGGCTGGACGCGCCAGCGGTGACCGAGCAGCAAGACGCCAACGCCACCGTCACGGAGCTGAGTGAGTTTGCGCGGTGCCCGCGGCGGTACTATCTGGGACATTATCTCGGATTCGACGGCCGTTCGCGCCGGGTCGCGGAACGCGGCGAGGATGAGAGTCTGCCAGCAAGTGACCTTGGTACACAGGTACACCAGTTGCTCGCCGGAGCGGCGGTTCCCGAACCGGACGACGAAGCGTTGCGCCTGGCCGACAACTTCCGCTCGAGCGCGCTCGGACGGCGCGCGGCCAAGGCAACCCGTGTCGAACGCGAATTCGATTTTCTGATGGCCGTGGACGATCTGGTGATTCGCGGCCAGGTCGACTTGTGGTTCGAAGAGGGCGCGGAGTTGGTGATCGTGGACTACAAGACCGACGCCGTCAACCTGGCCGAAGCGCACCGCCGCGCACGGGATTACGGATTGCAGCTTCGGTTGTACGCGATGGCCGTGGAACAGTTGGCGGGCCGGGCGGCGGATCGCGCTTTCCTATACTTCGCGCGGCCAAACGTGACGGTGGAGATCGACCTGGCGCCGTCGCTGATCGAATCGCCCAGTGAGGTGGTCCGCGAGTTTCAAGAAGCGCAAAGCAGCTTGCAGTTCCCGCTAAACGAAGGAGAGCGCTGCCACCGCTGCCCGTTCTTCCACGACCTGTGCCCGGCCATGGGGGGCTGAGGGCCGGTCTAACAAGAGGCACGTTAACGCTGCACCGGCCGGGCTTCGCCCGGCTGTTGGCAGGTCGGGGACCTGCCCCACTTCCGTGGGAACGATTGGTCCCACATTTTTGGGTTG
>OCTA010001372.1_pt1 | contig 22400 bp, 21 predicted proteins | sample 1538991 | NCBI WGS metagenome assembly OCTA01 (sample SAMEA3539302, study PRJEB22396) | soil metagenome | biome: tundra; feature: field; material: soil | place: USA | collected 2010-05 | depth 0.15 m | reverse complement strand
GCCCGGCGCTTCCGGGTCGGGCTCGTGGCCGGCTGCGTCCAGCGCGTCTTCTTCCGGGGGGTGAACGAAGCGACGCTGCGCGTCCTCGCCGCCGAAGGCTGTGACGTCGTCGTGCCGGAGGGACAGGGCTGCTGTGGGGCGCTGTCGATCCACGCGGGGCGCGCGGCCGAGTCGAAGGAGATGGCGAAGGCCCTCATGGAGGCCTTCGAGAGAGAGCGGCTCGACACGATCATCGTGAACGCGGCAGGATGCGGTTCGAACCTCAAGGACTACGGCCGCCTGTTCGAGAAGGACCCGGTGTGGGCCGAGAGGGCCGCGGCGTTCTCGGCGAAAATCCGCGACGTCACCGAGTTCCTCGCGTCCATCCCGAGGGTCGCGACGCGCCATCCCATCGCCGCGCGCATCGCCTTTCACGACCCCTGCCATCTCGCGCACGCCCAGAAGGTGAAGGACGCGCCCCGCGCGCTCCTCGCGGAGATCCCCGGCCTGACCCTCCTCGAGATTCCGGACGGGGAACAGTGCTGCGGAAGCGCCGGAATCTACAATCTCGTGGCCCCGCAATCGTCCGACGAGATCGGCCGAAGGAAGGCGGAGAATGTCCTCTCCGTGAAGGCGGATCTCCTCGCGAGCGCCAATCCCGGCTGCACGCTCCAGATCAGGAGGCTCCTGGGAGAGCGCGGCGCGACGCTTCCCATGGCACACCCGGTGGAGATCCTGGATGCCTCGTTCGCCGGAAGGACGCTCCCGTGAAGCCCGAGGCCGTCTACTTCTTCGGAACCTGCGTCGTGGATCTCTTTTTTCCCGAAGCGGGGCTGGCGGGAATCGAGCTCCTGAGACGCGAGGGCGTCCGCGTCATCTTCCCGCGCGGCCAGACCTGCTGCGCGCAGCCGGCGTTCAACTGCGGCCACCACGCGGAAGCGCGGGCCGTCGCGCGCGTGCAGATCGCGCTCTTCCCGCGCGATCTTCCCGTCGTCGTGCCCTCGGGTTCCTGCGCGGGGATGATGCGGCACCACTACCCGGAGCTCTTCGCGGGCGAGCCCGACGAAGCCGCCGCGATCGCGTTCGCGGGCCGCGTCGTCGAGCTCACGCAGTTTCTCGTGAACGTCCTCGGCGTGCGCCTGACGGACCGGGGCGGCCCCGAGACGGTGACGTGGCACTCCTCCTGCCACGGCCTGAGGGAGATGGGGCTCGAGGCGGAGCCGAAGGGACTCCTCGCGCAGCTCGGCAACGTGCGCGTGGCGCCTTTGACACGCGAGCGCGAGTGCTGCGGCTTCGGCGGGACGTTCTCCGTGCGCTATCCGGACATCTCGTCCGCGATGGTGGCGGACAAGGTCGCCGACGTCGTACAGAGCGGAGCCTCGGTCGTCCTCTCGGCGGATGCGGCCTGCCTCCTGAACATCGGCGGCGCGCTGGAGAAGACCGGCGCCGCGGCGCGGCCGATGCACCTCGCCGAGTTCCTCTGGGAGCGGACCCGTGAGCGCTGAGACCGGCTCCACGGATTTCCACGCCTCGTCGTCGAAGGCCCTCCTCGACCCGAGCCTCAGGGCGAACTTCCGCCGGGCGATGGACGGCCTCATGGCCAAGCGAGCCGCCCAGTTCCCGGACCCAGTGGAGTGGGACGCCCTGCGCACGCTCGCGGCCTCGATCCGCGCGCGGACGCTCGCGAAGCTGCCGGCTCTCCTCGAGGCGCTCGAGGCGCGCTGCACCGCGAACGGCATCCGCGTCCACTGGGCCGAGACCGTGGACGACGCGAACGAGATCGTCCTCGGGATTCTCCGCGCGCGCGGTGCGGCTCGCCTCGTGAAGGGCAAGTCGATGGTGTCCGAGGAGATGCACCTGAACGACTTCCTCGAGAAGAACGGCGTCGAGAGCCTCGAGAGCGACCTCGGCGAGTACATCATCCAGCTCGACGGCGAGACGCCCTCGCACATCATCATGCCGGCGATCCACAAGAGCCGGCAGCAGATCGCGCGGCTCTTCGGCGAGAAGATCCGCGGCGCGGAATACACGGAGGACGTCGACGCCCTCACGGCAACGGCGCGCCGCGTGCTCCGGCGGAAGTTCTTCGAGGCCGAGGCGGGCGTGTCGGGCGTGAACATCGCGGTCGCCGAGACGGGGACGCTCGTTCTCGTCGAGAACGAGGGGAACGGGCGGATGTCCACGCACGTCCCGCCCGTCCACATCGCTCTCATGGGCATCGAGAAGGTCGTCGAGAAGCTCGAAGACGTCGCGCCGATCCTGACCGTCCTCACGCGCTCGGCCACGGGCCAGCCCGTGTCGACGTACCTGAATCTCATCAGCGGCCCGCGAGGGCCGGGCGAGAAGGACGGCCCCGGCGAGGTCCACCTCGTGATCCTCGACAACGGACGCTCGCGAATCTTCGCCGACCAGGAAGTCGCCGCGACTCTGCGCTGCATCCGCTGCGGCGCCTGCATGAACTACTGCCCCGTCTACACGCGCGTCGGCGGCCACGCGTACGAAGCCGTGTATCCGGGCCCGATCGGCTCGATCCTGACGCCGCAGACGGAAGGCCTGGCCAAGCGCCACGACCTCCCGCACGCCTCGAGCCTCTGCCACGCATGCGTCGAGGTCTGTCCCGTGAAGATCCCGATCACGCAGATCCTCGTGACGCTCCGGAAGGAGTCCGCGCACGCATCGCCGGAATTCCTCGTGAAGGGCGCCGGAGGCGGCCGCGACCGCTTGGAGGACCTCGCGTGGTGGGGCTGGCGGATGGCGCACGTCTCGCCGCTCCTCTACAAGGCGATGAGCCTCGGGCTGCGCGTGTTTGGGCCGCTCCTGAAGGGCGGCGCGGGTCCCCTGAAGGCGTGGACGCAGGCACGGACGATGCCGAGGCGCGCCCCGCGCACGCTGCACGACCTCGCGAGCGAGAAGGGGCTGCCCGATGCCTGACGCCCGCGAACGCATCCTCGGGCGCCTGCGCGCCGTCAAGCCGCACGCGTTCACGCCGTCGGACTTCTCGATCGTCGAAACGAAGACATGGTCACCAGCTGCCAGGCTCGAACGGCTGCGAACCGCAATGGCTGCCGTCCGCACGGAGTTCCTCGACGCCGCCGCGCACGATTGGCCGGAAACCGTCCGGGCGTTCCTCGTGGCGCAAGGAGCGCGCAACGTCGCGTACGGACCCGCTACCGAGGCGGGCCGGCTCCTCGCCGCGGCCTGTACCCGCGCGGGAGCGCCGGCGCTCGTCCCCTACGACCGGCCCATCGAGGACCTCAAGGCGACGCTCTTCGACGACGTCGACGCGGGCTTCACGGCGGTCAGGTGCGCGATCGCCGACACCGGCACGCTCGTCCTCTGGCCGTCGCCCGAGGAGCCACGCCTCCTCTCCCTCGTGCCGCCGCTCCACGTCGCGCTCCTCTCGGCCGCGACCATCCGCGACACGCTCCTCTCGGTTCTCCGCGACGAGGGCTGGGCGAAGGGCCTCCCGCCTAACGTCGTTCTCGTGTCCGGGCCGAGCAAGACCGCCGACATCGAGCAGACGCTCGCCTACGGCGTCCACGGCCCGAAGCGCCTCGTCGTCGTCCTCGTCTGACCGCGGAGGTGGCCCAACACCCCTCCCCGGCGTATCATTCCTGAGTACTCAGGAGGGACAGCGAAATGGGGGTCACGCTCCATCAGCTTCTCAAGACGCTCGTCGAGCGCGGAGGGTCGGACCTTCACCTCACGACGAACTCGCCGCCCATGATCCGGGTGGACGGGGATCTCATCCCGCTCGACTACCCGCCCCTCGCGGTTCCCGAGACGAAGCAGCTCGCGTACTCGATCCTGACAGACGTGCAGAAGCACCGTTTCGAGGAGCAGCTCGAATTGGACCTGTCCTTCGGCGTGAAGGGCCTCGCGCGTTTCCGCGGCAACTGCTTCCTTCAGCGGGGCGCCGTGTCGGCGGTCTTCCGGCAGATCCCGTACGAGATTCTCGGCTTCCGCGAGCTGGGCATTCCGAACGTCGTCGAGGGCCTCTGCAACAAGCCGCGCGGCCTCGTCCTCGTCACGGGCCCGACGGGCTCGGGCAAATCCACGACGCTCGCGACGATGCTGGACAAGATCAACCGTGAGAATCCGAAGCACATCGTCACGATCGAGGATCCGATCGAGTTCCTTCACACGCACAAGCGCTGCATCGTGAACCAGCGCGAGCTGCACGCCGACACGCATTCCTTTCCGAATGCCTTGAGGTCCGTCCTCCGCGAGGACCCGGACATCGTCCTCGTCGGCGAGATGCGCGACCTCGAGACGATGGAGATGGCCCTCCGCGTCGCCGAGACGGGCCATCTCACCCTCGCGACCCTGCACACGAACAGCGCCGTGCAGACGATGAACCGCATCATCGACGCGTTTCCGGCGAACCAGCAGTCCCAGGTGCGCGCGCAGCTGTCCTTCGTGCTCGAGGGCATTCTCTGTCAGAGCCTCCTCCCCCGCACCTCCGGAAAGGGGCGCTGCATGGCGATGGAGATCCTCATCCCCACGCCCGCAATCCGGAACCTCATCCGCGAGGACAAGCTGCACCAGGTCTACTCGATGATGCAGACGGGGCAGAACAAGTACGGCATGCAGACCTTCAACCAGTCGCTCGCGACGCTCGTGCACCGCCGCGTCATTTCACAGGAGCTCGCCATGTCGGTCTCCTCGCTTCCCGACGAGCTCGCCGAGATGATCGCGCGCGGCGCGGGCGTCGTCACGACGACGGCGGCCGGCGGTACGGCCGTCCCGGGCTCCCCGGCGAACGTGACACGGCGCGGGTAGAGGAAAAGACAAGGAGCCAGCGGAGGACCCATGGCGCAGTTCGTCTGGAAGGGCCGCACGCGGCAAGGAGGCACGACGGGCGGCGTCCTCGTCGCCGATTCGAAGGATCTCGCGATCGCCGACCTCAGGCGCCGGCAGATCGACGTCACGACGGTCAAGGAGAAGGGCAAGGAGCTGGCCGTGCCGAAGCTCGGCGGCGGCAGCGTCAGCGCCAAGCGCCTCGCGATCTTCACGCGCCAGTTCTCGGTCATGATCGACGCCGGCCTGCCGCTCGTGCAGTGCCTCGAGATCCTGGGCAGCCAGCAGGACAGCCGCCTCTTCCAGAAGATCATCCTGGCCGTTCGGCAGGACGTCGAGGCCGGCTCCTCGCTCGCCGAGGCGATGCGCAAGCACCCCAAGGCGTTCGACGACCTCTTCGTGAACATGGTCGCCGCCGGCGAGGCGGGCGGTATCCTCGACACGATCCTGCGCCGCCTCTCGACCTACATCGAGAAGGCCGTCAAGCTGAAGAGCCAGGTCAAGACGGCTCTCATCTACCCCGTCGCCGTCCTCTCGGTCGCGGCCATCGTCGTCTTCATCATCCTGTGGAAGGTCATTCCGACGTTCGCCTCGCTGTTCGCGGCCCTCGGCGCCGAGCTGCCGCTCCCGACGCGTCTCGTCATCAAGGCCTCGAACTTCGTCGCGAGCTACATCCTCTTCATCATCGCGGGGATCTTCGCGCTCAGCTACTTCCTGAAGCGCTACTACGCGACGTACCGCGGCAGGCGCGTCATCGACGGAATCGTCCTGAAGACGCCGATCCTCGGCGACATCATGAGGAAGATCGCTGTCGCGCGATTCTGCCGCACGCTCGCGACGCTCACCTCCTCGGGCGTGCCGATCCTCGACGGTCTCGAGATCACCGCCAAGACCGCGGGAAACGCGATCGTCGAGGACGCGATCATGGGCGTCAGGAAGTCCGTCGAGGCCGGGCGCACCATCGCCGAGCCCCTCGGCGAGACGAAGGTCTTCCCGTCGATGGTCGTGCAGATGATCGGGGTCGGCGAGCAGACGGGCGCCCTCGACCAGATGCTGAACAAGATCGCGGAGTTCTACGAGGAAGAGGTCGACAACGCGGTCACCGGCCTCATGAAGCTCATGGAGCCCGTGATGATCGCGATCCTCGGCGTCGTCATCGGGACGATCGTCGTCGCGATGTACATGCCGATGTTCGACCTCATCTCGAAGATCAACTAGTAGACTCGTCCTCGTGAGTTCCGGGCGGATGCGGGCTTTCGAGCCGCTGCACTCGATGCTGCGGGCATTCGTCGTCCTGCGCGTGGTCATCGTCTCGACGCTGCTCCTCTCGGCGTTTCTCATCCAGTTCACGTTCTCTACGTCCCTGCCGCTCAACTTCATCTACTACCTGGCCGCGTTCGCGTACTCCATCTCCATCGCGGCGATCCTGTCGCTCGACCGGATCCCCGCCGAGACGAACGCTGGCGTGCAGCTCCTCGGCGACCTCGCCGTCATCACCGGCCTCGTCTACGTGTCGGGAGGCCCGGACTCGAGCTTCACGTTCCTCTACCTGAGCACGGTCACGGCGGGATCGATCCTTCTCGGCCGGCGGGGCGGGCTCGCGACGGCGGGCCTCGCCGCGGTCTTTTACGCTGTCCTCGCCGACCTCATGTTCTTCGACGTCGTGAAGCCCCTGGAGACGGCGGAGCGCACGCGGCACCTCTGGAGTCTGCCGACGCTCGTCGGAAACGTCGCGCTCAACGTCGCCGCCTTCGTCGCCACCGCGCTGCTCGTCTCCGTCGCGTCGGACAAGTTGCGCGAGGCTCGCGCCGACGTGGAACGCCGCAAGGCCGAGATCGCCCGGCTGCAATCGCTTCACGGCTCGGTCCTGACATCGATGTCTTCGGGCGTTCTCACGACGGACCTCGACGGCCATGTCACGTACGCGAACCGGGCCGCGCAGGAGCTGCTCGGCACGCCCTCCGTCGATCTCGTGGGCCGGCCGCTCCTCGGCCTTGGACTCGTCGGCGAGGCCGACTGGAACAAGATGGCGGCGTCGGGCTCCGAGATCCTCCGCTTCGAGAACGCCCGGCGATTGCAGGAAGCGGAGGACTACTTCGGAATCTCTGCGACGGCGCTTCGGGACGGCTCGGGCTACACGATCGGGCGCATCCTCATTTTCCAGAACCTCACCGAGCTCAAGCGGCTCGAGGGTGAGGTGCGCCTCAAGGACAAGCTCGCGGCCGTCGGCGAGGTCGCGGCAGGAATCGCGCACGAGATCCGCAACCCTCTCGCCTCGATCTCCGGGTCGGTCCAGGTCCTGAAGAACTCGTCCTCGCCGGGGTCGCCCGAGCAAAAGCTCATGGAGATCGTCGTCGCGGAGTCGCATCGCCTGTCCACGATCCTGGAGGACTTCCTGAGGTACGTGCGCCCGAAAGAGCGCGCCGTGGAGCCGGTGGACGCGCCCGCGGCTCTCGACGACGTTCTGACACTTCTGGCGCACGGAGACGAGATCTCCTCGCGCCACCGCGTCGTGCAGGACTTCGACCCGCCATCGGTCGTGGTCCAGGCGGACCCCGGGCAGCTCCGCCAGATCTTCTGGAACGTCGCGCGCAATGCGCTCGCCGCGATGCCCGGCGGCGGCACGCTCACGGTCTCGGCGCACCTTCGGGGAAACCACTGGAGCGTGTCGTTCGCGGACGAAGGCCACGGGATGACGGCCGACGAGCGGGACCGCCTCTTCACGCCCTTCGCCCACAGTTTTCCCGGCGGCACCGGGCTCGGCCTCGCGATCGTCCACCGGATCGTCGAGGAGCACGGCGGGGCGATTCGCGTCGACACGACGCCGGGGCGCGGCACGACCGTCTCCATCTCGCTTCCCCTCGCCGGCCCCGCGCAAGGAGCGAGCGCTCCGGCCGCGCCCGAACGCGCCACGACGGAGGTTTCATGACGGCCGAAAACGGCCCCCGCCTTCTCGTCATCGATGACGAGGCCGGCATCCGGGATATGCTCACGATCCTTTTCCAGAAAGCGGGCTACCGCGTCACGGCGGCGGCCGGCTGCGTCGAAGGCCTGGCCGCGCTCGCCGCCTCGCCGCCAGACCTCGTGATGACGGACCTCAAGATGCCGGATGGCAGCGGCCTCGACATCCTCAAGAAAACGCGTGAGTCGAACCCCGATCTGCCCGTCGTCATGATCACGGCGTACTCGTCCACGAAGACGGCGGTCGAGGCGCTCAAGGCCGGAGCCTACGACTACATCGCGAAACCCTTCGACGTCGAGGAGCTCCAGCACGTGGTCGCGCGTGCTCTCGAGAAGAAGCGCCTCGTCGATGAGAACGTCGCGCTCAAGGAGCGAGCCGAGGGACGTTCCGCGGCGGGGGTGGTGGGCATCTCGCGGAAGATGCGCGCGCTTTTCGACCTCATCTCGCGCATCGGCAAGACGACGTCGACGGTCCTCATCGCGGGTGAGTCGGGCACCGGAAAAGAGCTCGTGGCCCGCGCGATCCACCAGGCCTCTGCCCGCGCGGCTCAGCCCTTCATCTCGATCAACTGCGGCGCCATGCCCGAAAATCTCCTCGAGTCGGAGCTCTTCGGCCACGAGCGCGGCGCGTTCACCGGTGCCGTGAAGGAGAAAAAGGGGCTTTTTCACGAGGCCGAGGGCGGGACGCTCTTCCTCGACGAGATCGGCGAGACCTCCGTCACGATGCAGGTGAAGCTCCTGCGCGCCCTGCAGGAGCGGGTCGTGCGCCGCGTCGGCGGCAACACCGAGGAGCCGATCGACGTGCGGATCATCTGCGCGACGAACAAGGATCTGCAGAAGAAGGTGGCCGACGGGACGTTCCGCGAGGATCTCTACTATCGCATCAACGTCATTCCCGTCGCGCTGCCGCCGCTCCGCGACCGCCGCGACGACATCCCGCACCTCGTGCGCCACTTCCTGAAGAAAGTCTCCGAGGAACAGGGCATCCAGGAGAAGCGGATCACGACCGAGGCCCTCCGGCTCCTCGAGGCCTACGCGTGGCCCGGCAACGTGCGCGAGCTCGAGAACCTGATCGAGCGCACGGTCGCGCTCGAGCCGACCGACGTCATCACGACGGCCTCGCTGCCGGACACGTTCCTGCACCCGGCGGGCCTGCCGCCCGCGTCCTCCCTCGAGGGGTTCGACCTTCCCACCGACGGGGTCGACCTCGAGGCCTACCTCGAATGGCTCGGCAAGCGCCTCATGCAGCAGGCGCTCGAGAGGACTGGGGGCGTGCAGATCCGCGCCGCCGAGCTGCTCCGGATGTCGGAACGCTCGTTCCGGTACTACGCGAAGAAGTACGGCATCCGCCGCGACAGTGAAGAGACCCCGGACGAGCGTGCTGCCGTTCCGCCGGCGGTCGAGGAGTCGTGATCCGCCGCCGCGCGACTGTCTCTCTCGCGGCCCTTCTCGCCGCGAGCGCCTGCTCGCGGCCGGCGACCTCCCCCGCGGCGCCAGCGGGAACTTCGGCGCCGGCGCCGGCCGCCGGCCCACGCGTCGTCCTGCCGTCCGGCGCGGCGATCGCCGTCGAGGTGGCCGTCACGGATCAGGAGCGCGCGCAGGGCTTGATGTTTCGCGAGTCGATGCCACCTTTCGCCGGCATGGTCTTCCTCTTCGACGGCCTCGAGATCCGGCCGTTCTGGATGAAGAACTGCCATTTCCCTCTCGACATGATCTACGCGACAAAAGACGGAACCGTTGTGGACGTGCTGAAGAACGTCCCGCCCTGCGCCCCCGATCCCGCGCCGTGTGCGAGCGTCGTGCCAGGAGCGAAAGCCGACACCGTCCTCGAGGTCAACGCGGGCCTCGCCGACGCGAACGGCGCCATCCCGGGAGCGAAGCTGAAGTGGGTGGGAATTCCGGGACGGTAGAAGAAGAGCTGACCGGCGTCTACGACCCCCCCGGCACGAACCGGAAAAGGCCGCGGCCGATCGTCGCGAGGTAGAGGCCGGACGCGCTCCGCGGGTCGCCGGCCCAGCCCGCGACGACGAGGCCGGTCTCCGGCATCGTGACGGCGATCCCGCCTTCGGTGTCGTCCTCGGGCCGGAAGACGAGAACCGAGCGCTCCTGAGAGAGCGCGACGCCGATGGGCTCGGGCACGAAGTGCGTCACCGCGCGCGGGCGCCCGAAGCCGCCCGACAGAATCCTGCCGCCGCCAGGCAGCGGCCGCCGGGCCCACTCGGTGCCATCCCACCACAGGGTGAGGCCTTCCGCGTCGGCCGACCATGTCTTCAGGCCGCTTTCCGGAAGGCGGGCGCGGCGGACGTCCTCGACCCGCGATTTCAGGCTGCCGAGGCGCCGCCACGCACTTCCGCCGTTCAGCGACTCGAAGACGCCCTTGTCCGTCGCCGCGAGGAATCGCCCTTCGCCGTCCGACGCGAATGCGCGCGTTCCGGCGTCGAGCACCTTCGTGAACGGCGCGCCCACGTGCGCGGCGCGGTAGATTCCATCCGGCGCGCCGGCGACGAGCGCGCCGCCCGCGGATGCGAGTGAGAGCACCGTCGCGGGAGGAGACGCCGCGAGGCGCTCCACGTCACCCGTTGCCGCGTCCACGCTCCACAGGCCGCCGCTCTTCCCGTCCGCGGCACGCGCGACGACGACTCGGCCCGACGGAAGCACCGCGACGGCCGAGACGCGCGCCTCCGAAAGGCCGCGGTTCGACTCCACGAGCGTCAGCCCGCCGTCCTCGGACCTGAGGACTCCGTCGGCTTCGGTGCCGACGAGGAGACGCGACGGATCGCGCGGATCGAAGACGAGCGCGGTGACGACGACGTCCGCCGAGATGCGCCGGAAGCTCTTGCCCTGGTCGCGGCTCTCGAACAGGCCGCCCGTCGTGCCCGCGAGGATGCGATTCGGGTCTCGCGGGTCGACGCGTACCGCCTGAGTGCGGCGATCGGTGAGCCCCTCGCGATAGCGCGTCCAGCTCGCGCCGCCATCCGTCGTGCGGTAGACCCAGCCGCACGTCGCCGCCCAGAAATCGTTCGGATCGCCCGTCGAAAAATCGATCCCGAAGACCTCGGTGTCCTCGACCATTCCGTTGGCGATGCGCGCCCAGGTGAGGCCGCCATCCAGGGAACGGAAGGGATGGCGGAACGACCCGCAGTAGAGAACACCCGGCCGGACCGGGTCGAACGCCATGAAAGAGACGCCGCTGCCCGCGTCGAGCGGCGGCGCGGACGCCCGCCACGTCAACCCGTCGTCCTCCGAGATCTCGAGGCCCCAATCGCCGCCGACGCCGACCGCCTTCCGGCCGGACCGCGAGGTCACGGCGACGACGCGCGCCCCCGCGCGATCCTCCCAGCGCCTGACGACCTCGAACGAGCGTCCGAGGTCCGTCGAACGGGCGAGGAGACCGCCTTTGACGACGCCCGTCAGGCCGACCCAGACGGCTCCGGAACGCGTGGGGTCGACGGCGAGAGAAGTCACGGCATAACCAGGAAAGAGGGCGCCTCCGGGCGGCGACGTCCACGAAACGCCGCCGTCGCTCGAGCGGTAGATGCCTCCCTGTGCCGTGCCCGCCCAGAAGACACCCGGCAGGGCCGGATCCGCGGCGAGCGACTTCACCTCCGCGCCCGGAAGCGGATACCGATACCACGCTCCCGGCGTGCCGCGCGGGGGCTCGCCCGCGAGCGGGAACGACACGAGGAGCGCGCACAGGAGGCCTGCCAGCCGGAAGCGCATGCACAAGTTTAGCGGGAAAGCTGTCCGCGGACCGCGCCTCGCGTCCGGTGGCCGGTTCGACTATTTCCTTGGGGTGTTTTTCTTAGAAGGGGAATCAGGCACGGTCGAGGTCTTCGCAGTCGCTCCGTCGGAAGCCGCGCCCGGGCCGGACTCCCTCTTCACCTTCGAAGAATCCTTGGAATCCTTCTTCTCCTTCGAAGAATCTCCCGCCGAGTCGCCCTTTGTCCCGGCTCCGGCATCGCTCGTGGCACCGCCGTCCCCTTCTTTCCCCTTCGAAGAATCTTCCTCTTTTCCTTTCGAAGAACCTTCCGGCTTCCCTCCGGATCTCCCGTAGTCCGTCGCATAGAAGCCCGAGCCCTTGAACTGGACCGCCGGAGACGAGAGGAGCTTCGTCAGCGCGCCGGCGCAATGAGGGCATTTCGTGGGCGCTGGATCGGAAAAGCGCTGGATGACCTCCGTCTTCCGCCCGCACCTTTTGCACTGGTATTCGTAGAGGGCCATGTCCGTCAGCCCGCGGTGCCGCCGCCGGCCGCGGGAGTGTTGCCGGAGCGTGTCTTCCACTGGATCTTCCTGATTCCGCTCGTCAGGACGTCGCGGCGCGTCACGAGGTGCAGCACCCAGAAAGCATAGACGAGCCTCGCGTTCGTCGAAACGTCGCCGGGACCGGCGGTGATGAGGTCGCGGAGGGTGCGGCGCCCGTCGACGATCGAAAGGAGCTTCAGGTCGCCTTCGCTCCAGGAGACGCCGGACGCCCCGGCCTCCACCTCGCCCCGTTCGAAGACGGTCCAGGAGGGTCCGAGCCGCAAGGCGACGCGTCTCGGATCGGGCAGCTGCCGGATGCCCTCGGCGATGACCTGGGGCGTGGACACATCGAGCTGGATGAGCTCATCCGTCCGGAATCTCCCCACCTCGAACGTCACCGTGCCCTTCTCCCACGAGAAGATCGAATAGAGAATGGCCTTCACCTGTTCGGTGACGATCTGGCGAAGCTGGTCCGGCGTGAGGACGCCCATTTCGACTAGAAGCTCGCCATGGCGCTTGCCGTGAGACGCGTCGATCCGGCTCGCGGAGATGCGCAATTCCCCGGACGTGATGGTCGCGCTCTTCTTCAGGTACGCGCCCAACGAATCGTGAAGATCCGACGACGTCGCGAAGATCACGTTCCCGCCCATGAGATAGATCTTCTTGACCACGTCGCCCGACGTGGCGGTGACGACCCCCGGGACGCGATGATGGTGAATCGTCCGGAGAATCTCTGGAAGCGGCTCTTCCGCGAGATCGCCCGTATATTGAAACAGGGATTCCGTCACGCTCGGCGGATTCTACTCACGGCGCCCGTTCGGCGCCTTGCTACGATCGCCCCGTGATCACCTTCGAGGAAGCCCTCGCGAACGTGGTGGGGGCCGTAACGCCGCTCACGGCCGTCGCGGTCTCGCTCGGCGAGGCCGCGGGACGGGTCCTCGCCGAAGATGTCGCGGCAGACCTGCCTTTTCCGGCATTCGACATGACCGCGATGGACGGCTGGGCCGTGCGCGCGGCGGAGGTCGGCAAGACGCCTTCTCTCCTCGCGCGCGCGGGAACCGCGGGCGCAGGGCGCGTGACGGGCCCGCTTCCCGTCGGCGCGGCGTGGAAGGTGATGACCGGCGCCCCGATGCCGCCTGGCAGCGACGCGGTCGTCCCCGTCGAGGACGCGGCCGAGATCGATGAGAAGACCGTGCGGCTCGACGTCGCGCCGCACCCCGGTGCGCACGTTCGCCTCCAAGGAGAGGTCTTCCAGAAGGGTGCGCTCCTTCTCCCCGCAGGCCGCCGCCTCACGCCGGCGGACCTCGTCCTCGCGGCCGCGGCCGGGCGCGCGACTCTGCGGGTGGCGCGTCCGATCCGGGCCGCGGTGCTCGTGACCGGAGACGAGATCGTCGCGCCCGGGACGGCACCCGGTCCCGCGCAGATCCGCAACACGAACGGACCGCTTCTCATCGGCGCGCTGCGACGCGCCGGCGCCCAGGTCACGGACCTCGGCGTCGCGCGCGACATGGAGGAATCTCTCGTCAAGGCGCTTTGCGGCGCTCTGGAGCGCGGCGACGATCTCCTCCTGACGACGGGCGGCGTCTCGGCCGGCGACTACGACTACGTGGCGACGGCTCTCGAGACCGCGGGCGCGTCGATTCGCTTTCACAAGGTCGCGATCCGGCCGGCGAAGCCGGTGCTCTTCGCGACGAAAGGGGCGACCCTCGTCTTCGGCCTGCCCGGCAATCCGGTTTCGGCCGCCGTGGGCTTCGACTTTTTCGTGAGGCCCGCGCTGAGATCCGCGGCCGGGATCCTGCCTCCGCTGCCCCCCCCGCTGCCAGCTCGCCTCGCCAGCCCCGTCCGGAACAAAGGGCCGCGCCTCGCGTTCCACCCGGCGTCGCTCTCGCTGCGAGACGGCGAGGAGATCGTCGAGCCCATCGCGACGAAGGGGAGTCACGACGTCCTCGCACACGCGCGGGCGAACGCCTTCCTCGAGCTTCCGCCCGGGTCCTCTTTCGCGGCCGGCGATCTCGTCCCCGTGCACCGCGGCTCTCCGGAGAGCACGTTTTGAAGGGTCGGCGCGTCGGCGTCACGGGCCTCGGCTGCCTCACGCCGATCGGAAACGGCGTTCCCGCGTTCACCGAGGGGCTCCGCTCCGGACGATCCGGCGTCTCCAAGATCACGCTCTTCGACCCGGCCTCTCTCGAGGTGTCGATCGCCGCCGAGGTGAAGGGCTTCGACCCCGAGTCCGCGCTGAGCGCGAAGGAGCTCCGGCACGTCGGGCGCGTCGTCCCGCTCTCGCTCGCCGCCGCCGGTGAGGCGCTCACGGGCGCGGGAATCGACACGGAAAGGCTGTCCCTCGACGAGCGGCGCAGGATCGCCGTCGTCTTCGGCACGGGCGGCGGCGCCGTGGATTTCTTCGAGCGAATGTACGGCCACTGGTACCGCGGAGACCTGAAGAAGGCCTCGGTCTACTCGATCCCGACCGGCACGATGGGAACGCTCTCCTCGGAGATCTCGATGCGTTTCGGCCTCAAGGGCCGCTCTCACGTGATCACGACCGGCTGCACGTCCTCGGCCGATGCGCTCGCCTACGCGGCGCGGCTCGTCGCGTGGGGCGACGAGGACCTCGTCCTGACGGGCGGCGCCGACGCCGTCATCACGCCCGGCATCATGACGGGTTTCTCTCTCATGCAGATCCTCTCCACGGCCCGCGTGGACGCCCCGTCGACGGCGAGCCGCCCGTTCGATGCGGGGCGGGACGGGTTCGTCCTCGGCGAGGGCGCCTGGATGTTCGTCCTCGAGCCGCTCGAGCGGGCGCGCGCGCGCGGCGCGAGGGTGCTCGCCGAGGTCTGCGGCTACGGCACGACCTGCGACGCGTACCACCGCGTGCGCCTCGACGAATCCGGCGAGGAGCCGGCACGGGCGATGCGCGAGGCGATCGCCGACGCCGGCCTCTGTGCCGAGGACATCGGCTACGTGCAGTACCACGGCACCTCCACGCTGCTCAACGACCGCATCGAGACGCGTGCGACGAAGAAGGCGCTCGGCGACGCGGCCACCCGAATTCCCGGCAGCAGCGTGAAGAGCCAGATCGGGCACCCGCAGGGCGCCTCGGGAGCGGCCGGGCTCGCCGCGACGTTGCTCGGGATGCAGTGCGGCTTTCTTCCGCCGACGCTCAACCTCGAGACCTCCGATCCTGACTGCGACCTCGACTACGTCCCGAACGTGGCGCGCCCCGCCCAGGTCGAGTTCGCGCTCTGCAACGGGATCGCTTTCGGCTCGAAGAATTCCGCGCTCATCCTCCGCAACGGCCGGTCCCTCTGAGGCAAGGGCGATGAGCTTCTGGGTTCCCCGCCGGCGCCCCGAACCCGAGCTCCTCGACGGCGCCGGCGTCCCGGCGGGCGAGGCCGAGGCGAGCCTCGCCGACATCGAGTGGGTGCACCACAGGCTCGGCGGCCGGGCCTTGGTCCGGCGCCGCCTCCAGCCGTTTTTCGCGGCGCTGGCCGGGCGAGAGGACGCGCTCGACGTCCTCGACCTCGGCTGCGGCTCGGGGCACGTGGGTCGCGACCTCCTAGCGGCGGCCGGCGAAGCGGGAGTCAACGTCCGCGTCTTCGGCCTCGACCGGAAGACGTCGCATGCGCGGCTCGCCGCGCGCGGAACCGCCGTCGTCGCCGACACATTCCGGCTTCCCTTCGGCGACCGGAGCGTGGACGTCGTCCTCTCGACGCTCTTCCTTCACCATTTCTCACCCGGCGAAGCGGCGACTCTCCTCGCAGAGGCCCGCCGCGTGGCCACATCGGCCATCGTAGTTCTCGATCTCACGCGTCACCGCCTCGCGCTCGCCGCGATCGCCTTGGTGGGACCGGTCGCTTTCCGAAGCCGGCTCTCCGTGGCCGACGGGAAGACGTCCGTGAGGCAAGCCTACACGTCCGACGAGATCGCCGCGATCGCCGCACCCGTCCTACCGGGCGCGCGCGTCACGATGGCCTCGCGCTTCGTCTGGGAGCTCGTCTGGAAGCGCTCCTGAAGGACGATTGCGACGTCGCGGTGATCGGCGGCAGCCTCGCGGGCTCCGCCGCGGCGTGCGCCCTGGCGCGCGCCGGGGCGCGCGTAATCGTCCTCGAGAAAGCGCGCTTCCCGCGCGACAAGGTCTGCGGGTGCTTTCTTTCGGACGAAGCGCTCCCGGTTCTGGGCCGAATGGGACTGGGAGAAGAGCTTCGAAGGAACGAGGCGGAAACGATCACGCGCTTCCGGCTCGTCCGGCGCGACGGCATCGCCGTCGAGTCCCTCCTTCCGAAGCCCGCGATGTCGATTTCGAGGGGCCGTCTGGATTCTCTCGCCGCAAAAGCCGCCGAGCGCGCGGGAGCCCGGATGCGCTTCTCAACCACCGTTCTTTCCGTCGAAGGAGATCTTCAGCGGGGCTTTCGCGTCAAGGGCCTCGATTGGGAGCTGAGGGCACGCGCGGTGGTGGGCGCATGGGGACGCTACAGCCCGCTGGACGGGCGCCTCGGCCGCACGTTCATCCGAAGAAAACCAACCTTGTTCGGATTCGGAAAGATGCTCGCGGGAAATAGCGAACGCCTCACCAGCCGCGCGGTCCTGCATTCCCTAGAAGGGGGCTATCTCGGCCTCTCGCGCGTTGAAGAAGGCCGCATCAACCTCGCAGGCCTCGTGACGGCGGCCGTTGCGAGGCGGGCACACTCTTCCCTCGATGAGCTCCTTTCGGAAGCCGCGCACAAGAGCCGCGCACTTGCCGCAGATCTCGAAGGGTTGTCTCCGCTGACGGGACCCGTTCTCCTGTCCGAGCCCGTTCATCTGGGCGCGCACGGCGCGCTCGCGGGAGGCGTCCTCTGCGTGGGTGACGCCGCCGGCGTCATCGACCCGTATACGGGCACCGGGATGTCGCTCGCGTTGCTCTTCGGCGAGGCCGTGGCCGCGCCGCTCGCCGGTTTTCTCGCGAAAGATCTCGACGCGGACGAGCTCCGGCACGCCCATCTTCGCCGGCACCGCGAGATCGCGGGCAGGCGCTTTTTCCTCTCGCGCCTGTTTCGCCCGTTCTTTTCCGGCGGCGTCGCGTCGCGATTCGTCTCTCCGGCGGCGGCGCCTATCGCATGCTGGGCGGCGCGCGCCACGCGAGCGTGATCAGCGCCGCACCGCGGCCTTTTTCCGGGCCGTCTTCGCGGACCTTCGCGTCGCGCGTCTTTTCCCGGCCTTCGGGAAGAGCCCCGTCCGGATCGTCTCGATCTGAGCGAGGTGGATGCGATCGTGGCCCGCATACGTCGCCACGGTGAACCGGATCGACTCCTCGCCCCGCTCGGCGTGCAGGCCGACGCGATCCCAGGCCTCCGCGGGCAGGCGCTCGAGGAGGCCGAGATTCACGGCTCGCGCCATGGCGAAGTCGTCCGCGAGGTCGGCGGCTTTCGCATTCATCGGGCCGAGGCGCTCGACGAATGCGTCCTGATCGTAGCCGGGCAGCGGCGGCCGGTCGTGCGCGCCGATGAAACGATAGCGGCTTCCCAGGATGACCTCGCCGTCGGCGAGGTGCGCGACGATCTCCTTGATGCACCACTTGCCCCGAGCGGGTTTCGTCTCGAGCTGCTTCTCGGTCAGGCCCCGGATCAGCCTCCGGACGCGGTCCGGGGTCTCTGCCATCACGGAGACCGGGTCGTCGCCGCCGAGAGCGGCGGCATAGCGGGGCGGGACGACGGGTCCGGGGGATCCAGCGGCCATCGGAATCTCTCAGCGGATCGCGGCCGCGATGTCCGCGGCCGAGACCGGTTTCTGACTCCTCAGACGGATCTTTCCGCCCGTCCGCCACGCGATCCAGTAGGGCGACTTCTCGATGCCCGACTCCTTCGCCCACTCCCCGTCCGGATCGAAGACGACAGGCCGGCGGACGCTGCGCGCGCGCTTGACCGCGTCCCTCACGGGCTCCTCGCCGAACACGATGAAGCACTCGATGCCCTGCTGCTCAAGCTCTCCGGCCGCGGTGAGCGCCAGGGGCAACGCTTCCTTGAAACCGCTGCCCACCGTCGGCGTCAGATAGACCGCAGCGCAGCCCGGCGGCGCACAGTTGCGCAGGACGACGGCCTCCATGTTCGACTCGAAACCCGAGTATTTCTGAAGCGCCTGCGGGCCGATCTCGCCCGGCGGCTTGAGGTAAAGCCAGAGCCCGACCGCGAAGGCGGCGATCACGAGAAGGATCGCGGTCCCCGAGGGACCCATCGAAACCTTGCGCTCGTCGAAGTGGAATCGCGAGGTGGTCGCTGCCCTCGGGGTCGCCTCGCCGGCCGCGGTCGGGTGCGCGGCGGGCGGGCGCGAAGTTGGAGGAGGTGAGGCCGAACCCATGTTCGGGGTCATTGTAACGGAGCGAGCGCCGCCCGAGCGGCGCTCGCTCCGCCGTCAGGCCGCGGGCCCCTTGCGGACGGAAACCGAGCCGGACGTCGAACGGATGATCAGCTTCGGGCCGCCTCCATTCAGCTTTCCTTCGCCCGAGATCGAACCCGGCCGGCGCGTGACGACGACCTCCGGGAACTGCGACGAGATGGCGTCCGCTTCCATCTCCGCGCCGGAGACGCGCACGTCGATGTCGGCGCGGTAGTTGGCCGGAAGCGTGACCGTCACGTCGCCGCCGCTCGTCAGGAGCTCGCCGCCCGGCGCGGCCGTGCTCGATATCTCGCAGACGATCGTGCCGCCGGACGTGCGCGCCACGACCGGCCCATGCACCTTCTTCAGCGTGATGTCGCCGCCGCCCGTTCGGGCCGTCACCGACCCGCCCGCCGACCGGACGACGACGTCGCCTCCGGCCGTCTCGAGGCGCGCGTCCCCGCTGACGGCGCCGGCCCGGATGTCGCCGACCGACGTCGTCGCCTTGAGATCGCCCGTCACGCTCTCGATCCGGATGTCGCCGCCCGCCGACGAGAGCTCCGCGCCTTTGCCGGCGCTCTTCACGCGGATCTGGCCGGACTGCGTCGAGATCTTCACGCGGCCACCGACCTGACCGGCCGTCACGTCGCTCGGCGCGTAGCTGAGGACGAGGTCACCCTCCAGATCGCCCTTCGAGATCGAGCGCCCCCACGGATCCGCCGCCACCGGAGGAATCGGAGGGATCGAAGGTACTGTCGGCACGGGAGGGACCGGGGGGACGGGCGGGATGGCGGCGCGAGGCGCCGGAGCGGGCGCCGGCACCGTCACGACGAGCGGGCCGCGCCCGGACGTGAGCTTCTTCGCCTGCGCCTCAGTCGTGCCCTCGGCCAGGAGGAGGATCCTGCCGTTCAGGTTCGAGCAGCGCACATGTGCGCCGCCGCCGCCCACGGTACCTTCGTAGGCACGGTTCAGGTGGACCGTGACTGTCCGGGAAAGGTCGCGGCTCATCTCCGCCATTTCGCGGTTCAGGTCCGCGAGCGCCTCGTTCAGCTCGGACAGATCGATGACCCCGTCGTCGCCCTCGTCGCTCTTGCGGACCTTGCGCTGCTTTTCCCGGATCTCCGCGCGAAGCTTGTCGTGCTCGGCGCGGATCTTGTCCCGTGCCGCCTTCGACTCGTCGCGCGCGCGCGCCGCCTCGTCGTCGTCGGCGGCCGCGGGAAGCGCGAACGACGAGAGAATCTCGCCGCTCATCGTGTGCCCCTCGAAATGGAAGCCGGCCCTCGCGGGCAGTGTGAGCGCGATGCCGCCGTTGACGGTGCGAACGTCCACGCTCACGCCCTTCTGCAGCTCGGCGAACGTGGCGCGGATCGCCCCGTTCACGGTGTTGAGCTTCGCCTCCCGGCGTGCGCCGGTGACGTCGATCTTCCCGTTCACGGTCGAGAGGTCCATGGGCGCGGCCAGATCGAGGACGCTCACGGCGCCATTCACGGTGGAGACGCTCAGTGACAGGCCAGGGAGCGTCGTGATGCGGTACTTCACCTCGGTCCGCCACGTGTGGTCGTCGTCGTCGCCGTGCACGTTCCAGCCCCGACCGCTCCGCCGGACGGTGACACCCGGCTCCTCGGTAAAGAGCGAGAGCTCGCCATTCTCGTTGACGAAGCGCACCTTGACGTCCTCGAGCCTCTTCTTGGCGATCGCTTCGGTGGACGCGTGGACGGTCACGTCGACGTCGGCCTTGAACGACGGGCCGGAGAGAATCTCGACGCTGCCGTCGACGTTCTCGACGGCGAGGGACCTCAGGTTGCCGGACGCCACGAAGCTCTGCGTCCGGCTGGCGCGGGCGGTCAGCTCCCGCGCGTCGGCGCGAAGGCCGGCGGCGAGCGTTAGGAGGACGAGAGCCGCGATGAGGAGCGCCCAGACGGCGACGCGACTCCCGCCGCGCGCGGGCGTCCCTTTCGAGGGAGAGGGGAAAGAGGTCGTGCTCATGCTGACAAGACGCTCCCGTAGGAAAAAGGTATCGCCATCAGGTCTCGAGTCTCTTCAGGGCGAGCGCGGCCTGGCTGCGCACGTAGCCGTTCTCGCGGTCGTCTCCGGCCTTCTGCCGGAGCGTCTCGATCGTCGTCTGGTCCTTCAGCACGGTGGCGGACTTCGCGAGCCCTTCCACCGCGAGAATCCGGACCGCAGGGTTCACGTCCGTCTTCAGCGCGTGCGCGAGCGCGTCGCGGATCTCGGGGGTGGGCGGCATCTGCACGAGCGCCTCGGCTGCCTTCTTCCGCACGCTCGGGTTCTTGTCCGCTTCGAGCGTGCGCCGGAGCAGGCTCACGATCTCTGGAGAGACGGCCGCGCCCTCGCGCGTCGTCGCCGACACGAAGTCGAGGACCCGGGCCCGGGCGCCTTCGGTCTCCGCGGCGCCCGACATCAGCGAGACGAGGAGATCCGCCACGCCCTTCTCCTCTGGGCGCCCGACGACCGTGTACCGCGTCGTGACGTCGAACGAGACCGCGATCTTTCCGGGCTCCTCCGAGGCGCGGTATGTCGCGTTCGCGAGGCGCGGTTTGCCCGAGAGGTCGAGCACGGCGCGCGAGGCGTCGAGAGTGCGGATCGACACGAGCGCCACGTTCTCGCCGCGTCCGTTCGGCGTCGGGAGCGCGGCGGAGCCCACGAGGGGCAGCGGGCTAACCCCGCTCCGGCCGACGAGAAACCCGAGCCCGCCCGCGAGCAGCAAAGCCGCGGCCTTCAGGAGCCCGTCCGTCGCCCGACGCGCGCGGAACGGGACCACGTTTTCGCGGTTCGCGTCCGCGAGGGCGGCCGAGGCGCGCGCGACGAACGCCGCCGAGGGGGCGAGATCGGCTCCGTCGTCGTCACCCAGCCGGGCCCACACGGATTCGATCCCGGCCGCTTCCGCCCGGCACGCCGCGCACGACGCGAGGTGGGAGGCGAGAAACGCCATGTCCCCTTCCCGCCCCTGCGACCCGGCGAGGCGGACGAGGACGAGGTCCCGGATTTTCAGAGCCTGGCGGCATTCCATGACGAGTCTCCTTCGGAGAAATGGGCCTTGAGCGTCTCCATGGCCCGGAAGATCCGCGTTTTCACCGCGCCTTCGCTGATGTCGAGCACCCTTGCGATTTTCGCGTAGGGCATCCCGTGGTAGCGCGCAAGAACGAGCGCCTCGCGCTGCTCTAAAGAGAGCTCCGAGAGGGCCCGCCGCACGGCGTCGCGCCGCTGCCGGTGGGCGAGGCGTTCGTCCGCCGGGAGCCCGGGCTCTCTCACCTCGGTCACGGCCTCGAGCGGGATGCTCGGCCGGCGCACCGAGCGGCGCAGGCGGTCGCGGCATGCGTTCGTCGCGATCGCGAAAAGCCACGAGGCCACCGGAGCGCGGCCGTCATACTGGTCGGCCCGACCGATGACCTTGAGAAAGACGTCCTGCGTGATTTCCTCGGCCTCGGCCGGGTCGCCGAGGATGCCTCCCGTGAACCTCAGAAGAGGCGCCGCGTAGCGCTGGAAAAGCCGCGCCGCTCCCGCGGCCTCGCCACGGCGAACTTGCTCCATCGACTCGAGATCTGCTTCCTGATCCGGGTTCGCGCCGGAAGCTTCCACGCACGCCTCCAAGGCCGAAAGGGCAGCACTCACGGAAGTATGACGGCGCGCCGGACGGAAGGTTACGGTGCGGAAGGCACTCAGCCCCGACGGATGGAGAGCTTTCCCTTGTCCGTGAACAGCGTGACGCTCGGGCCGCCGCCGTTCACGGTCGCCGCGGCCTTAAGCCCCGAGCGGCGGGACGAGCGGATCGGACCCGTGCGTGAACCCCGCCTTCACCTCGCCCTTGTAGGTCTTCAGGTCCAAGGTGCCCGAGAGGCCGACGAGCGCGGCGCTCCCCTTGTACGTGTCGATCGTGACCTTGCCGTCAGCCGCGAGAGGCAGCGTCTTCGAAATCGTGCGGTCGGCGACGGCCGGGGAAGCCGCCAGGAGAACGGTCAGGATTCCCTGAAGGACGTGTTTCATGAGGAACCTCTATGCGGTAAAACGCATTCGGCGGAAAATGGTTCTGCCCGGCGGCCGGGGCCGGG
>OCTA010001371.1_pt1 | contig 22407 bp, 15 predicted proteins | sample 1538991 | NCBI WGS metagenome assembly OCTA01 (sample SAMEA3539302, study PRJEB22396) | soil metagenome | biome: tundra; feature: field; material: soil | place: USA | collected 2010-05 | depth 0.15 m | reverse complement strand
CGGCGCTCGAGGCCGCCCTGCGAAGTCCGCTGACCATCGTGACCGGCGGACCGGGCAGCGGCAAGACGGCGCTCATCGGCGGCATTGTGCGGGCCTGGGGGGCGCTCGGGCTGGCGGGCGCCGAAATCGCGATCGCCGCGCCCACCGGCAAGGCGGCCAACCGCATCGCGGAGGTGCTCGCCGACGGCGCGCCCGGCGTCGCCACCCCGGGAACGCTTCACCGCCTGCTCGGATTTTCGGCCGGGCGCCTCGACCTCGACGGGGGGGAGTTCCGGTATCACGCAAATCGCCCCTTGCCGCAGGCGGCGGTGATCGTCGACGAAGCGTCGATGGTCGGCCTGTCGCTCCTCGAGCAGCTGACCCGGGCGCTGCGCCCCGAGGCGCGGCTGGTCCTGCTCGGCGACGCCGACCAGCTGCCCGCGATCCAGGCGGGCAGCGTCTTTCGCGATCTTGGCGCCTACGCCATCCGCCTGACGGCGAGCCACCGCATGGACCCCGCCGACGCGGCCGGGGCCGCCGTCCTCGAGGCGGCGCGCGGCGTGGCCCAGGGCGAGCTGGCGGACCCGACCGGCCCGGCGGCGCAGGCCGTGGGCGACCTGAAGTTCTCGGGATTCGAGCTGCTCGATCCGGGCGCGGCGCCGGCTGCCTCGAGCCGGCGGTTGCTCGCCGCGTTCGTCGACCATTGGTACGAGACCTGGCTGCGACCTTCGACCGACGAGGGCCTCGCGCTCGGCCGGGTCTTGGCGCTGCGAGACGGCGCGCTCGATCCGGCCAGTGCCGCCACGGTGGCCGCCGCCCTCGATCGCCACCGGCGCCTGCGCCTGCTGACCGTGACCCGCGTCGGGTTCACCGGCTCGGATCGGATCAACGCCGCTCTCGGCCGCCGCGCCGCGGAAGACGCCGGCCTTGCCCCTGCGGGCTATTCGAGCGCGCCGATCGCGCAGCTCGCGCAGCTGGCGCCCGGCACCCCGGTCATGATGGCCGAGAACGACTACGATCGCGGCCTCATGAACGGCGATGCGGGGGTCGTCGTGCGCGCCGCCGCCGGCGCCGCGGGCGCGGCCACGACCGTGGCGGTCTTCCCGCGTGCGGGGGCGATGGTCCCGTTTCCGATCGCCACGCTGCGCGGCACGCTGGCGGTCGCTTACGCGATGACGGTGCACAAGGCGCAGGGGAGCGAGCTCGACCAGGCGGCGCTGATCTTGCCCGAGGCGGACCTGCCGCTGCTCTCGCGCGAGCTCATCTACACCGCCGTGACCCGAGCGCGGCGATCCATTGTCGTGGTGGGCCGCCGGGCGCTCCTCGAGGCGGCGATCGCCCGACCGCTCGCCCGCTCTTCCGGTTTGGCCGAGCGGTTGGTTGCTGGCAACGCGCCGCCGGCGGCGGGGTCTCAGCCGAGGCCGTAGTCGGCGATCTTCTTGGCGATCGTCGGGTAGGAAACACCGAGCAGCCGCGCGACCGCCGTTCGGTTGCCCCCCGCGAACGCCAGCAAGCGCGCGATGTACGCCCGCTCGAGCCCTTCCAGATCGGGCGGCTTGCCCGCGGGATCGAGCTCGAGCGCGAAGAACGCCAGGGGCGCCGGGAGGGAGGCGCCTGACCTGCCGGCCCGGGCTGGTCCCGACAGGACGATGCAGTCGGCCTCGATGACATCCTTGGTCGACAGGATCACCGCCCGTTCGATGACGTTGCGGAGCTCGCGCACGTTGCCGGGGTAGTCGTAGGCCAGCAGGAGGCGCTCGGTCTCGGGCGCAAAACGCGCCGCCGGCTTGCGCATCCGGGCGGCGAACCGCTGCAGAAAATGGGTCGCCAGCGGCAGAATGTCCTCGGGCCGTTCGTGCAGCGACGGCACGCGGATGTGGAAGACGTCCAGCCGGTGGTACAGGTCGAGGCGGAAGGCGCCCCGCTCCACCTCGTCGGCCAGCTCCTTGTTGGTCGCGGCGACGATCCGCACGTTGACCGAGAGATCGCGCGTGCCCCCCAGACGCCGGAAGGTCATCTCCTCCAGCACCTTGAGCAGCTTGGCCTGGGTGGCCATCGGCATCTCGCCCACCTCGTCGAGCAACAGCGTGCCGCCGTCCGCCTCCTCGAAGAGGCCCCGCTTCTGCGCCTTGGCGTCGGTGAACGCCCCCCGCTCGTACCCGAACAGCTCGCTCTCCAGCAGATTCTCGGGAACCGACGCACAGTTGATCTCGACGAACGGGCCGTCCTTCCGGCCCACGGTGCGGCGGGCGATCAGATCGGCGATCAGCTCCTTGCCGGTCCCCGACTCCCCCTGGATGAGAACGGTCGTGTCGGGGGCCTCGGCCACCTTGTCGACCATGTCGATCACCTTCTGCATGGCCGCCGAGGCGCCCACCACCAGATCGCCCATGGCCGCCTGGGTCCGTCCGGTGAGCTGCCGGACCTGCGCCCGCAGCCGCTTGGCCTCGATGGCCTTGCGCATCGTGACCAGGAACTCCGGGAGCTGCAGCGGCTTCGACAGATAGTCGAACGCGCCCAATTTGAGCGCCTGCACCGCGCTGGCGACGTCGGCGTACGCCGTGGCCACCACGACCAAGGTGTCGACTCCCCGCTCGCGCGACTCGCGGGTCATGGTCTCCAGGATCGCGATGCCGTCGGTGTCGGGCAGGTGGCGATCGAGGATCACCAGATCGCAGGGCTCGCGCTGCCAGGCCGCCAGCCCCGCCTGCCCGTTCGACGCGGTGGCGACCGCGAACCCCTCCGCCGACAGCGCCTCCTCCGCCACGATGCGGAAGGTCTTCTCGTCGTCGATCACCAGCACCGTCGGTTTCATGCGGGGCGCGCCTCCGTTGGGTTCGCGCCCGCATCGCCTTCGGCGCGCGCATCCAGTGGTAGCCGGACGCGGAACAGCGCGCCACCCAGATCGGAGGTCGAGACTTCGATGGTGCCCCCGTGCGCCTCGACGAACCGCCGCGAGGTCGGCAGCCCCAGGCCGGTCCCGTTGGGCTTGGTGGTGAAGAAGGGCTCGAACAGGTGGTCGCGCGCCTCGCGCGAGAGCCCGGGCCCGTCGTCGGCGATCTCGATGACCGCCTCGCCGTCCGACATCCCGATGGTGACCGCGACCGCCCGGCCGGCCTCGACGGCGTTCTTGATCAGGTTCACCAGCACGCCCTGAATCTTGTGGGCGTCGCAGCGCGCCGGCAGGGTCGGCGGCGCATTCACGGTCAGCGCCACGCCGCGGTCCACCACCAGGTCGGCCACCGCCTCGGTCGCGCGGGCGACCACCGCCGACAGATCGGCCGGCGCCCGTTCGATGCGCGGCGAGCGCGAGAACGACAGCAGCGAGTCGACCACGTCGCGCAGGCGCGCGATCTCGCCGACCACCTGCGGGCGCAACCGGGCCACCCGGGCCTGGTTGGCGGGATCCTGCGCGATGAGCTCGACCGCCATGCCCAGGCCGTTGAGCGCGTTCTTCAGCTCGTGGGCGATCGCCGCCGAGGTCTTCCCCATCGCCGCGAAGCGCTCCGCCTCGACCAGCGCCGCCTGGATGGCGACCAGCTCGGCGGTCCGATCGGCGACCCGCTGCTCCAGCAGGCCGGCGGCCTCCCGCAGCTCGTGATCACGTCTTTGAATCGATCGCTCCATGTGTTCGAACGCCCCGAGCAGCGCCGAGATCTCCTCGGTCCCCGCCGGCTGCGGCTTCCCCGAGGCGGGCACCGGCTCGCCGCGCGCGATCCGGATCGCGCCGTCGGCCAGCGCGCGCAGCGGGCGCGTCAGATACGCCGACAGCAGCACGCCCGCGATCGACGCGACCACCACGCCGAAGACCAGGATGCCGCCCAGCGTGACCCCCTGCTGCTCGATGTTGGCGGTCAGCGTCCGCCAGGGCCAGGAGAACACCACGGCGTACCGGGTCGCCGCGCCGACGGGCGAGTAGGCGAACAGGGTCTTCTGGCCGTTGGCCTCGCCGATCAGCGTGCCGCTGCCACCGCGGGCCGCGGCCGCGATCGCCTGCGCCCAGCCCGAGCCGGCCGCCACCGCCGGCCGACCGGGTGGGTAGATGACCTGGCCCGCCGGCCCGTTTTCGTCGACGTCGACCAGCGCCGCGTCGGTCTGGCGCGGGAGGTTCTCGTGAAACGTGGGCGAGATCAGGTTGTTCTCGGCGAGCGCGATGATCCCGACCAGCGCGCCCGCGAACTTCCCACCGCGAATGACCGGCTGAACGATCTTGAGCGTCTGCCCCAGCCCCGGCTCGTCGGTGATCCGAAACACCGGCCCCGGAGCACCGCCGTGGACGGCCCGGAACCAGGCCCTGTCGCCGAACGCCTGGCCCCGGAACGCCGATCGGTCGGGGACCGAGCGGATGCAGTTGCCGTTGCCATCGAGCAGCAGCACCGCCGAGTTGTAGAGGACGGAGTGGGCGTGCGCGCCGGACAGGATCTGCTCCTCTTGCAGCAGGTCCGGGTCGGTGGGGTTCATATCGGGCATGACCGCCATCCGCTTCAGCTCGTCTTCCAGGATCTCGAAGTTGTCGCGCAGCGCGAAGGCGCGGTTCTCGGCGAACAGCTGGTACTCGGTGGTCAGCTCGCGACGCATCGTGCGCGCCGATTGATAGATGATGGTGCCGCCCGCGAGACCGATCGAGACGACCAGCAGCGACGACAGCACCAGCGAGAGCTCTGTCCGGAGGGTCAGGTCTAAAACGCTAGCACCGCGGCCGCGGTTTTACACACATTGTGCGTTTCCGAAACCCGCCGTTAACCGCGCGCGCGCTAGCTTGGTGCCAAGGGAGGCCCACATGATGTCGGGGTTGGTCAGCCGAATCAGCGATGAGCGCAGCCGCGCCAACTGGGGAGCTCTGGGGACCGCCGGCTTCGCGATGAAGGTGGTCGGCATCGGCCTCGGCGCGGGACTGGGCCTGATCTTCTGCCAGTTCCTGATCGACGCGTTCTTTCGCACCATTCGATAACCAGCCCCGCTCCAGTCGACGATCTCCTGATCGCTCGACGATCTCGGCGTCGTGGACCGATCCGATCGCCATTTCCGTGCGTACCAAACGCGGAGGTACCTGGACATGGCACCCAGCGGACGATCGGTCATTCGGCAAGGCTTCATCCTTCTGTTCCTCGCGTTCCTCATGGGCTTCGGCATCATTGCCGGCGGCCCGCGCGCCCGCGGCTGGATGGCGGCGCACGTGACGACCATGTTGACCGCCGGCTTCGTGATCCTGATCGGCCTTTGCTGGGACCGGCTGCGGCTGTCGCCCCGGCAGCGCAAGGTCCTCCGCTTCACGGCCGTCGGTGACGGCTACTGGGGCGCGCTGGCGGGCGCTTTCGCGACCGTGTTCGGCGTCCCCGGTCCGGCGACTGGCGCGGGGGCTCAACCCCACGGGTGGCCAGCCGTGGTGTTCTTCGGGCTCTTCATTCCCGTGCTCACCGCCTTCCCAATCATCTTCACCGGCCTCGTGATCTACGGGCTGCGCGGAGAGGACGCCGGCGGCGTATGATCCCGAGCCAACCCCGCCCGGACTCCGGTTCGGTCGAATCCCGGCTATTCTCCTCGGCATGCGGCGTTTCGCGAGAGCGGTCTGGCTCTGGCCCTTGGTCGGCTGGGTGATCGCCTCCGGCTTCGCTGCCGGCTGCGGGAAGAGCGCCTCCTCGGCGGACGGCGGCGGTGGACGCGGTGGCGGCGGCGGTGGAAGCGGTGGAAGCGTTGGACGATTGGACGCCGGTGGCGCGGGAACCGGCGGTGCGGGCCGCGCGGGCCGCGATGCCGGTGAAACCGACGCCGCGGGCAAACCCGACGCCAAGGCCGACGGCGCCGTCACCTCCGCCGACGCGGGCGATGCCGGCGGCGGTCGAATGCAGGCCGTCTACATGACGTTCTACGGGTGGCCGGACAACAGCCCGCCGGGGAACGCCATCGCGTACCAGAAGAGCGACGGGTTTCCGACCGTCCACAACAGCGCCGGCGGCGCCGGGACCTACGCCGATCCGATCACCTTCGCGACCGATCGGGCGGAGCTGCCGGTGGGAACGCTGCTGTTTGCGCCCGTCCTCGAAAAATATCTGATCATGGAAGACGACTGCGCCGAGTGCGACACCGACTGGTCCGGATCGCAGAAGTGGCACATCGACGTCTGGATGAACAGCAATGGGTCCGACAACTCGAACGCCGTCCTCGATTGCGAGGACCAGTGGACGCGAACCACGACGACCGTCGAAGTGAACCCGCCGCCCGGCCGCAACGCGACCAGCCCCCGGCTCTTCGACCCGGGCACCAACACCTGCCGGACCACACCGTGAAGTCGCGCCTGTCCCCTATCGCCCGCGCCGCAGCTCGGTCCACGGCTTTCGCCGCGCTGCTGATCCAGGCAACCGCCGGCTGCGGGAGCGGCGCATCGGCCGGGGACATCGACCGGGCCACGTTGACCGGTCCCTGCAGCCCGGACACACGCGTCGGCGGATTCTTCGTGAGCCTCTTCGCGGCGTCGGATATCGGTCCCTCCAGTCACTTCGGTGGGGCGGTCTTCGACTCGATCGATCCCGCCGCGGTGTGGACCCGGCAGAGCACCGTCGGGGCCTGCAGCCTCTGGACGGGGCCCGGCTACACCTGCAATCCGGGCTGCGACAGTGTGTCGGTCTGCGTCGCCCAAGACCAATGCGCCCTACGCACGATCGAGAGCTTCGGCACGGTGACGTTGACCGGCTTCGGAAGCCCGCGCTCCGAGCCGTTCAACGACGGCTATTTTGTCGACTTGCTCTCGACGGCCCCTTACCCGCCGGCGGCGGCCGCCGCGCCGGTGTCGGTCGGCGGGGACGGCGGCGCCTATGGCCCCATCACGCTGCATGGCGAAGGCATCGAGCCGCCGACCTTCGACGCGAGCGCGCTCGTCCTGGTCGGCGGGCAAGACTTCACCTTCAGCTGGACACCCCAGACCCGGAGCGGAATGCAGCAGATCCAGGCCATCGTCGACCTCGGGGGCGAGTCCGGCGCCACGGCCCGGATCGAGTGCGACCTGCCGGACAGCGGCACCGCGACGATCGACGGAAGCCTGACCGCGAGCCTGGTCGGCTACGGCGTCGGCGAAACTCCCGTCATCGACCTGACCCGAGGAACGGCAGACTCGACCACACTCGAGCCGGGCTGCGTGGACTTCACCGTGACCGCGACGGTCGAACGGTCGATTGCCGCGTCAGCGCTGCCAGGCCCGTAGGATCTCGTCGACACGGGCGTTGGCGCCGGTGTCGATGGCCTGGCGGGCGGGATCGGCGTCGAACCAGGCGACCGTCCGGCGGATCCCTTCGGCGAACGGGATCTCGGCGTGCCAGCCGGGCACGAAGGATTTGATCTTGCTGTTGTCGAAGAGCGCGCACCAGCTCTTGTCGCCGATGAGGCCAGCCCCCGTGTCCGGATCGATCTTGGCGATGAAGGCGCTCGGAACGTGCACGATGTCCGGCTCGGCGCCCACGGCGCGCCCGACCAGGCGCAGGATCTGATCCCAGGTCAGCCACTCGTCCGAGGTGATGTGGAAAGCGTGGCCGATCGCGCGCGGATTGCCGCACAGGCCGATGAACGCGCGCGCGAAGTCGTCGGCATGGGTCAGCGTCCAGAGCGAGGTCCCCTCGCCGTGCACCACCACCGGCTTGCCGCGCCGGATGCGATCGATGATCGTGAAGTCGGACTTGCCGACCGCCACCGGCACGATGGTGTCGTAGGTGTGCGACGGCCGCACGATGGTCATGGGGAACCCGGTCGCGCGGTACGCCTGCAGCAGGCGCTCCTCGCAGGCGATCTTGTTGCGCGAGTACTCCCAGTACGGGTTGGCGAGCGGCGTCGATTCGGTGATCACCGGGTGCACGGGCGGCTTCTGATACGCCGAGGCCGAGCTGATGAAGATGAACTGCCCGGCGGTAACCGACTCTGCGCCGCCGCCAAACCACGCGATGTCGCGCTCGACGTCGGCGGTGGTGAAGGCGATCCAGTCGACCACCGCGTCGTAGCGCGCGCCACGCAGCGCTTCGGGCAAGCTCCCGGCGTGCACATCACCGGCGATCACCTTGGCCCCCTTCGGCAACGGGTGCTTGGCCGTCTTGCCGCGATTGAGGAGATGGACCTCATGCCCGCGCCCGACGAGCATCGCGGTCAGCGTCGAGCTGATGTTGCCGGTGCCGCCGATGAACAGGATCTTCACGCCGCGACTATACTAGAAATCGATGCGGCGATTTGACGCGCGCGCCACGCGGACGACATGGTTGGCCTTCGCGACGCTCACGTGCGGGATCGGTTTGCCGATCGGAGGCGGCGGGGGCCACGCGGCCGGCCCGACCGACGCGGGCCTGCCGGGCGACGCGGGCCCTGGGGGGCTCCCCTGGCCGCCGGTGATCGATCCGGCCGCCATCGGCCACGCCGATCTGCCCAACGTGACGGTGGCGGCGTTCAGCCAGGTCGCCACCAACGGCAGCGATCCCCAGGTGCTGGCGCTGGTGCCGGACCTGGTCCCGCGCGCCTGGGCGCAATGGGACACCCTCGGCACCCAGGCCGGCGACTACGGGTTTTCGTACGCCCAGGCTTGCCAGGCAGCGGGGATCGCCTTCATCGGGGGGTTGACGGCCTCCGTGATCTTCCAGGAACAGATGTCGGCGGCCGACTTCGCCGACGAGGTCGGACGCGACGCCACCGACCAGCCGGTCCCACACGCCGAGATCGTCCCACTGGCCTTTCGGGGCGCGCTGGCCAGCCCGGGCTTCCGCCAGAGGTTGATCGACATCGCCGAGCTGCAGATCGACGGTGGCGTCGACGGCATCTTCTTCGACGAGGTGGTCTCCAGTTACATCGGCCTCAAATACGACGGCGACGAGGGCTTCGACGATCACGACGTCGCCGACTTCGGCCGTTTCCTGTGCGCCAAGCATGCCGGCGATCCGGCGGCGCTGGTGGGGTTCGACCTCGCGCCCGCCGACGGCTTCGATTGCGCAGCCGCCGATCCGGGGGCCGGCTTCGACTACCGCGGCTACCTGGCGCGGCACGGCGCCGCGACCGCCCCGCTGGGCGCCGCCAACCCGCTGGCCGGCGAGTGGGGCACCGTCGTCCAAAATCGGCCCGATCCCTCGAAGGGAACCTTCGTGCAGACCTTTCCCGCGCTGGTCTACTGGCAGCAGATCGTGCTCGCCGTGCGCCAGTACGCGCGGCAGATGTACGGTAAAGAAATCCTCATCACCGGCAACGGCATTCTCCCCTTCGTCGACTTTCAGTCGGTGGGGGTCTTCGACTACAACCCCGACGGCCCCGCGCCGTTCGGTTTCAATTACGTGCCGACGACGGGCACGGCGCCCGACGTTCACTTCGACGGAACCGTGTCGTACCTACCGGTGCTGGCCAGCCTGAAGGCCCAGTCGAAGCAGCTGGTCGAGTCGGCGGGCGGCACCGAAGTCCCGGTGCTGGTTTTCCTTGATTGGCCGACCGACAGCATCAACCGCTACTACGCGCTCCCCACCGCCGAGCGCCAGGACTACATCCGGATCTTTCTCGCCGAGGCCAACGCGTCGAGCGTCTGGCTCTCGCTGCCGCTCGCGACCACCACCGACACCGACACCGCGACCGCGCTCGGGATGATGGATTTCTTCGGGACGATGCGCGGCTTCTACCGCGGCCACGCCGACCTCTTCCGCGGCGCGCACGACGCGACCGCCAGCGCCGCGGTGTCGGTCGGTGGCCTGCCCGCGGCCGGGATCGCCAGCCACCTGGTCACGCTCGACGACGGGCGGACGGTGCTGCACCTGGTGAACCACAACTACGCCGCCGGCTTCATCTCCCAGTCGGCGGTCACGGCGGCGATCCCCGTCGCGGCCGCGCCGACCTCGGTCACGCTCGCGTCGCCCGATCTGACCGGCGATCAGACGGCGACGTTCAGCTACGCGGGCGGTAACCTGACGGTGAACGTCGGGACGCTGGTGTCGTCGATCGCCATCGTCGTGCAGTGACGGCCGCCGCGCCCATGCCGGGCGCCGTTGTATATAGTGCGCTGCGGAAATGCCCTACGACCATTCCACCGTCGAACCCAAATGGCAGGCACGTTGGCGCGAGGCGAACCTGCACAAGACGCCCGACGACCCGGCCAAGCCCAAGTTTTACGCGCTCGACATGTTCCCCTACCCCTCGGGCGCCGGGCTGCACGTCGGCCACTGCGAGGGCTACACGGCCACCGACGTCATCACCCGCTGGAAACGGATGGCGGGGTTCCGGGTGCTGCACCCGATGGGCTGGGACGCCTTCGGCCTGCCGGCCGAAAACTACGCCATCAAGCACGGCGTCCACCCGCGCGAGACCACCAAGGCGGCCATCGCCAACTTCCGCCGCCAGATCGACGCCGTCGGCTTCGCCTACGATTGGTCGCGCGAGATCGACACGACCGATCCCCACTACGTCAAATGGACACAGTGGATCTTCCTGCAGCTCTACGAGCGCGGCCTCGCCTACGAGGGGGTCATCGCGATCAACTGGTGCCCGTCGTGCAAGACGGGCCTCGCCAACGAAGAGGTCAGCCAGGGACGCTGCGAGCGGTGCGGGACGCTGGTGGTCCGCAAGGACATGCGCCAGTGGCTGCTCCGGATCACCCGTTACGCCGACCGCCTGCTGGAGGATCTGGCCGAGCTCGACTGGCCGTCGTCGACGGTGGCCATGCAACGCAACTGGATCGGCCGCAGCGAGGGCGCCGAGGTTTCGTTCACCACCGCGACGCCGGTGGCCGGCCGCGAGATCCGCGTCTTTACCACCCGCCCCGACACGCTGTACGGCGCCACTTACATGGTGCTCTCGCCCGAGCACGCGCTGGTGGCCGAGCTGACCACGCCCGATCGCCGCGAGGCCGTCGCCGCCTACCAGGACGAAGCGCGCCGCAAGAGCGATCTCGAACGCACCGACCTGGCGAAAGACAAGACCGGGGTTTTCACCGGCGCCACCGCAACCAACCCGGTCACCGGCCGGCCGATCCCGATCTGGATCGCCGACTACGTGCTGGCCGGGTACGGCACGGGCGCCATCATGGCCGTGCCGGCCCACGACGAGCGCGACTTTGCCTTCGCGACCAAGTTCGGTCTGCCGGTGGTGCCAGTCGTGGAACCCTCGAAGGGTTCCACAACTCCCGCGAAGGGCTCGGACGAGCAAAGCTCGCCCTCCCCCACGCGATACGGTCTTGAGCTTCCCTTCACCGGCGAAGGCGTCGCCGTCCACTCGGGCTCGCTCGACGGGCTGCCCACCGCGGAGGCCAAGCGCGCCATCACCCGCGATCTGGAAGCGCGCGGCCTGGGCAAGGCGGCCGTCAGCTACCGGCTGCGCGACTGGGTCTTCTCGCGCCAGCGGTACTGGGGCGAGCCGATCCCGCTGGTCCACTGCGCCACCGACGGCGTGGTGGCGGTCCCCGAATCTGCCCTCCCGGTGCGTCTGCCCGACGTCGAGACCTACGCGCCGACCGGCACCGGCGAATCGCCGCTGGCCGGTATTGAAAGCTGGGTCGCCACCACCTGCCCCAAGTGCGACGGTCCGGCGCGCCGCGAGACCAACACCATGCCGCAATGGGCGGGCTCGTGCTGGTACTACCTGCGCTACCTCGACCCGCAGAACGCCGCGCGCCCCTTTGACAAGGCGCTGGAAAAGCAGTGGATGCCGGTCGATCTCTACGTCGGCGGCGCCGAGCACGGGGTGCTGCACCTACTCTACGCGCGCTTCTGGCACAAGGTCCTCTTCGACATGGGCCTGGTCTCCACCAAGGAGCCGTTCCAGAAGCTGCGCCACCAAGGGACGGTGTTGGCCTATTCGTACGAGGACAGCCTGGGGCGCTACCACGAGCCCGGCGAGATCGAATTCCGCGGCGAGACGGCGGTCCTCCGGGCGACCGGCGAGACGGTCAAGGCCACCGTCGAGAAGATGGCCAAGTCGAAGATGAACGGCGTGAATCCCGACGATGTGATCCGCGACTACGGCGCCGACGTGATGCGCCTGTACGAGCTGTTCATGGGCGAGTTCGAGCTGCCCAAGCCCTGGGACGCGCGCGCCATCGAAGGGGTGAACCGCTTCCTCAAACGCGTCTGGCGCCTCTGCGAAGAATCGGACGCCGCCCGCGCGCCGGCCGGCGACCCGCACCTGCGCCTGCGCCACAAGACGATCCGTCGCGTGACGGCGGATCTGGAACGCATGCAGTTCAACACCGCCATCTCGGCGCTCATGGAATACGTCAAAGAGATGGTGTCGGGCGGCGCCACGCGCGAGGATCTCCTGACGCTCATCAAGCTGGTCGGCCCCTACGCGCCGCACCTGGGCGACGAGGCCTGGGAGCGCCTGGGCGAGCGCGGCTTCTTGCTCGAGGCATCCTGGCCCACCTTCGACGAGGCGCTCACCGTCGACGCAAACGTCACCGTCGGCGTCCAGGTGGACGGCAAGCTGCGCGGCAGCGTCGAGCTCCCACGCGATGCGGCCGAAGCCGACGCGCGCGCCGCCGCGCTGGCGATCCCGAACGTCGCCAAGCACCTGGAGGGGCGGGGCATCAAGAAATTCATCTACAAGGCGGGGCGGATCATTGGGATCGTCACCGGGTAAACGTATGCAAGCACACGTAAATCTATGCCTGTATGCATAATACCTACATCGGCGTGCGGAAATCTGATAGAAGCCTTCGCCATGCCCGACAATTTTTTCGAGAGCCACGCCGAAGCGAAACGCGCCATGCGCGACAACCTCTTCACGGAGGTCTACCTCTCGACGTCGGTGAGCACGCCGATCCAGCTCAAAGGCTGGGTGAACCAGGCCAACCAGTTCGAGCGCCACGGCCAGCGCTGGCACCTCTACCTCTCGCGCGTCGAGATCCTGCGACGGCTGGCGACGCGCAACCGGAAGAACCTCGCGTCGTCCGTCGAGGGCCGTCCCGCCTGAGGCACGACCCGAGGCCGCGCTTGCGGGCGACGAATGTCCCAAGCTGACGGCCTCTCTCATCTCGTCGAAGAAGGGATCATCGACGCCGTCCACGCGCGTCTGATGAGCGGGAAGGAAGCGACGGTCTACGTCGTCGAGCGCGAAGGACACCTCGGCGCGGCCAAGGTCTACAAGGCGCGCGACGAGCGGACCTTCAAGAAGACCGCCAGCTACGTCGAGGGGCGCAATCAGACCCGCAACACCCGCGACCGCCGCGCCATCCACAAGAAGAGCGCCTACGGCCGCGGGCTCATCGAAGACAACTGGCAGGACATGGAGTTCCACGCGCTGCGGGCGGCGTTCGACGCGGGCGTGCGGGTGCCGGAGCCCTACTTCCTGTACGAGAACGTCTTGTTCATGGAGCTGATCGTCGACGGCGCCGGCGCGCCCGCGTCGCGCCTGGCCGATTTCACGTTTACCGCCGAGGAGGCGACGCGCCTGCACCAGGAGGTGTTCCTTCAGGTGCGGACGCTGCTGGGCACCGGACGCATTCACGGCGATCTGTCGGCCTACAACGTCCTGATGGCCGGGAAGGGACCGACCATCATCGACATGCCTCAGGTCGTGGAGGTGGCGGGCAACAACAACGCGCGGCAGATCCTGCGGCGCGATCTGCGGAACGTGACCGAGCACCTGGCGCGGTTCGACGCCAGGTTGCTCCGCTTCGCCGACTGTGGCGACGGTCTGTACCACCACCTGATGCGCGGGACGCTGGACGCGGTCACCGAGCCCGAGGTGGGCGCGCCTCAGTCGCGTGGCGGCGGTGGCGGCGGTCGTCGGGGACGCGACGCGGAACGGGGACGCGCGGGCCGCGACAAGGGCCAACGCCCGGGCGCAGGCGGGGCGCAGCATCAAGGCGGCGGCCGCACGGGCGGACCGTCGCAGGGCGGAGCGCGTCCGGGCGGGGCGTCGCAGGGCGCGGTTCACGCGGGTGGGACGTCACAGGGTGGAGTGCGCGCGGGTGGGCCGTCGCAGGGCGGGGTTCACGCGGGCGGCCCGTCGCAGGGCGCGCCGCGCGGCGCTGAACCACCGCGGGCCGGCGCACGACCGGGACAGCAGCCTGCGTACGCGGGAGCGAATCACCGCCGGCGGCGCCGCGGCGGTCGCTGAGCCGCCTACGGCGGATTGAGTCGTGTGTCGAGCGCGAACGGCTTCTGCGCCGTCGCTTGGTAGCGGCCAACCGCGCGATCGGGATTGAATAGCAGGTTCCAGCTCTCCCGAGTCACGGCGCTGGGGATCAAGATGAAGGCGTGGCGCTCCAGAAGCTGCTTTCCGAACTCCTGCTGTCCCCTGCCCGGCGACACCGGCGACAACCAATTTGGATTGGGAACGTCTTCCGGCTGAACGACATGGATGTCGCTGGTCTTCAGGACGATTGCGCGCGTGAGCCGATGCGCCACGGCGTCGAGCGTCCGAAACCCCTTGTGAACCGCGACCTCGAGAATGGCGGTGGCTGGGTCCGCCGAGCAGTAGACGACCGGGTACCCCATGGGATTCCAACGGCCGCCTGCTTTGGCAGCCCCAATCCCCTTGTCCCAAGTCGCCGCGTGCGGAAGCGCGTCGAGACGCCAGGCTTCGACCGGCCTCTGGTCCCAGGGCAAGGAATCATGTGTAGACGCCGTACTCGATTCGGGTGAGGAGCTGTTCGACCAGCTGAGCTCCTGGGAGAGTTCTCAAAAGCTCGATGGGCCGCTTGTTCTCGAGGGCAATCGCCGGGCGGTCGAGCCAACGCTCGGCCTCTTTTGCCGCAGTTGCTTGAACTCCATAACCGCCGAGTTGTTCTCAACCCGAAGGTCACCTCGGCCTCAGACGGTCTGACAAACGCCAGGCAGGTCAGAGTCGGCGCGACCGCTCTTTCGGACCTAACCTCCGACCAGCCGGACGCCACTACAGTGTCGTGAGAAATGCTCTGACCCCCGCCGAGCCCCTCGAAGACAAGAGACCGTCCCGGCCGCAACGCGTCGACCTAGAGATCCCCGTTCAGCTACGAAGCCGTACTGGATTCGGGCCGGGGTTGGTGAAGAACGTTTGCGCGGGCGGGCTCTTCGTGTCGACCGCCCGCCTGCTCGCCGTGGGTGATTGGGTGGTCGTAAGCGTGACGATTCCGGGCGCGACCGAGCCGGCCGAGATCCTGGGCGAGGTTCGTTGGTCGCGCCCGTTCCAGGACTTGGTCGACGTCCCCAGCGGATTGGGACTTCGGTTCGTCGAGACGCCCGTTCGCGCGATGGTACTGGTGCTGGAGCTCCAGCGCATCGGAGAGACAAGCACCTGACGTCCGGTCACGGACATTCTACTTTGAGGAGGCTCTGACGCCCAACAGAGTTTTGGCCATGGCGAAGGCACGGTACAAATATATCGAGCTGACCTACGCGGGAATGGGCGGGACAAGGAACGTCATGTCACGAACAGTTTCAGATTGCCGTCAAATCCTGAACGAGAACGAAGCGGCCTCTCCGCCCGACAGTCAGGCCCGAGATGGCGAGCCGACGGACCAAGAAAGGCTCGAGATGGCAGGCGAAGTTCTTCTGGGAGCAAAGTGGCTCCTCGTCCTGGGGCTTGAGGCAGTAGAAGGATCATCGGCGCTGCAGAGTGAGGCGCAACAGATAAGACGTGGGCTCGATCTCGTAAGCGCCGTTTCTGCGCGCTTCACAGTTCCTGATCCTCCTCGGGGGAAAACGGCCAATGCACAGAAGCGCTAGGCTGCGACGGAAGGCTTTGGGGTCAGCAGCAAAATGGGTTTTGGTCGTAGACGACGACGATGACGGCCGCGCGATCGTTGTCGAGTGCCTGAGCGAGGCCGGGTATCACGCGAGAGGCGTGTCTGACTGCACCGAGGCGCTCGAGGTTCTCCGGACTGAGAGACCATCTTTGGTGCTGTGCGACTTGGTCATGAGCGGCATGGATGGCAAAGAGTTCCTGATCCGAGCCCGTCGGCAGGACGTCCAGATGCCACCCTTGGTTTTCGTCACCGGCATGGATCCTTCGAACTGCGAGGACATCAGCAGTGCCGTCCTTTACAAGCCGTTCAATCCTGATCAGCTGCTGGCCGTCGTGGCTCACCACTGCGCGTGATCTCGCGACCGCGTGGCGGTGACGCGAAACAACCAAGCTGCTCATTTTGGGTATCCAGGTTGATTTGGATCATCGTCAGGATCAAGTAGCTGTCCCGTCACCCTACCTTTTCGACTTCCTACGCGGAAGGCTCTTCGCCGGCGCCGAGACGTCGTCGGCCACGCCCTTGGTGGCAGACCAGATTGCCAAGGCTACGGTGGACAGATCGAGGCTCAACCCCGCGGAGGCGCCCAGCGAGACGGTGTTCCGGATCGCCGACAACCGGGTCGGCTGTCGGTCGTCACTCGCGAAGCTCCCGGCGCTCGTCCAGGCGGGCTAGCGGGGCCGAACGACGAGACAGGTGTTTGGCTCCGAAGTGGAAGCGAACATCTCACGCGTCGGAGTTGCCGTTCACGTCAGTGCGCCGCTTTTACCGCGGACGAAATGCAGTACGAGGCTGATGACGGCAAGAACGATCAGCACGTGGATCGCGACGGCCGTAACATGGAAGAAACCGAATCCGGCGATCCAGGCGAGACCCAGAACAATGGCGAGCAATAGCAACATGGAGGCCCCCTCAGAATGGTGTTTGACCCAGACACCTTGCGGCGCCAACGGAAATCTCCGTCTCGGGTATACGGGGAACCTAGTCATGGTTGGGGGCCCTACCAGGGCCTGAAACCGCGGTCGAGCTCGGCTGACGCGGCCGAGCCCCTAACGAAATGGTGGTGGTGAATACAGACATATTGCCCGTCGCCCACAGGATCACGAGCACGATCCCAAGCGGGCGACCATCCGGTGTAGCCAAAACGCGAATGGCCCGCGCACCAGCCGCAGGGTCCTTGTTTTCCCCCGGTAGAGGGGGAAAGGCTCGGGTGGGCTGGCGCGCAGTTGACAGATCGGAGACTATCGGGCGTTCGGATGTGGCAGCCACATCGGAAATGGCTGCCTCAGGCCAAGAAACCGCGCTTTGTTCTGCCTGTCCCCATCAGGTCGCCGCCCGCGGCGGCAGCCGTGCGGTCTACTTCGCGGACCCGAGCGACCGATGGATCGAGGTACCGACGCGATAGTCGCGGTCGCCTGGCTACTGGGGGCCAAGAACTAGTTGTGCGCGCGTTGTGCGCGCAATGTCTTGCCCCTGACGCGCGCAATGTTTTGCTCACCAGCGATCGCTCCGGCAGGGCGGCGCGCGTAACCTCACGTGGGCATTGTCCGAACGTTAACTGCGATTGCTGTTGGCCGGCAACGTTCCGGAGAAGACAAAAATAATGTTGCTTGATCCGGAAAGTGAGCGGGTGTTTCCTGTGCGTCGGCTCGGGGTACGCGGCGGTTCGGTCGTCAATGTAGAGAGGGAGGTCCCCATGAGGTACGTGAGGCGATTCGCGTCGGTCTCGGTGGCGGTGCTGGTTGGTCTGGGCTCTGGTGTGTCCCTGGCGCAGACCAAGCCGGCGACACGCACTCCGGTCGTCAACGGAATCGGGGATCCACGTAGCGTCGTGCAGACGCCTTCGTTCGGGACCATCTCCGAGCAAATTGCGCTGGCGCTTCCGCCTGGCCGCCGAAATCTGTTGCCCAAGCTCAATTTCACGTACGTGAGCGCCGGCGGGCTCGATCTGACGGGTCTTGGTTGGCAGCTCGAAACGGGGCACGTCGACCGCTCGCTCAAGGACGGCGTTCCGTCGTTCACCGACGCGGACCTCTTCAGCGTGTCCGTCGGCGGCAGCAGCTCGGAGCTCGTCGCGATCGGCGGCGGGAGCTTCCGCGCCAAGTTCGAGTCGCAGTATCGACTGGTGACCAAGGTCGGCGACAGCTGGCAGGTGGTCGAGGCGCAAGGGGCGGTGTACAGGTTCGGGTCGACCGCCGACTCGAAGGTCACCGATGCGGGCGGCACCAAGACCGCCACCTGGATGCTGGACCTCATTCAGGACACCAACGGCAACACGATTACGTTCAAGTACCTGCGTGATCACGGCGCGCTCTACATCTCGGAGATCGACTACACCGGCTACGCACCCACCTCCGACCCGGGCTTCTACAAGATCACCTTCTCCTACGATTCGGTACAGCGGCCCGACGCGCGCAAGAACTTCGCGTCCGGGATCGAGATCGACCGCTTCCTGCGCCTGACGGGTGTCTCGATCTCCGCCGGCAGCGCGCCCGTCCGCAGCTACGTGGTCAACTACACGACCAGTCCGACCAACGGGCGCTCGCTGGTCAGTTCCCTCAACCTGGTGGGTGACGACGAAACCAGCACCGTCACCGCCCGCAGCTACAGCTACCAGTCGCGTACGAACGGATGGCCGAGCACCAGCTCCGGGGCGCTGCCCAAGTCGCTCAACGCCTCCGACGGGCACGACCCAGGCGTGCGGTTGATCGACGTGAACGGCGACAACTTCGTCGACCTGGTGGACAACGGCAATGCCGTCTATCTCGGCGACGGCAGCGGCGGGTTCAACCAGGACCCCACCTGGACCACCAGTATATCCAACATCGGCATCCCGTTCGTCGTGCAGGTGGGGGACAACCCCGGGCTCGACAACGGCGTGCGGCTCTTGGACGTCAACGGCGATGGGCGCCCCGATGTGGTGGTCGCCAATCTCGCGACCCACGAAGTGTTCCTCAACACCGGAAACGGCTGGGCGCTCGATTCCAGCTACTCGGCGAGCATTCAGGGGATCACCGAGATCTCGACGGTGAAAGCCTCTCCCGACGCCGGCGTCGAGTCGGTCCCCTTCTCGATCGTGGGGCAAGACTCCGATTCGCTGGGGGTCGAGTTCGCCGACGTCAACGGCGACGGGCTCCCCGACATCGTCTGGAGCTTCCAGATCACGACGGGGCTCAGCGGCACCTCGCCGCTGGCGACCGACGCCGGCGTCGCGGCGCGCGCGGCGCAAACGATCGCCGGGGTCTGGCTCAACACTGGATCCGGTTTCGCGCGCGACAACACCCGCTCGTCCGCGCTGTTGGCGGCGGTCCCCGACTCGTTCGTCGCCAACACGCAGACCCAGGGCTTCGACCTGCTCGACGTGAACGGTGACGGGCTGGCCGACATCATCCGCACGCTCGACGGCGCCGATCGGGTGGTGCTCATCAACACCGGCTCGGCCTGGACCGAGGACCCGGACTACACGGCGTCATTGCAGGCCGCCACGAACATCGTGTCGCTCAGCAGCGACCGCAAGAGCCTGGGCCTTTTGCCGGTCGACTTCAACAACGACGGCCTGCCGGACTACATCCGGTCCGACAGCAACGTCACCGTGGCGTACAAGAACACCGGGCTCGGCTGGGTGGTGGACGACGCGATGACCGCCTCCATCACCACCTTCGGCCTGCACATCGTCGACTCGAGCAACACGCCCACCGGCGTCAGCACGGTCGACATCAACGGCGACGGCATCGCCGATCTGGTCCAAGCTCGCGACAGCGGGACCAACGCCATCTACCTCGCCGCCGGCCTGTTCCCCGATTTGCTCTCCGAGGTCGTCTCGGCGCTCGGCGAGAAGACCGACGTCGTCTACGCCCCCTCGTCCCAGTTCCCCAACGTCGGCGCTGACGGCTTCCAGGATCTGCCCACAGTCCTGCAGGTCGCTATCTCGCTGACCCGGAATGACGGGCGCGGGAACGCCTTCCAGTCGGTCTTCTCCTACAAGGGCGGTCTCCAGCAGGCGCGCAAGCTGCGGGGCTTCGCCACCGGCGTGGTGATCGACCCGCGCGGGGTGATGCAGGTGCTGAATTTCTTCCAGGACGACCCGCGCATCGGCCAGATCGCCTCCGGGCAGACCTTCGACACGCTCGGGAACAAGCGCTCCGACAAGAGCAGCACCTACCAGCTGGTCAATCCGGTGCCCGGCGTGACGCAGGCGCAGCTGATCCAACTCGACGAGGTGACGAGCGATCCAGCTGATACCAACCACCCGGCGGGAACGCTGCACACGCGGACGCGCACCAGCTACGACCAGTTCATGAACGTCATCGAGGTCGACAAGGACGGTGACATCAACGTCACGGGCGACGAAGGGCGCACGGTCATGCAGCACGTGCAGAACCTGTCGCTCAACATCGTCGATCCGGTCTCGCGGATCTCGACCTTCGACGCTGCCGGACACCTGGTGTCCCAGACGATCACGCTCTATGACGGGCTGCCCGAGGGGCAGGCGACGGCCGGCAATCCGACCAGTCAGATCGAGTCCGTCGTGATCGGCGGGGCCACCGTGACCCGCCCGACGACCTTCGATAAGTACGGCAACGTCCAGACCGTCGGTGACGGCGCCGGCCACGTCACCACGTTCGCCTACGACACGACCACGAGCTCGTTCCGGACGAAGCTGACCGATCCCAACGGGCGTGTCATCCAGAGCAGCTATGATCTCCGCTTCGGGGTCGCGACCTCCGAGATCGACCTCAACGGGCATACGCAGACGCGCGCGCTCGACGCGTTCGGACGCCTGACCCGCGAGACGATGCCCGGCGACGAGAGCTCGCCGTTCGGGACGCAGACCATCACCTACGGGCCGTTGGGCGATCCCGCGACCCAGTCCATCCGCATCGACTCGACCACCACCGCCGGCACGTCGAACACCTTCGCGACGACAACGTTCTTCGACGCGTTCGCGCAGGCCTACCGGACCGAGGCACCTGGCGAGAACGGCCAGACCGTCGTTCAGACCACCGAGTTCGACGACGCCGGGAACGCGTCGCAGATCTCGCGGCCGTTCTTCTCGGGCGCCGCGCCCGCGCTCACCAACTACACGCGGGATGCGCTGCGACGCCTGACCTCCGTCACCGAGCCCGACGGCATCTCGCACGAGATTCGGCTCTATGGGACGACCAGCGACGTCATCGATCGGCGCGGCAACCTGACCCGCTTCATCCACGACGCCTACGGCAAGATCACGGAGCAGCACCAGTTCGTCTCCGGCGCCGAACAGGTCACCACCTACCAATACAACTCGGTCGGTAACCCGGTGAACATCACCGACGCGGCGGGGGAGGCCACGCAGATCGGCTACGACGCGCTCGGCCGCCGCACCAGCCTCGTCGATCCCTCGATGGGCTCGTTCACCTACCAGTACGACGCGGCCGGGAACCTGGCCGTTCAGATCGACTCCGACGGCAGGCAGACGACGTTCAGCTACGACGCCGCCCGCCAGCTGGTGAAGAAGGTGCTCCCCGACGGCCGCGTAATCCGGTTCGTCTACGACCTCTCGCGGAGCAGCAACACGATCGGACGGGTGGCGCAGGTCTTCGACGACGCGGGCCAGCTGGAGATCGAATACGACGTCCGCGGGAACGTCGCGATCCACCGCCGCCACATCGAGGGCCAGACATTCGTCACCGGGTATGCCTACGACTCGATGCAACGGCTGCGGCAGCAGATCTACCCCGACGGCTACATGGTCAACTTCGCCTACAACCCCTCCGGCTACGTCGGGCAGATCATCGACGGCAACGGCGCGCAGATGGTCACCGGCGTCTCGCATGACGCCAACGGGACCATCACCGACATCAAGTACGGCAACGGCGTCGATTCGGCGCGCACCTACGATCTGCTCTCGCGGCTCAACACCCTCACCACCACCACCAGCGGGGGGACGCAGATTCAGAGCTCGCAGAACGCCTACGACCCGCTGGGGAACGTGACCGGGATATCCGATCTGGCATTCGGGCGCTCGCAGACGTTCACCTACGATGAGAAGAGCCGCCTCGTGAGCGCGATCGGCGCCTACGGCAGCGAGAGCTACCAGTACGACGCCATCGGCAACCTGCTCAAGAAGGGATCGATCTTGATGAACGACGATCGCACCCACAAGCAGCAGGTGACCTGCGGGATCGACACCTCGGCGATCCCCGCCTCCGGGCCGATTCACACCGGCGGCGGGCAGACCTCGCCCGACGACGTGCAGTTCGCCGCTTGCGTGAAAGCCTTGCAGGGGCGCGTGACGGGCTCGGATCTGACGGCGGTGAACGTCTTCGGCACGGCCGCGCACCCGACGCGGTTCGAGTCCGACACGACCTTCGTCGCCTCCTATGACCGCCGCGGCAACATGGTCCAGAAGAACGACACCCAGTACGTCTACGACAGCGAGAACCACCTCTTGCAGGTCATCGACGGCCATCAGGTGTCGGAGGAGAACGTGTACGACGCGGCCGGGATGCGGGTGATTCGCACGACGCACCCAGGCGGCCCGGGCGGCAAGGTAACCGTCTTCATCGACGGTATCTTCGAGATGGGCGCCGCCGACACCTTCCGCCACGTCGCCATCGGCCAGATGCTGGTGGCGTCGGTCCACAGAGACGCCAACGTGCACCTGCTCTCGGACGTGACGCCGGGCGTGTTCGCGGTGCCGCTCGCCGGGTCGCCGGGCCACGGCTGCGCCTGTGACGTGGGCGGCGCGCCCAGGCCGCTGCCGCTAGGGCTGGTGGTGGCGG
>OCTA010001370.1_pt1 | contig 22423 bp, 14 predicted proteins | sample 1538991 | NCBI WGS metagenome assembly OCTA01 (sample SAMEA3539302, study PRJEB22396) | soil metagenome | biome: tundra; feature: field; material: soil | place: USA | collected 2010-05 | depth 0.15 m | reverse complement strand
TTGCGCCAGGGATACTCGCCCGGACGAATCGTGACGAAGCGATAGCGGCCCTCGGAGTCCGTGACGGCTTGTCCGCACCCGGTGAAATTTGGATCCAGCGGCGCCTTATGTTGATCGACTTCGTGCAAGTACCTGCCGGCCGCATTCGCCTGCCAGATTTCCACCAGTGTGTTGGCCAGGGGACGGCTGTTTTCGTCGAGCACGCGCCCGCTCACGATGATGCGCTCGCCGAGCGGTTCCCCGGAGTGCACACGCGTCAAATCGTTAGCCTTGGGCGCGACGACTTCGGATCCAAAAGATGGCCCAGTGACCTCAGACAACGTATAGGGAATTGGCACCAGCGCTTTCGTGGGCGCACGCTTGATCGAGGACACATACGGCGAATGCAGATGATTCGGCTGGGTTCCGGGATACGGCGCACGGTAAGCTGCAACGCGTTTCATGGTCCTTAGTCCTTGTCGCCGTTCTTGAACTCACAGACTGTATGCAAGCGAGAAGTCCGTGTCAACTAGTAGAGGTCGTGCAAGTGCGCTTCTCATCCGGCGTGCCTTGGTGTGCTGAAAGTAACCACGTTATGAAAGCACGTTCAGGCGACGAGACCCTGATCGGAGCTTCTCCGCAGACTGCTAGAATCTTCGAGCAAATGTTGTTACTGCGAGGGAATGCCGATGAGCGAACTGGTTAAGCTGGCCAATCATGACGGCGTTGGAGTCATCACCGTGGAGAACCCGCCCGTCAATGCATTGAGTTCCACGGTGCTGAACCAGCTCGAAAGCTGTCTGCTTGTAACCGAGAAGGATCCCGCCGTGCAGGCACTGGTTCTAATCGGTGGCGGGCGCACGTTCATCGCTGGTGCTGACATTAATGAGTTTGTCGATGTCCTCGCCGGCCGGCGTTCCCTCGTCGACCTGCATCCATTTCTGGCGCGGATGGAAGACTTCCCGAAGCCCATCGTGGCCGCCATCCATGGCAGCGCTCTCGGCGGAGGTCTTGAACTGGCGATGGCGGCTCACTATCGTGTGGCCACTCCCGACGCTCAAGTCGGCCAGCCGGAAACTCGCCTCGGGATTATCCCCGGAGCAGGGGGGACCCAGCGCCTGCCTCGCCTGGTTGGTGTCGTCAAAGCCGCGGAAATGTGCGCTCTGGGTTCGCCGCTGAAGGCGCCGGCAGCCTTCGAATTGGGCATCCTCGACGAGATCATTACTGGAGAATTGCTTGCTGGCGCGATCACCTTCGCAAAGAAGAAGGTGCGCTTGGGTCGTCCCCACTCCAAAACGCGAGACCGCAGCGATAAGATCGGCTCTGCCGTAGACCACGCCTCGGAACTAGTAGCGCTTCGCGCTGAAGTGCGGAAGAGCCGCAAGAATCTGAACGCGCCGCAGGCCGCCATCGATGCCGTCGAAGCAGCCGCGGCGCTGCCGTTCGACGAAGGTTGCCGCAACGAGCGAAGGATTTTCGACCAATGTCTTTTCTCATCCGAAGCGAGAGCCTTGATTCATGCCTTCTTCGCGGAACGCGCCGTCAGCAAAATTCCAGGACTCCGAACAGCCGAACCGATCGCGGTCGTTAAGCAAGCCGCGATCGTTGGCGCCGGCACCATGGGAACCGGCATCGCCATGTGTTTCGCCAACGCTGGTATTCCGGTGCGGCTCACGGACCACGATCCGGCAGCGCTCGAACGGGGCATGAGAAACATCCGGCAGAATTATGACAATTCCGTGAAGCGCGGCCGGATTTCCGGGGAGGTTAGTGAACAGCGGCAAAAGCTGATTCGTTCAGACCTCGGCTATGACGGTTTCGAGAACGCCGACATCATCGTCGAAGCCGTGTTCGAAAACCTCGCTTTGAAGAAGCAGATTTTCGCGGCGCTTGATGCCGTGGCGAAAGCGGACTGCATTCTTGCATCCAACACTTCCACGCTCAGCATCGACGAGATCGCCTTGGCCATGTCGCGCCCGGCACACGTCGTCGGTCTCCACTTCTTCAGCCCCGCAAACGTGATGCGCCTCGTTGAAGTCGTCCGCGGCCAGGCGACCAGTCCTGAAGTGATCGCCGCAGCCATGGTGCTGGCCAAGCGACTGGGGAAAGTCGGCGTGCTCGTGGGAAATTGTTTCGGCTTCGTAGGCAATCGCATGATGTTCCCGTACATGCGCGAGGCGCAATTCCTGGTCGAAGAGGGCGCAACCCCGGAACAGGTCGACGACGCCTTGACAGATTTTGGCATGGCCATGGGAATCTTCGCGGTCGATGACATGGCCGGAATCGATGTGGCCTGGCGCGTTCGCCAGGAATTCCGGCACCTCGAGCAGCCCGGCGTTCGGAAGCCGCTCGTGGCCGACCAGCTCTATGCGATGAACCGCTTGGGGCAGAAGACAGGCAAAGGTTGGTACCGCTATGCTGAGGACCGCAAACCGATTCCCGATCCTGAAGTCCACTCCCTGATCGAAAAGACTGCGCGCGAGGCAGGTATCGCCCGCCGCAAAATCAGCAATGAAGAAATCGTTGAGCGAACGATCTTTGCCATGATCAACGAAGGGGTGCGGATTCTGGACGAGGGCTACGCTCTGCGTGCAGGTGATATTGACACCATCTACCTCAACGGATACGGATTCCCGAACTATCGCGGCGGTCCCATGTGGTATGCCGATGCAGTCGGACTGCGCATGCTTTCCACCCGCATCCACCAGTACCGAGAAAAGCACGGAGAACTCTGGGAACCTGCGGCTCTGCTAGAGCGCCTAGTCGCAGAAGGCAGAACCCTGAGCTCATGGGATGAGCAAAAGCAATGATCGTGAAGGACCCTCGACTCCATGGGCGTTCCGTACTGACTGCTCAGATAGAGGAAAACGTTCGCCTTCATCTCCGCTGCCCCGCGACGCGCACAACCATTTTGTTGCGGAATCTCCCTTTCGTTAACAAATCCAGCTGAATGACTTCAATAGGAGCAACCGGGCCGTAATCTGGGCCTCAAGAACGAACAAATTCCCTGTATTATTCCCTGTTAGCAGAGAAATCTGGCGGAGAAGCTTAGCACGAGACTGCATGCTCCACCACGCTTGTCGGCTTCCATTGACCAGTAGCACGCACGAATCGCATAAGGCAAAAAAATGAAAGCTCTCGTAAAAAGTAAGCGCAGTCCGGGCCTTTGGCTCGAAGATGTTCCCGAGCCGGAGATTGGCATCAATGACGTAAAAGTCCGCGTCCTTCTGACCGGGATCTGCGGCACCGACCTTCATATTTACGAATGGGATGCCTGGGCGCAAACGGCCATTGCGGTCCCGATGGTCATCGGCCACGAATTTGTGGGCAAGATCGTCGCGGTCGGTTCGAATGTAGCGGACTTCCGCGTCGGAGAACTGGTCAGCGGCGAGGGTCATGTGGTGTGCGGCCGCTGCCGCAACTGCCTCGCTGGACGCCGTCATCTTTGTGCTCACACCCAGGGTGTTGGCGTAAGTCGCCCGGGAGCGTTTGCGGAATTCATCGTGCTCCCCATGTCGAACATCTGGAAGCACAGCGAGAAAATCAAGCTGGACATTGCCGCCATTTTCGATCCCTTCGGCAACGCCGTTCATACCGCCCTTTCGTTCCCCGTGCTTGGAGAAGACGTGCTCGTCACCGGCGCAGGGCCCATCGGAATCATGGCCGCCGCAGTCGCGAAACACGCGGGTGCCCGCTACGTGGTAATTACTGACGTGAACCCGTACCGGCTGGAACTCGCCGCGAAGGTTGGCGTCACCATGGCTGTCGATCCTCGCAAGACCAGCCTTCAGGAAGTGCAACAGAAGCTTGGCATGCGCGAGGGATTCGATGTAGGTCTCGAAATGTCAGGGAACGCATCTGCTTTCCGAGACATGCTCGTCAACATGAGCCACGGAGGCAAGATGGCGATGCTCGGCATACCTGCGGAACAGATATCGATCGACTGGAATAAAGTCATCTTCAATATGCTGACCATCAAGGGCATCTACGGCCGCGAGATGTATGAAACCTGGTACAAGATGACGGTGATGCTGGAGAGCGGCCTCAATATCGAGCCGGTAATTACGCATCACTTCTCCTGGCAGGAATACGAGAAGGGATTCGCCGTCATGCGCACCGGCAACTCCGGGAAGGTCATTCTGGACTGGCGGGAGCTCGGGCCAGACGATTCCCGTGCGCAGGCTTAGGAATTCCTGAAGACAGTAGGTGAGCATGGTATGAGGCTGTAGGGCCACCGCATTTCTTGCGGTAGATGTGCCCCATCCCATGGCAGATTCGGAAACGAGTCTAGGGGCTTCCGATCGCGGCGACAATAAACCTAATCGGATCTATGCTGCGGCTGTGCCGGACTCCGCAGTCAGGCAACCGTTTTGATATGCGTTCCGTAATGCTTGCAGAGCATACATCGCGTCATTCAATGTTTCTTCCTCTTCAATATGGTCCCCCGGAGCATAAAACAACTCCCGTGCCCGGTGTACCAGTGCGGCCTGCGCCTGGACGATTCTGTCCGGCAAAATGGCGCTGTCTGCCTCAAAAAGGGCCTCGACGTAGAGACCTCTCCATAGGCCGGTATTTGCAAGTTCAGAACAAGCGTCCATGGTTCCACGTATCTACACTTTATCTCTAGATTTCTATCGCGAGATCAATCAGGTGTTCCATGTATTAGTCGGGTAGTTACCGGGGGTTGAGGCTAGGAATGTCTGGTCCGCCGGCCCGGTCAGGTTAATGGTTTCGCTGATCAGCAGGGCTACGGGAAAGTCACGGAATAGTTTAACTGCCGGCAGGAATCGCCCTTGTTCCCCTTGATCTCCAGGAATGCATTCGCCCGTGAAGGCATGCTGGTAGCACGCTCTTTCGGCAAAGGGAATCTCCACCTCGGTGTCACCCCACAGGGATTCATTGCAAGGGCTATTAAAATCTTCGCCTAATAATGTGGCACAAAGTCGGGGCACGGCCACAATTATGGATCGGTTCTCGTATTCTCGGGCGAACGCACAGATATGTTCGGATTTCGGGCCATTCACTTTAAGCGGCAGGTAACCGCCCCGTTGAAAAAGGAGTGTCTCTTTCTTGCGTATTCGCAGCGTTCTCTGTGTAAGGTAGAGCTTGACCAGGCCGTTGTCCATGTTTGCGAGAAGTGCATCCCGAAATTCCTGTGGCGGCCGGCAATCCGTTGGAAGGTTGTCGATCAGACCCCGACGGTGATCATAGTCAATGGCACGCCGATTGTCGGGATCAACCAGGTTGAACTGCCACAGTTCGTTGCCCTGATAAATGTCGGGAACGCCGGGCGAGGTCATTTTCAGCAAGCATTGGGACAAGCTGTTAAACATCCCCAAGCGCGCGATTCGCCGCTGAAACTGCGAAAAGTCCGTAAGAAACTTATTCTTGGCCCGACGCTCCAAAACTGCCCGAATAAAATTCAGTAGTGCCCTTTCATAGTCGCGGTTGGTATTCGCCCAACTGGTCAGCTCTTTTGCCTCCCGTGCTGACTTCAGCATGTATTGTTCGATTCGTTCGGAATACATCCGCCAGCCGGCATCATCGGGCGTTTCCATCGGCCATGTTCCCACCAGCGTCTGATACAAAAGGTATTCATCATTCCGGGTGGGGGCTGGCCTGCCCTCGACCAAATATTTCTTACGACGATTCCAGTCTCTCCAGCGACGCAGATTCAGCCGCCAAAGAGCGGGGAGTTCCGATAGGACGTCGATGCGGGCTCGCACATCTTCGGACCGCTTGGAGTCGTGAGTGGAAGACGCTAGCATCGAGTGGGGCCAACGATCCATACGCTGCTGATTCGCGCAATGGAACTCGTCGCTTGTGGTGCCGAATTTGTATGGATCGCCACCAACCTCGTTGAGTGAAATCAGACGGTGGTAGCGATAGAAAGCGGTATCTTCGAGACCTTTTGCCATTACGGCGGCGGTTAACTGCTGGAACTTCATGGCAAACCGGGTGACCGCTTGCTTATACCAGGCGTTCTCGGAACCGTTAGTTTCAATCAGCAAGATCCGATGAATGAAGTCAAACACGGTGAGGTCCGCGGCGGTGCTTCTTTTTCGTCCCCCGGCAACGGCGTGCTCTATGGTGCGTCGGTCGTCGTCGGACACTTCACCTTCGCTGACATAAGTGCGATAGACGGGAAAGCTGGCAATGATCTCAGCGAGAGCGCTTCTTAAGCTATTCAGCGTGAAATCACAGGTATGGCGGTTGGAGAGAGCAATCCGGCTCAACAGGCTTGCCAGCACGCTAAGTTCGCTGGCGAGCGCCACCTTTAAGATTAGTTTTTTGCAGGTATAGACCAGATCTGGATATTCTTCCCTGCGACCAGAAAAAGCTCGATAGATGCGCTCCATCTTTGACGATGCGGAGGTGTCGACGAACAGACCATTGACCAGGTTGGCGTATTCATAGCCCGTCGTTCCCTGAATGGGCCAGTCTTTGCGCAATCGCTCTATCCCGGTCAAGATCTTCTCGACGACGATGTAGATCCCTTGTGGACCCTTGTCCTTGTTCTCGGTTGCCGATCCTGTCCTGAATGTATCTTGCAGTTGAAAGAGGTACTTCTTTGGATCGTAGAGTCCATCCGGATGATCGATGCGAAGGCCATCCACCTTTTGTTGCTCTACCAGGTCGACGATGAAGCGGTGTGTTTTGTTGAAGGCTTCCGCATTCTCCATGCGCAGAGCAGCCAGTTCGTTGATGTCAAAGAAGCGGCGGTAATTAATATCGTCTGCCGCGACTCGCCATTGCGCCAGACGGTAGGTTTGGGTCTTGATCAGCTCGTGCAGCGCCTCGAAGCTTTGGGGAACACCAGCGTTCCCATTCAACGCCTCGACCTTGGCGACCAGAAAATCCCTGACCTTCGGAGAGCGTCCGCACAATGAGGCCAAACGGCGCTTTTGGACCTCTTTTTCCCGACTGCGCTCAACCCGCTGCTCGAATCCCAGAGCACCATTCCGTTTTGGAAGATGACTGAAGGCGGTGGCGATACTCTGGAACTCGCGAAAGTCTGCATGCGCTGGCTCCAGTTTTTCCGGGAGGCGTTCGAGATCCAGACTAAGGATTTGCGGATATTCACCGGGGTCGATTGGAAAACGATGGTGATGGTAGAAAATGCTGAACTCGCCGCGCTCGCTATCAAATGCTAACTTTAGTTCCCCCTTTTCCAGCACGTTGCCGTATTGATCTTCGAGGATGGGGATGAGGACCTTACCTCTCAGTTCGTCTTTAATGGGGTTCCACTCGATATCGAAGAACTCCGCAAATTCGGAGGCTTCGCCATTCTCGAGCACATCCAGCCACCATGCGTTGTCGCTTCCCATCACGCCCATATGATTGGGAACGACATCGAGGATTTGGCCCATGCCGTGACGGTGCAATTCAGCGACAAAATGCTCGTAGTCCTCAGGAGTGCCAATTTCCGGATTCAAAGAGTTGTGATCAACGATGTCATACCCGTGAGCGCTGCCAGGCCTCGCCTTCAAATAGGGAGAAGCGTAGCAATGACTGATTCCCAATGCCGCCAGATAGGGAACGAGCGCAGCCGCATCGCGGAACGTAAATGTCCGATTGAATTGCAAGCGGTACGTCGCAATCGGCACTTGGGGGAGAGTGTTCACGGTTTCATTTCCTGCAACGATACTGAACGCGAGCACCGGAGAGCGGAACTCTTTGCGCCCGACCAGCATACTCCTTGCGGGGGCAGCGGTTCTCCATTTAGAACTCGCCCCTTCCTTGGTTGCTGACCTTTCTCGCCTTCAGCCTAGGGATCCAAGGCGACGCAAGGAAAACAGGGAATCCTGTAGCGCGTGCTTATCGTGGCGAGACTTGGACGCAGGTGGGGCAGTCACCGGCTGGAAACTGTCAGCGCATGCCCCAATGACAGTGGCGATTTCAAGTCCGGGAATCATATGCAGACCGCGGCATTAGATGCTAAATTTGGCTCTCGGAGAACGCCTATTATGCGGCTAAACCGAGGGTGGACCGCGTTCTCCGACTTCTTCTATATACATACTGCCCTTTCCATAGGGATAGTGCTGTATTGTCTCCGAAGTGTATCTTCTTCTAAATGATTCAAGCTGCTGGAGGGAAGCGGGCTTCAGTGTGTCTGTCGGAGGAGTCCGTGAAAACGGCTGCAACACGATGAACATGTGGTAGAAACTTGGGAAGCGTTTGCCCATGACAACGAATGCCGAGGGGTAATTAAATAGATATGGAGTTAATTGTCTGGCCAGGTAAGCCTTATCCACTGGGCGCAACATGGGATGGGGAAGGCGTAAATTTCGCTTTGTTCTCTGAGCGGGCGGAGAAGGTCGAGCTTTGCCTCTTCGATGAGAGCGGCCGCCGCGAGATCCACCGTGTTCCCGTGGTCGAGCAAACGGACCAAGTCTGGCATTGCTACCTGCCGGAGGCGCGTCCCGGCCTGCACTATGGCTACCGCGTCCAAGGACCGTATGAACCTGCCAAGGGGTTGAGATTCAATCGAAACAAACTCTTACTGGATCCCTACGCAAAGCAGATTAAGAACGGCCTGAAATGGCACGATACGCATTTCGGATACAGGATCGGCCATCGCAATGAAGACCTTTCCTTCGACCGGCGCGACAGCGCTCCCGGAATGCTGAAGGCCGTCGTGGTCGATCCGGCTTTCACGTGGGGGTCGGATCGCCCGCCTCACACGGCTTGGCACCGCACCATCATTTATGAAGTGCACGTGAAAGGCTTTACGATTCAGCACCCGGACGTGCCGTCGGCATTGCGTGGTACGTATGCCGGACTGGCCACTGCGCCGATCATTGACTACCTGACGCGGCTTGGAGTCACGGCAGTCGAACTTCTTCCGGTCCACGCGTTTGTCGACGATCGCCAATTGACCGAGCGAGGTCTGCGCAATTACTGGGGATACAACTCAATTGGCTTTTTCGCCCCTGAGCCGCGCTATTGCGCGACCCGCAATATCAACGAATTCAAGACGATGGTGAAGAGGTTCCACTCGGCGGGGATCGAAGTCATTCTGGACGTGGTCTACAATCACACGGCCGAGGGCAATCAACTCGGGCCAACGCTCTCATTCCGCGGTATCGACAACCCCGCTTATTACCGTCTCGTGGGCGATAACCCTCGCTACTACAAGGACTACACCGGCACGGGCAACACGCTCAACATGCAGCACCCGCGCGTATTGCAATTGATCATGGACAGCCTGCGTTACTGGGTGCTGGAAATGCATGTAGATGGTTTCCGCTTCGATCTGGCGGCAACGCTGGCGCGCGAACTGCATGAAGTCGATCGCCTGGGCGCATTCCTGGACATCATTCACCAGGACCCTGTTCTTTCGCAGGTCAAACTCATAGCCGAGCCCTGGGACCTGGGCGAAGGCGGATACCAGGTGGGCAAATTCCCGGTTGGATGGGCAGAGTGGAATGACAAATATCGCGATGCTCTGCGTTCGTACTGGAAAGGCGATGGCGGGCTGATCGGGGAACTTGCTTACCGCATTACTGGATCGAGCGATCTGTATGCTCGCAGCGGCCGCAAGCCATACGCCAGTATTAATTTCGTGACTGCACACGATGGCTTTACGCTGCAGGATCTGGTCAGCTACAACTCCAAACACAACGAGGCCAATGGCGAAGAGAATCGCGACGGCGCGGACGATAACCGGAGTTGGAATTGCGGTGTGGAGGGTCCCACGGACGACCCGGTCGTCAATCAACTCCGCGCTCAGCAGAAGAGAAACATCCTGGCGACGCTTTTGCTCTCGCAAGGCGTTCCCATGATGCTGGCAGGCGATGAAATCGGTCACACGCAGGATGGGAACAACAACGCCTACTGCCAGGATAGTGAAATAAGTTGGATGTCCTGGGATCCCGCGCAGGTTGATAGCGAACTCCTCGGGTTTGTTCAGCGGCTCGTCGCTCTGCGCAAGGATCATCCTGCGTTTCACCGCAGAAACTTCTTCCAGGGCAGAAAGATCAAAGGAGCTGAAATCAAAGACATTGTCTGGCTCAGGCCCGATGGTAAGGAAATGACGGATGAGGAATGGAACCAGGAATTTGCGCGCTGTCTGTGCGTTTCACTTTCCGGGGAGGCCGTTGATGAAGTGGATGAGCGCGGGCAACGCGTTCGCGATGAGAATTTTCTATTACTTATGAACGCGTATCACGATGAACTTCCGTTCGTGCTTCCGGCAGCCGATTCCGATGCGGGATGGATTGCGCTCGTGGACACTTCATGCCAGACGACGCGCCAGCCGGACTCTTTCTACGAGGGCGGCACGTCTTATCCGCTACAACCTCGGTCGTTAGTGCTTCTTGTGGAACGCTCCGCCAGTCAGATTCGTGCGGCCGATCGGCGGTATCGCCCGTAGCATGAAGCGTCAACACAAAATGCCTTTCGGCGCGGAATGCTGCGAAAACAATACCGTTAGTTTTCGACTCTGGGCGCCGAAACTTTCTTCTGTATCACTTCGACTCCTCGATTTGCCCCAACGAGACTTTCCCATGTCCCGGATCGACAAGGGATGGTTCGAGATTATTACCGATGAAGCCCACTGCGGCACGCGGTATCAGTTCATCATTGAAGGCCAACCGGCCGTCCCTGATCCGGCTTCTCGATACCAGCCTTGCGGTGTCCACGGCCCTAGTGAAGTCGTTGATCCAGGAGCCTTTGTATGGCACGACACGAACTGGCGCGGCCGACTTTGGGATGAAGCAGTGATCTACGAGATGCACGTTGGAACTTTTTCCCCGGAGGGAACCTATTCAGGAGCAGAACAGAAGTTGGATTATCTTGCAGCACTGGGCATTACTGCTGTTGAACTGATGCCACTCGCGTGCTTCCCCGGTGAGCGGAATTGGGGATATGACGGTGTTCTGCCGTATGCTCCAGTGCGCCCTTATGGCCGTCCCGAAGATTTGAAACGTTTCATCGAGAGGGCGCACACCAAAAATCTGATGGTGCTCCTTGATGTGGTTTACAACCATTTTGGGTCTGAAGGGAATTATCTCTGGCTCTATGCACCGCAGTTTTTCACCGATCGCCACTCTACTCCGTGGGGGCAAGCGATCAATTTCGATGGCGCGGACAGCAGGACGGTTCGTGATTACTTTATTCATAATGCACTGTACTGGCTGGAGGAATATCATTTCGACGGTCTTCGCCTGGACGCGGTTCACGCCATCGTTGACGATTCGCGTCCTGACATCCTGACCGAGTTGGCAGAAACCGTGCGGAACAGATTCGCCGGTGAGCGAGTGATCCATCTTGTGTTGGAGAACGACCACAATGAGGCTCGCTATCTCCACCATGACGCCCAGGGGCACTCCCTCTGGTATGACGCGCAATGGAATGATGACATTCACCATGCACTGCATGTCCTGTTGACCGGCGAGACCAACGCTCACTATTCAGATTATTCGGAGAACCCGGCCGCACAATTGGGGCGGTGTCTGGCTGAGGGCTATGGTTACCAGGGGGAAGTGTCGCAATATCGACACGGTCAGTTGCGCGGAGAACCAAGCCGGGAGTTACCGCCCACCAGTTTTGTCTCCTTTCTGCAGAATCACGATCAGGTAGGAAACCGCGCGTTCGGAGAACGGATCGTCGAATTGGCAGATCTGGCGGCGGTGAAGGCCGCAATGGCGATTTTGCTGCTAGCGCCATCGCCCCCTTTACTGTTTATGGGGGAGGAATTCGCCGCAACAACTCCGTTCTTATTCTTCTGCGATTTCGGTCCGGAACTGGCGGCGAAGGTTAGCGCCGGTCGCCGGGCTGAGTTCCCGCATTTCAGCGAGCTTGGTCCTTCGAAGGCGGAGCCCCAGATCCCTGACCCGAATAGCGAGCAAACTTTCTTGCGTTCGAAGCTCGATTGGGCTTCTGTGGAACAACCTCCTCATCATGCCTGGTCGGAGTTCTATCGCTCCCTGCTGGCCTGCAGGCGCGAGGAGATCGTTCCCCGAATTAAAGAGATCGCTGTGGGACGAGCACACTTTAAGGTTCTGAGCCCCCGCGCCATCCGTGTTCGCTGGCCCTTTGTTCAAGGTGGTGGTCTGGAGCTCCAGGCGAATTTTGACCGCAGCGCACTGCATTGCGAAGAGCCGCCGCAAGGACGTTTGCTTTACAGTACCGCTGAGAACCCCGAGACGGTGCTGAGCGAAGAACTGCCGCCTCTGTCCGCCGTATGGTTCCTGACGTAGCGCCATACCCGAAACACCTGAGATCCTCCCCGATAATTTCGTCGGTCCATTTTCGAATGTTCCTCCATAGTCGACGCTGCATCCAAGACTGTGACAGGAGGCATTCGATGATTCGGAAATTGCAATCGGGCGAATACCGTTTGTATTCCCGCAAGAAAGATGCCAAAAGCGGCAAGCGCCGCAACCTTGGAACATTCAAGACCAAGAGCGCCGCACACGAGAAGGCGGTTCAATACTTTATGGGTAGGCTCCCTACAGCGGAGATAGTTCATCCTGTTTTTGCTGTTTTTTCCCCTTCGCCAGTTTCTCCTCCAAAAACTCGCGTGCCAGATCCTTGCCTCCGATGCCAAATGCAATCGCTAGGCCCAGCATTACTGCTCCAAATACGGTCCCAAACGCGATCATCATGGTGCGCTCTGCAACTCCCAATACTTCGAAGACCATGCTGAGAGCGAAAATACTGACGAAGATGCGGATGGAAATACTCATGAGTCGCGGCGACCGCAAGTTCGCGTTGACCGCTGCCAGCAATGCTGCGCGAGAGAAAAAGCTGGCCGCAACTAATCCGAAGAAAAGGATAACCAGGGCCGCGAACAGACGCGGCAGGAAGAGAAAGAAGCGAGAGGTGTATTCCTGCAAACCCACGATCCCGAGGACGCTCACGCCCAGGAGAATGAAACCGACCCAAGCCACCCAAAACACAAACCGGCTCAATAGTTCCGTGGAAGATGGCAGGGCCGCCTGGTTTAACAAGTGGGTGGCGCCAGTATTCTCTGAAAGCTTGGAAAATTTTGTCAGGCGCAGGACACTTCGCACCAACACTTTCAACAGGTAGGCAATTAACCACCCTATGAAAGCAATGATTAACATTACGACCAGACGCGGCAAGTAATGTGCAAAGCCTCTCGTCAGTTCCTGTAAGGCTTGGGTTAGTTCCGTGATAATGATTTCGCGCATGTGCGTCTCACTTTCTATCGGCCCAGACTTCGAGCAGGTACGGCTTCAGTCGTTCGAATTCGCCGCACAAAGATTCCACGCTTCTTTCAATGTCGTCCCCCGACCCGTTCTCGTTTTCAAGTAGAAAAGTCAAAGCTCTGCCCCTATAGAGGGGAACCAGCGCCTGGATAATATGGTCACGGCTGATGACTGCTTTGTGATACGAAGCCGCAAACTCAAACACGGTTTTGGCCCACACGTCCGCCGGATAATTGAATGCGTTGAGTTCAAGGGTCGCGATTCTTTGCAGTTCGGAGAGTGTCGAAGGTGTAAGAATCGAGCGGAAAACCGGTTCTAATTCGGCTATGCCGGTGGAAAACATTTCCTTCAGCCGAGCACGGTCCACCGTGACCGGTTCGAGTGTGACTTCTGATTGAGGGCCGATCGTGGGCAGGGGTTGACAACCGGCGAGCGTGCTCCAAAGCCCAAAATTGCTGTCCAGAGAAGAGAATAAAGCTCCCACCGTCGTTCGCATCGCTTCGACCAGATCCGTGGCGCTTCGATCCTGCGGCGGCTTCGTGCCCAGAAAAGACTGGCACATGCGATATTTTCCCGTGATCGCGGTGACTGTTAGGAAAATTCCCGCGCCGCTTCTGCCCAACTCCTCATTCCAGTTTTCTTTACTCAGGAAATCGGTTGCGAGCCGGCTTGAGACCGCAAATTCCGTTGCGTAAGGCTCGCGAACTCCATAGCCGTAAATGGCGCGGGTCATGGGGTAAAGCAAATTTCTCATGAGAACGCCCGCAAATTTCTGTCGGCGATATGTAGGGCAAACGAAGTCAAAGTTGTCGTTGTAGATAGGACGAGCGAGTCGCTGCAGCCAGTCGGCTTCTATGGTTGTCGAGTCTGGTGAAATGACCACGCATGCCTTGGCCTGCAGCAAGTCGGCTGCCGCCAGAATGGTTCGGAGCGCAACTCCCGGCTCCGGACCGCGCGCATACTGGGTCGTGATGGCGTGCAGAGTCCGCAGCGCATACACTTTGGACGCGCTCCACATGTCATCGATCGAGACACCGGTTACCAGCTGTGGAGTTCCGTCCTGTGACCCGCCATCGGCATTGATGATTACCGCTCGTTCCCGGGGAAAGCACTTGAGAATGCCAGCCTGAATGGCCCGGAGGACGGGTTCAATGGTTGCGGCATTGTTATAGGTCGGAAGGCCCACCAGGATGTCGACCTCGCCTACATTGATAAGTTGGCGAAGGAAATCATCTGTCAAAAGGGTTTCTTCCGGCAATTCAACCTCCCAGCGAAGCTTCAGAGCGGCGCACTAATATGCGCGACGTTAGATTAGATCCGGCGCAGCCGGAACCAGTAAAACTGATAAGGACCCATGGTTAATAAGTAGGGAAGCTCTCCGATGCGGGGAAAGATATTTTTGCCGAACATCTCAATCAGAATATTTCCTTTGTAGCGTCGCAGGTCCAGTTCGACCGCTTGCGCGGCACTGGAGAGGTTGTTTACGACCAGGACTGTTTCCTTACCCAATTGCCGGACGTAAGCAAGCACGCGGTGATTTGCCGGATAGATAAATTCGATCGAGCCCGAGCCAAACACTGGAGTCGAACGGCGAACTCGTAGGATGTGCTTCATCCAGGAAAGCAGAGAATGTTCGAAGCACTCTTGGGATAGCACATTCACTGCCTGGTATCCATACACAGGATTGAGAATCGGGGGAGAATAAAGACTTTCTGGATCAGCCGTCGAGAAGCCCCCATTCCCGCCACCCGTCCACTGCATCGGGGTGCGAACTCCGTTGCGATCTCCCAGGTGAATATTGTCTCCCATGCCGATCTCGTCCCCGTAATAAATGATAGGCGTGCCGGGCAGCGACATCAGCATGCCATTCATCAATTCGATACGGCGCCGGTCATTGTCGAGCAGGGGAGCGAGGCGCCGGCGGATGCCGAGATTCAAGCGCATCGACTTGTCGCTGGCATAGATGTCATACATATAATCGCGCTCGACATCGGTGACCATTTCGAGCGTCAATTCATCATGGTTGCGGAGGAAAATGCACCATTGGCAGGATGCTGGAATCTCTGGCGTCTGCTGCAAAATCTCGGTGATTGGTTTGCGGTCTTCCAGTCGGAGGCCCATGAACATCCGCGGCATCAGTGGAAAGTGAAAGGCCATGTGGAATTCGTCCCCGTTGCCAAAGTACGGACGGAGATCGGCGGGCCATTGATTCGCCTCCGCTAACAGCATCGCACCGGGGAATTGCTGGTCAACTTTCTTGCGTAGTTCGCGGATGACCTCGTGCGTTTCCGGCAGGTTCTCACATGACGTCCCCTCCCGCTCAATCAGGTAGGGAACTGCGTCCAGGCGGAAACCATCGACTCCCAGTTCCAGCCAGAACTTCATGACATCCCACATCTCTTCGCGCACGGCTGGGTTGTCGTAATTCAAATCTGGCTGATGACTGAAGAAGCGATGCCAGTAATAGGACTTGGAAATCGGATCCCATGCCCAGTTCGACATCTCGGTATCGATAAAGATGATTCGGGTTCCCTGATACTTCGTATCCGTATCGCTCCACACATACCAATCACGCTTGGGATTGTTTTGAGAACTTCGAGACTCCTGGAACCAGGGATGTTGGTCGGAGGTATGGTTCGCCACCAACTCGATAATCACGCGGATGCCGCGGTCATGAGCAACAGAAAGGAAGATCTTGAAATCTTCCAGCGTCCCGTACCTGGGATGAACGGATCTGTAATCCGAGATGTCGTATCCGTCATCCCGCAGAGGAGAAGGAAAGAACGGCATCAACCAGATCGCATTCACGCCCAGTTCTTGCACGTAGTCAAGTTTCTGGGCCAGACCCTGAAAATCCCCAATGCCATCGCCATTGCTGTCCAGGAAAGTGCGCACGTGAATCTGATAGATGATTGCGTCCTTGTACCAGCCTGCTTCGGGCTTCAATGGCAACCGTTTTCCTCCCGACGCATCAGCGGCCACAACGCTGTGCGAGCTTCCACACGAATAACAATACAGCAGGCATTGCGTGCTGCCGCCAAGAGCCGCCCGTTGATGGAGCAGAGCGTTAGACGCGCCACCCAGGGATTTTGTACTCTGAGATCAGTATTCTAGTCTTCGCTAGCGCGATGAGACAGGATAGCGGCGCATGACCTCCCGATGAATGCGGAGGGCATAGTCCGCAACTTCGTATTGTCGTGACGGACACGAAGCGATTTTATCAGGCCATTAATACCGTCGGCCTGGCAACCCAAAAACAACTTCAACGCCCCAATCAAGGTCTCGACCAGAACATCGCAGTGGTCATGACAGCTCCTGCCCGAAACAAACTCGGGCAGCATGGGTTGAAGCATACAAGCAGCGATTAAGATAGTCGCTGTGCATCGCTGTCCATTACATCGGGGAGCTGCTGTAATGGAACAATCGAAATCATGTACGTTTGCATATGATTCCGAAAACGACTAGAACGGCCTTGGAAAGCGAAGTTGATCTCGGCAGTTCGTGCCAAGAGATTGAGGCCAGTCAACTTCGGCAACTTAAATGCGCCGAGGCGCGTCTAACCCCGACGCACGACAATCAAAGCATAAGAACTCGGCAACGACCGAGCGCCGTACACTTCTTGACTAGAGAGGGAATTCCTTATGAATCAAATATTCAAGAGCAAATTTCTGTGGATCAACGCCGTGCTCATACTACTGCTGATGACAGTGGCACAGCAAAGAGCAACCGCGCAAGATCAGGATCAAGACGATCCTCCCGGCCGCGTGGCGCGTCTGGGCTATATAGAGGGTTCGGTCTCATTTGAGCCGGCCGGCGAGCAGGACTGGGTGGAAGCTACACCAAACCGTCCAATGACAACCGGCGATCAGCTTTGGGTTGACAGGGATTCACGCGCTGAAGTGCAGCTCGGGTCAGCGTCGATTCGTCTGTCCGCAAATACCGGCATCTCTTTTCTCAACCTGGACGACCGCACGGTGCAGATCCAGCTCACATCCGGAGCTCTGAATATTCGTGTGCGCCGCCTTAACCGTGACGAGGTATTCGAGATTGACACACCGAACCAGGCTTTCTCGGTTTACCAGCCCGGCAGCTATCGAGTGAATGCCAGTGAAGATGGGACCTACACCGTGGTTAGCGTACGGCAAGGCGAGGGCGAATCGACCGGAAACGGGGAAACGTTCACGCTGCATGCAGGGCAGCAAGGAACATTCAGCGGCACTGATACGCTGAACGCGGATGTAGTCGACCTCGGCTCTCCTGATGATTTTGATAACTGGGCATCCGGCCGGGATCGGCGTTGGGAAGGCTCGCGTTCAGCGCGCTATCTTGCACCCGATGTCGTCGGTTACGAAGACTTGGATGATAACGGAGATTGGCGCGACGATTCCAACTATGGTCACGTCTGGTTTCCCAATCGCGTGGATGCGGGATGGGCGCCATATCACGAAGGCCATTGGGCTTGGATTTCGCCCTGGGGCTGGACATGGGTCGACGATGCGCCTTGGGGTTACGCGCCATTTCACTATGGCCGGTGGGTAACCATTAGCGGACGTTGGGGCTGGGTAGCCGGCCCAGTGGATGTAGCGCCTGTTTATGCGCCTGCCCTGGTCGTATTCCTCGGAGGCGGACTCGGCGTCGGCGTTAATGTAGGGTGGTTCCCGCTTGGCCCGCGCGAGGTCTTTGTGCCGACCTACAGCGTGAGCCGCGGGTACATGACGCGGGTCAATGTCAGCAATACCACCGTCAATACCACAACGATCACGAATGTCTACAACACAACCGTGATTAACAAGAGCACTACGATCACCAACATTACGTACGCAAATAGAACGGTGCCCGGCGCGGTGACAGCAGTGCCGCAGAACACTTTCTCCAGCGCACAGCCCGTGGCTAGGGCCGCCATCAGAGTCGACCAGCGGCAACTAGCTTCTGCGACGGTGGCTGCAAGGGTGGCGGTTGCTCCTTCACAACAAAGCGTATTGGGATTCCATGCGAACACAGCCAATCATGTGTCCGCACCTCCTGCCGCAGTAGCCAGACGCCAGGTGGTAGCGAAAGCCACGCCTCCTGCTCCTCCGGTGTCGTTTGCGCGACAGCAACAGGCGTTGGCAGCGCATCCGGGGCAACCTCTCGCGAGAAAGGAAATGCAGACCTTGCGACCGGCCGCGGCCGCTCAGCCACATCCGATGGTCAAGGTTGCGCCTCCGGGAAAACCAGCGACTCCAAACATGGTTCGTCCCGGCAATCAGCCCAACCAGCCAGGTGCCGGCAAACCGAACACACCAGCGGCGAATGCTCCGGGAAATCGTCCGGGCAACCAGCCTTCTCCTGGAGCGCAGCCAGGTGCAGGTTCGACGACACCGAACCGCCCTCAGCCAAATCAGCCAGCGCCGGGTAAGCCTGCGACGAATAACCGGCCGGAGCCCACCCAGCCCAACAATCGTCCTGAGCAAAACCGTCCGGAGCCGACTCGTCCGACTGCGCCGCCGCCGGCACGGAATGATCACCCGCCGTCAGCGCAACCGAATAATCGGCCGGAACCGAATCGGCCGGAACTGAACCAGCCGGCCAATCGTCCTGAGCAAAACCGTCCGGAGCCAACTCGTCCGACTGCGCCGCCGGCACAGAATGATCGCCCGCCGTCAGCGCAGCCGAACAATCGGCCGGAACCGAACCAGCCGGCCAATCGTCCTGAACAAAATCGTCCGGCGCCGACTCGTCCGACTCCACCGCCGGAACGGAACGATCGTCCACCTGTAGCGCAGCCGAACAATCATCCCGCACCCACCCCACCGGCTCCTCGGCCGCAGACTCCTCCGGCAGCCGAGCGGCCGCAGCCGCAGCGGCCTGCGCCTCCTGCGGAAACGCGGCCTGCTCCAAAACCTGAGAAGCCGGAACCGAAAAAACAGCAGACACCTGAAGAGAAGAAAAAGGAGGAACAGAAGAAGCCTCCGGCGGCATAGAAGGCTGAACTCCGCGTCCGTCGTGGAGTTGTTCCGCGCAAATAAGATAGGGGTGATGCGCCGCATCACCCCTATCAAAACAATCTACCCAGAAGGCAAGATCACTTTACTATCAAACAATATTCGCCAATTTTCTTGTCCGCACCTTCCGAATTGACTGCGGTGTCGGGATAAACCTCAACATCTCGGCAGTCGTACATTCCCGAATTGCTCGGTAGTTCAATCATCTGATACTTCCCGCTCTTCAGCGGAGTGCAGCTCGGCATTCCCTGGTTGCACTGCAGTTCGTACCCTTTCCCCGCTTTCTGCACATCCACGATCAAAACGCCGTTGTTGAACTCGCTGCTCTTTACCGTAATCGCGGACTTTTCCTGTCCCCATGCTTTTGCAGCGCCGCAGATGAAAAGCGCCAGCAGAAAGAAGAATAAGATTCCTTTCTTCATACGCACCCCCATATGGGTTCGAAGCGAGCTTGCACCGCTTCAATCCTGTCATCCCTATGTTTTCGCACCGGCAGATTCTTGTCTGTGACGAATGATCGGGTACGACGTGACCGACGGCATGTGCGGGATGTGGCCGTGGAACCCTACAAGCGCCCGAAATCACAGGTAGTTAGCTCCCACACCGGCCGCTGCCGTCGCTCCTATGCGGTAGGATAGGAAACGTGTTGAAGTCCCGGAACCCAGCCATCCCCGCAGGCGCTGAGGCACAGCGCCGACTCGCCTGTTTCGAAGAACGGCGCGATCAGATCGTATCGACTATCCGCGAACTGGTCGAAATCGAATCGCCTAGCGACAACAAGGCTGCAGTGGATTGCCTGGCTAAAACCGTCGCGCAGAAATTCGCCGCGCTGGGCGGACAAATCCGAATCCATCGGGCAACCAATTTCGGCGATCATCTGCAGGTTGATTTTGAAGGCAAATCTGGCGGCACGCCTGTGCTGTTGCTCGGCCATTACGACACGGTGTACCCGCTCGGCACACTTGCGTCCATGCCGTGCCGCGTGGTGGATAACAAGCTGACCGGGCCGGGCGTGCTCGACATGAAATCGGGCATCGCCCTGATGCTGCATGCACTCTCCGCGCTGCAGGAGTGGGGCGGGAGTTTGCCGCGCCCCATCACCGTTCTTCTGGTTTCGGACGAAGAGGTCGGCAGCGACTCATCGCGCGCGATCACCGAATCGCTGGCTAAAAAAGCCGCAGCGGTGCTTGTGCTCGAACCTTCCTATGGATTCGAAGGCGCGGTCAAGACGGCGCGCAAGGGCGTGGGCGAGTACCTAGTGAAGGTGACGGGCAAAGCTTCACATGCCGGACTCGACTTCCAAGAAGGCGTCAACGCGATTCTGGAGCTCGCGCGGCAGATCGAGAGAGTTTCCAGTTTCACCGATCTGAAGAAGGGCTTGACGGTGAATGTAGGGATCGTGAGCGGCGGCTCGCGCACCAACGTCGTTCCTGCCGAAGCCACGGCGCAAGTGGATGTCCGCATTGCCCGTCTGAAAGATGCTGCCGGAATCGACAAAAAAATGCGTGGCTTGCGCCCCTTCAACCGCAAGTGCAAGTTGGAGATTACCGGAGGCATTAACCGGCCGCCGATGGAGCGCACCGCTGGCGTAGCCGCGCTTTATGCCAAGGCAGTCGCTGTCGCCGGCGAGCTGGGCTGGAAGCTTGGCGAGGCCGCGGTCGGCGGCGGCTCCGACGGTAACTTCACGGCTGGCTTGGGGATACCGACCCTCGATGGCCTGGGTGGAGTCGGCGATGGCGCTCATGCCAGCCACGAACACATCCTGATCCCGGAACTACCACGTAGAGCGGCACTTGTAGCCGGGCTGATCGAGTCTGTGTGATCCGAATCACGTCTCCCGGTGATACCGAGTACGGGAGTGCTTTGACTCGCGTTCTACACTAACCTAGAATTCAATTAGGGCATCTTGGCCTGAGGTTGCGGGAACCACGCCGCGGCCGTTTTGGCAAAGTCCCGGCGGTTTCGAACGGATACGGTTTCCGCGTCCGTCCGAGGTCGCAATGGAGGAAGTTATGGGTGAGGGTCTGTTCCAGCCGCTGCATATCATCTTGATTGTGGGCATCGCGCTCCTGCTGTTCGGTCCGAGCAAGTTTGCCGATCTGGGCAAAGGTTTGGGCGAAGGCATCCGGAACTTTAAGTCGGCCGTAAAAGAAGACGACAAGAAGGACGCCGAGAAGAAGTCCTAGCTCATGTGGCGCGGACACTCCTGTCCGCGTATTCATCGGGCGATGCCGAAGTAAGTGGTCAGAGCACTTCGGCCTGCCGCAGCATTCGATACACGAGCGCAACTGGCAATCCCACCACATTGCTGTAGTCCCCTTCGATCCGAGGAATCCAGCGCGACGCGATCCCCTGGATCGCATACGCGCCTGCCTTGTCCATCGGCTCGCCAGTTGCCACGTAGTCAAGAATCTCGTTCTCTGAAATCTCTGACATCGTGACCGAAGTGGTTTCACTGCCCACCGACAAACGACCACTGACCACCAAACACACGCCTGTGATCACCTGATGGGTGCGGTCGGAGAGCAGGCGCAGCATGCGAATGGCATCGGCCGCATCGACGGGCTTGTTTAGGATCTGATCGTTGATCACCACGACGGTGTCAGCTCCGAGCACGGGATCGTTTGGGCGCTTCTTGGCGATGGCCAGAGCCTTTTCGCGCGCCAGACGCTCGGCGCAGTCCCTCGCTTTTTCTCCGGGGAGTGGGTCTTCGAGAATATGTGCTGGCTGAACTTCGAAAGCGACGCCCGCGTTGCGGAGGAGTTCCTGACGGCGCGGCGAGGCGGAGGCGAGGATTAGCATGGAATTCGATTCTATTCCTCGAGAATTGTCATCCCGAACGAAGTGAGGGATATGCATTTGGTTTGTGAGCGGCCAACTGCAGATCCCTCACTTCGTTCGGGATGACAAGAGTGGAGACAAGTGGGTGACAAGAGTGGGAATAAGGAGAAGACCGCACTACTCCAGCGCTTCGGGTTCGATCGAAATATTCTTCTCGCCCTTGGCGCGGCTCTCCCAATATTTCTTTACCCAGGCTTCGTAGCTCTTGCCGGCGGCGGTGTCGCGACCGGTGAAGGCGATGCCGGCGATATCGGAGTATGGGATCGCGGGGCGGTCGTTGCCGGTCGGGAGCATCAGGCGGATGACGGAATCGTTTAGCGTTTTGCCGATGCGGCGGTCGAAGAGATAGCCGGCGACCTGCGATCCATCGCGGCGCGTGATGGTGATATCGCCGCGATAATCAAAGGCTTTTTCGATGACGGCGCGAACGTCGGCTTCGCT
>OCTA010001367.1_pt1 | contig 22453 bp, 23 predicted proteins | sample 1538991 | NCBI WGS metagenome assembly OCTA01 (sample SAMEA3539302, study PRJEB22396) | soil metagenome | biome: tundra; feature: field; material: soil | place: USA | collected 2010-05 | depth 0.15 m | reverse complement strand
TCGGAGCCGCGAACGTCAGAGAGCGGATGCGCAATTACTTATGACGTTCTGTTTAGCGATGCCGGATCTGATAATCTTACCTGATGACACCAACAAGGAAGAGGGTGCTCGAAGCGGCATTCTGGTTCGTTTTAGGTCATCTGAGTTGCGCCGTGATGCACCACCTCAACGCCTTCAGGGGGAACTAGCCGGCAACCGTGACTCAGGCCGCTGCCGGGGCCCCGAAGCGGACGCTATTTCCATCCGGGTCGCGCACATAGAGCTCGCGCATGCCCCAAGTCTGGTCCACCGGGGCGATGTGTATGCGGACATTCTTTGCGACGAATTCCTCATGCAGCGCGTCCACATCGCCGCTCGTGAAATAGACCACGCCGCCGATCACGCCGTCGCCGGCATGCGAGGAAAGGTGGAGAACGGCTCCGTCGCGATTGCGGGTCTGAAGGCGCGTTAATATTATGGGATTTTCACGTGCCGCGCCAGCCGGCTGGGGTATGGAAGAAGACGCACGAATGCGCCGCTCCGGTTTCGCGGAGTGGCGCATCGGGTCTGTGGCTCAGGTTAGCGACCCGGGGGGGCGGCGCCGGCCGGCGGGGCCATTAACGGTTGCTCCGCCCCGCGGTGACAGGTGTAGCACGCGACCTTCGCACCGCCGGGGAAGTGCGTGTTGATTTGCTGCGTCATGGCGAGCATCTCACGGGCGACCACCTTGTGAGGGTTCGCGTCGCTGGCCCTATCGCCTTGCACGTGGCAAAACTCGCAGCGGACGCCCAGTCCGGCGGTGAAACTTTGCATGGCCGGCCCGACTTCCGCCGGCGTCAGAATTTTCAGGTTCGTGGGCGCTTGCTGAGCTACAAGCGGCATCAGAAAGAGCATTGAAACGATTAAGCGCATTGACATATCATACACAAATCCAAGCGGGGGGAACCAAGCCGAAAATCAAGAAAAACCCGATTAGCCGCCTGCCGGGCCCCTCGCGCGCCCAGGGACGTTCTTATTCGTACTGAAGCGCCGTGATTGGATCGACACGAGTGGCGCGCCGCGCTGGATACCAGCTCGCCAGCATCGCGATCGCCACCCACGCCAGGCGCGCCGCCAGGAAGGCGATAGGGTCGAACGGGCTCAAGCCGTAAAGATAGGCCCGCATCAGACGCACCGTAACGGCGCTCAGAACCAATCCGGCGATCACGCCGATCCCCGTGATGCCCAGCCCTCGCGCGAGTACCATCCATAGAACATCCCCCGGCCTGGCGCCGAGCGCCATCCGCACGCCGATTTCGCGCGTCCGCTGCGAGACCGCGTACACCACCACGCCATAGAGCCCCCATGGATAACAGGGTGGTCTCGGCTTCCTCTTGTTGAATGAATCTTCGCGCCACCACGAAACGACGGGCCTGCGGCCAACCATGTGGGCGGTGCTCGAACTCGGCCATCTCCCACTTGCGATTCACTGGTTCATACGAGATGCCTGGCAACAGTCTCTTGCACGCTGGGGTCAAACGAGCGACCACTGCATATTGTGCGCGCCTAGCTTCCAGGGCGACGAACACAGGATTGAAGCCGAAGCCGGCGTCGGCGCGGGCACGCAACGCGCGAATCTCGGGTGGAACATGGGCGAAGCTGGTGTCCAACACTTCAATGCTGCCATCCCAGGTTCCGGCATTTCCGGGGCGGAGTTCGGCATCCCAGAGGTAGGATGAATTCGCTTCCATACAGAGCAGGGGGCGTAGGACTGCTTGCCGCGATAGCGGGGATTGTCGCGAACCGCGAGGGGGGCATCGCGCAGCAGGTCCATGGCGGCGTTGTGCCCGATGGCGAACAGCCACGTATCGAAGCTACGCCGCTCGTCATAGCGGCCGATCTGGCGAACCACGTTCAGCCAGGTCTGCTGGAAGAGGTCGGCGGCGACGGACGGGTCGCGCCAGGCGCAGCAGGTAACGGTAGAGGCGATGCTGGTACCGTTCGACGGCGCACGCCAGCGCCGCTGGGTCGCGCCGCCGGAGCCGAACGACTTCGTCCCGTTCCCCCATCTCCTCCGCAAGTGCCGCCTCGTAAATCATAGCCGCATTCCGTATACGGAAGAGGGGGCGGAAAAGACGCAGTGTGGGGCGGGCCATCGTTTTTTGTGGCCTGCCGGCTCTTGTGGCCTGCCTGCCGGCGCCCCTTCGCAACGATGTTAATATGGCTAATCCGAAGCCAAGCCGTATGGACCACATCCTCTCGATCGTTCTGTTTACGCCCCTGGTTGGCCTTCTGGCCCTGCTTTTCATTCCTTCCTCGAACCCGCGCGCCATTAAGCTGTGGGCCAACATCGCGTCCTTCGCGGGCTTCCTGGTCTCCCTGCCGCTGGTCTTTAATTTCGACGCCGCCAAGGATTATCAATTCGTCGAAAAGGCTTCGTGGATTCCCTCGATCGGCGCCACCTACCACATCGGCATCGATGGGCTCGGACTGCTGCTGGTGATGCTGACCACGTTGCTCGGTTTCATCTCCATCCTCGCGAGTTGGAGCGCCATCACGGAGCGGCTGAAGGAATACTACGCCTTTTTCCTCCTGCTCCAGGTCGGCCTGCTGGGCGTCTTCATGGCGCTCGATTTCCTGCTCTTTTTCGTGTTCTGGGAAATCGTGCTGGTACCCATGTACTTCATCATCGCCATCTGGGGCGGACCGCGGCGCGTGTACGCCGCCATCAAGTTCGTGATTTACACGCTCATTGGAAGCGTGCTGATGTTCCTCGGAATTCTGGTCCTCTACATCCAGCACTCCACCCAGTTCCAGACCCTCAGTTTCGATATCGCCGACCTGATGCGGCTCCAGCTTTCCCCGGCCGTTCAGTGGTGGGTCTTCTGGGCATTCTTCGTGGGGTTCGCGGTCAAGGTGCCGATGTGGCCGTTCCATACATGGCTGCCGGACGCCCACGTGGAAGCGCCCACGGCGGGGTCGGTGATGCTGGCCAGCGTGCTGTTGAAGATGGGGACATACGGGTTCCTGCGGTTTTCGCTGCCGCTGCTGCCGGACGCCGCGAAGAACCACACCGTGGTCACCGTGATGGCGGTGCTTTCCATCATCGGCATTGTCTACGGGGCGCTGGCGTCGCTCATGCAGAAGGATTGGAAGAAGCTGGTGGCGTATTCCTCGGTCAGTCACCTGGGCTTCTGCACGCTGGGCATCTTCGCGCTCAATCCGGCGGGAATCTCGGGCTCCATCATCCAGCAGATCAACCACGGGATTTCCACCGGCATGCTCTTCCTCATCGTGGGCATCGTCTACGAGCGGCGGCACACGCGCGAGATCTCCGAATACGGGGGGCTCATGCGCATCATGCCGATCTTCACGGTGGTGTTCGGCATCGCGGCGCTCAGTTCCATGGGGATGCCGCCGTTGAATGGTTTCATCGGTGAAATCACCATCTTGAGTGGCGCGTACCAGATGTCGCTGACGTGGGCATTCTGGGGGGCGGTTGGAATCGCGCTTGGCGCGGCCTACCTGCTATGGCTGTTCCAACGCACCATGCTCGGCGAGGTGAAGGAGAAAAACCGGGCGCTGAAGGACCTCTCGTGGCGCGAGATCGCGGTATTCGCGCCGCTGATCGTGTGGGCCTTCTGGATCGGTTTGAACCCGCAGCCCTACTTCCGCGTGCTGGAACGGCCCGTGGCGCAGATCGTGGAACGGGTGCATCCCGGCTACTACGCCGAGCGTCATCTGGCGGACCCGCTAGCGGCAAGGTAGCTTGGTGGGGCGGGCCTCCTGGCCTGCCTTCTTCCCACTACAACCAACAAGAAGGCAGGCCAGGAGGCCCGCCCCACTGCGTCAGTCACTCCACGAACCCCATCGCCTCCAGCTTCGCCATGGTATCCATCCAGGATTCCACCTGGATGGCCTCCACGCGAACTGCGGAATCCGTGGGCCAGTTCTCCGCCAGAACGCGGATCGCCGCATCGTTGCCGCCCTCGAACAGGGCGTCGCCCAGGAAGACCACCCGTTGCGCGCCGCTCGCAATCAGCGTCTTCACCGCCTTGGCTTTGTCCTGGCCGAGCACGCCGATGTCGAACGACGTCTGGCCGCCCAGCGTAATAGTCAGGTCCCGCTCTTCGATCAGCCGCGCCAGCCGGTGTTTCAGGTGCGCCATCACGCGCTCCCGGTATTGGTGGGCGCGATCGAACTCCACGAACATCGCCCGATTCCGTTGGGCCTCCGCCAATTCCTGAAGCGCCCTGCCGATCGGGCTGCAATTGACCATCGAACCGCGATAGACGATTCGCTCTCCCGCCACTTGGAGGGGCAGATGGGTCTGGAACTCCGGCAGGTCGAGCGTTTCCGACAAGACTTGTATCAGAAACGCATAGTCCGTCTCTCCCAAGTAGCCGCGGATGTCGAACTCCGATATCAGTTGGAGAGCCGGCCCCTCCCGGTAATCCGCGCGATAGTGCACCGCGCCATTCGAAACGAATGCATCGAACGATCCCCTGAATCCGAAATCGTACAAGGGCTGGAAGAATTGCTGCTGCAGCAATGGCAAGTGACTGCCCGCCGCAACATGGAAAGGGACGGAAAGACGGCATAGCAACCGCACCATCTCCTCCTGGATGGGCTGCCGCGGCGGCGTCATGGTGCCGTCAATGTCCAACAGGACCACTGTGTTCACGTTGTCAGTGTAACGTTACGGCGCGCTGCGCTTCAATTGTCCGCAAGCGGCGTAAATATCCAGGCCGCGCGGTTTGCGGACGAAGCAGGGGATTGCGCGTCGGACGATCCGCTGGAAGCTCTCCACGCGCTCCGGGCGCGGCGTTCGAAACGGGATTTCGGGGCCGGGGTTCAGCGCGATGAGATTCACCTTGCAATTCAGATTGGCCAGCAGTTTCACCACGCGCCGCGCGTCGGCATCCGAGTCGTTGACGCCCGCCAGCAGCACGTATTCGAAGGTCAGCTTTTCCCAGGGCCGTAGCGGGTAGGCTTTGCACGCGGCCATCAGATCTTTCAGGGGATACTTGCGCGTGATGGGCATCAGCTCCCGGCGCGCCTCCTCCGTCGACGCGTTGAGCGACACGGCCAGCTTGGGCCGCACCGGCTCGGCGCCCAGTTCGGCGATCTTCGGCACGATCCCCGCCGTCGAAACCGTGATGCGCCGCGGAGATAACCCGAAACCCGCGGGGTCCAACAGGATGCGCGTCGCCTTCACCACGTTGGGGAGATTCAACAGCGGCTCCCCCTGCCCCATCATGACGATGTTGAGCCGGCCGCCATCCTGGCGCAGTTGGTTGTCCCGCGACACCAGGAGGACTTGGCCCACGATCTCCCCCGCCGTCAGGCTGCGCTCCAGCCCGAGCAGCGCCGTCATGCAGAACTTGCAGTCCACCGGGCAACCCACCTGGGTCGAGATGCAGATGGTGTCGCGCTCCCCCTCGGGCATGAGCACGGTCTCTACCGTGCGGCCGTCTGCCAGGCGCAGCAGGTAACGGCGCGTGCCGTCGACGGATTGGTACACGTTGGCGACGCCGGGCAGTCCGATGGAATGCCGCCCGGCGAGATCCCGCCGCATGTCCAAGGGCAACGTGGAAATCTGTATTGGATCGGATGCCTGCTGGCTGTATATGGCTTCGTAGATCTGCCTGGCCCGAAACGCCGGCTGGCCCGGACCCAGCGCCTCGCGCAGCCCGGCGAGGTCCATCCCCACAAGTGGTTGCATCCTGATCTCAGTTTAGGCTGCGCGCCGCGGGGAGAGCAATCGGCACACTACGCCCCTTCTCCAGCCCGGAGGGCGATAGACAGTAGCCCACGGCGTCAGCCGTGGGAATGAGACGTGCGCGGAAAAGCCCCCGAGAGGGGGCGGAAGATGGCGGAGCCGCGCTCTTCCGCCCCTTGCCGGGGCTTTTCGATCCTCGCGGTTTCCCCACGGCTTGCGCCGTGGGCTATTCTCTTTCGCTCTTACGAGCTTCGTTCGAAACGTTCCCCGATCTCCTTTCTGTCTGGCGCGCACTATAATCGGGTTATGAGTCCGGCCGACCTCTATGATCGGGACTTCCACGAATGGACGATTCGGAACGCGGAACTCCTGCGCTCCGGCCGGGCAGCGGACGCGGACCTCCCACATATCGCCGAGGAGATCGAAGACATGGGAAAGCGCGAGCGGCGCGAGCTGCTCTCTCGTCTCGGCGTCCTGATCGCTCACTTGCTGAAGTGGCAGGCGCAACCGGAGCGCAGGGGCCGGAGTTGGAGCGCGACCATCCGACTGCAAAGAGAAGAGATCGGCGATCTCATTTCGCAGATGCCCAGCCTGAAGCGGTATCTGGTGGAGAATCTGCCGAAGGCTTATCACTACGGAGTGGTGGGGGCCATGGCGGATACCGGCCTGCCGGAAGAAGCTTTCCAAAGCACCTGCCCTTTCGATCTGGAAGGACTGCTCGATATCGGCTTCCTGCCGTAGCGGTCACCCCATCAACTCCGCCAGAATCCGGGCCGCCGCCTCCTTGCCGCGCTCTCCGATTTCTCCTATCGGACCGGCGCACGAGGGGCAGCCGGCTTCGCACGCGCACCCGGCCAGCAGCTCGGCGGTCTGTTTCAGGAGTTGCGGAGCGAGGCGGTAGAGAGGCGCGCTCTGGCCCACGCCGCCGGGATACATGTCATAGAGGTACAGGTTCGGCTCGAACACCGCCAGGCCGCCTGCGATGTCCTCGCTAAGCGCCACCCCGAGGTCGCGCACGTCGCACATCAGCAGCAGCGCGGCCACGGTGCGCAACGCGTTGCCCAGACCAGTAATTCCACTCTGCCTCTCCGTGGGAGTGAACTCCGTCAGGCGCGCCAGAAAGGCGGCCGGGAAGTGCAGCCAGAACGCCGTGGTGTGCATCTCCTGTTCCGGCATGGAGAGCTTCCCGGCCCCGACGTTCTCCATGGTGTAGAACTTGATCTTCTTGAAACCCACAATTTGCGTGGTCACCCGTACGTCGCCATGCGCCTTTGTGGCTGCCGCCGGATTTTCACCCGGCGCGCCAGGCGGAAGCGGGCCCACCTCGAACTGCTCCAGCACCTTCACCTGCGTGTAGTCGATGGCGTCGGTGTAATAATCGCAATCCACGCTCTTGACGTAGGCTTTGCGCTCGGCGTAATCGAACCGCTCCACGTGATACTGCCGCGCTTCGTGCAAATAGATGGCTTTCTCGTGCAGCGTGGTGAGCGCCGTCGGGAAGGAGACTTCCGCGATGGCTTTCGGCTCGCCGGTGATGTCCACCACCACGAAATTGTCGCTGCTGATGGAGCGCAGGCTGGTCGCATCGGCGGGATAGCTCTCCGACATCCAGTGCCACGCGCCCGCGGAATGATGCAGAAAACCGGCATCTTCCAGAAAGCGGCAGAGTTCGCCGGTGTCGTGGCGGCCGAACTTCTCGCCGTCGCGCAGGGGCAGCTCGAAAGCGGCGCACTTCACGTGCGCGAGCAGGATTTCGAGGTTCTCCGGGTTGATGTACGCATGTTCCGGCGAGCGGCCGAAGAAATAGTCGGGATGTTCCACCACGTACTGGTCGAGCGGCGCGCTCGAAGCCACCATCACCGCGGCGGAGGTCCCCTGCCGCCGGCCGGCCCGTCCGGCGCGCTGCCAGGTGGAGGCGATGGTCCCCGGATAGCCGGCCATCACCACCGCGTCGAGCGAGCCGATGTCGATCCCCAGTTCCAGCGCGTTGGTGGCCACCACCGCTCGAATCTTGCCCTCGCGCAGGCGCCGCTCGATCTCGCGCCGTTCCCTCGGCAGATAGCCGCCCCGATATCCGCGGACCGACTCGCTGGGGAGCGGACCGCGGTCGCAGGCGTCCTTCAGATAGGTGACCAGGACCTCCGTGGCGAGCCGGTTGTTCGCGAACACCAGCGTCTGCAAATTGCGTTCGATGAACTCCAGCGCCACCCGCAAGGTTTCCTTGATGTAGCTTCGGCGGATGCCAAGCTGCCGGTTCACCACCGGCGGATTGTAAAAGATGAAGAACTTCTCCGCGCGCGGCGCGCCGTTGCGCTCCACCAGCTCGAAAGGCTCCTCCACCAGCGCTTCCGCCAGTTCGCGCGGGTTGGCGATGGTCGCCGAGCAGCAGATGAACCGCGGCTTCGAATTGTAGAACTCGCAGATCCGCTTCAGCCGCCGCAGCAGATTCGCCAGGTGGCTGCCGTACACCCCGCGGTAGTAGTGCAGCTCGTCGATCACCACATATCGCAGGTTTTCGAAGTATCGCGCCCATTTCGTGTGGTGCGGCAGGATGCCCGCGTGCAGCATGTCGGGGTTAGTGAGCACCACGTTGGCGCGCTGCCGGATGGCCTTGCGCGCATCCTGCGGCGTGTCGCCGTCGTAGGTGAACGCGCGTAGCTCGGAACCCATCTCGTCCACGGCCGCCTGAAACTCGTGAAGCTGGTCTTCGGCCAGCGCCTTGGTGGGAAACAGGTACATGGCGCGGGCGCCGGGATCGGTCGACAGAAGATTCAGGACCGGCAAGTTATAGCAGAGCGTTTTTCCGCTGGCGGTTGGAGTGACGATGGCCACGTTCTTACCCGCCTGGATCGCCTCGAAAGCCTCGGCCTGGTGCGAATAGAGCCGCGCGATGCCGCGCTTCTCGAGCGCCGCGCGCAAGCGGCCGTCCACAGCCGGGGGAATGGCGGTGAATATGGCCTCCACAGCCGGCTCGTGGCGCACCGCGCGAACGGGCGAATCGGGATCGAGATGCGCCGACCGGTAACGGGCCATCACCGCTTCCAGCGATGGATTGGGAGACACAGCCAGATCCAGGGAGAATGACGCGGGATCGAGGTTCATGGGTGCTTTCGCCTTCTCTTCGCTACCTTACTACGGCGAAGGGGCCTCGCACAAGGGGAATCTGAGATCGGAAGGCCGCTAGCGTTCGCGAATGAACTCGTAACGTTCCAGCGTGGCCGCTATTTGATAGGCCGGCACTGCCTCGGTCTCGCCGGGCTCCATCCGCTCCGCGCGCAACACCTTGCCGATGCACCGTAGGTTCACCACCTGGGGGCCATTGACGTTCAGGGTGATGATGTACTCGATCGGACCACCCAGCTCCGGTCCCCGGCCCGCCGTGAACAGCACGCCAGTGGAGCTGATATTCTTGGTTTGGCCGGCCGTCGCGACGCGCTCGGCGCCCGACCGCGTAATGGCGAGCGGGAGGTGTAGTGTGAAGCGCCTGGTTCGTCGCTGTTCCATAAATCGCTTCTAATGCTAAACGGACCTGTAACCTGAGGTCAATAGACCTGTAGTGAACCCGATGCGGCAAAGGTACTAGAGCGAAAGTTTAGGGGTACGCTTCGGACGGGTTGGGGCGAGCGGGCGGGCGCTCGCCCCGGAAGCGCTTATTTTGCAAACACGAAAACGATGAGGAGCGTATAGAGCGCCAACGATTCGATGAACGCCAAGCCGATTAACATGGCCAACTGAATGGCCTTGGCCGCTCCAGGATTGCGAGCAATGCCTTCCACCGCGCTTGCCACCGCCTTGGCCTGCCCCAAACCGCAAAGGCCGGAAGCGATCGCCATTCCGAAAGCGGCGCTGATGGCCACCCAATGTCCACCGGCGGCAGGTTGCGCCAGGGTCTGAGCGGATAGGGATGAAACGGCGATCAGCATGATCGCCACAACCAACAACATCTTCTTCGTCATTCGATTCTCCTTCGATAAATCGCTCCAGGAGGTGGTTCCCGGACACCGTACAGCCGGGCTCACGCTGAAAGCGTCATAAAGCCGGTATTAATGCTCGTGCGCCACCGCGCCACCCACGTACGCCATGGCCAGCAACATGAAAATGTAAGCCTGGATCACTCCCACGAAGACGTGCAATCCCATGAAAATCACCGGCGCCACCAAGTAGGTCAAGTTCAGAAAAACCAGGGTCACTTGTTCGCCCGCGAACATGTTCGCGTAAAGACGGACGGTGAGCGAGAGCACCCGCGCCAGGTGGCTGATCATCTCGATGGGGATCATGAGCGGCGCCAACCACCACATCGGACCTGCAAACTGTAGCGGGTATCTCCACCCGTTCGCGACGATCCCCATCAAGTGGTAATAAGCAAAGGTCGCCAGCGCGCAACCGCAGGTGACGGCGTAGTCGTTGGTCGGAGATGAGAAGCACGGAATGAGACCGATCAGATTACACGCGAGGATAAAAAGGAAGATCGTGCCGAAGAACGAAAGGTACCGTTTGGCCGCATGCCCGATCTGGTCCTGCGCCTGGCCCTGCACGAACTCGTACACCAGCTCGAAAGTCTGCTGCAACTTGCCGGGACGATCCGCCGAGAGCCGCATCCGGAGAATGGCGAAAACTACCACCAGGATGAGGGCCACCAGGAGTTGCATGACCATGGAATCGGCCCAGGGACGCGGCTGGGAGTGGATGCCCACGAGCCCCAAAATGGAGTTTGCGAATCCCGCAAAATGGTCGTTAGTAAGGCGCGTGATCCAGATTTCACTTTCTTGCATACGCGATCTCGAATATGACTTCGATAAAGACGGCAGCCGTAAAGACGAAGATGCCCGCCAGTACCGCCGGGAGACTGATGGGAGAAACCCTCAATATAACATAGGCGCTTCCGGCCAGCAGCAGATAGCGGTATGCCAGTACGAAGCGGCGGCGGGGCCGCGCTCCCCCCAGCCGGTTCACCAGTCCCTTCAGCAAAATGAAATTCAGACCCGAAATCAGCGACCCCAAGAGAAATCCGGCTCCGGATTTCCAGCCCCACACGGCGCACGCCACCACAGCCCCAAGCGTCGCGAGCGCCGCCATGATCCGCACGATGCGTTCGGCGGCGCGCTCGTAGCTTAGCTCATCGGGGGCCGTCATCGCTGGAATCCCGCATGATCCGCCGCACCAGTTGAACGAATCCGCCCACGCTTCCCAGAATCAGGAACAGAATCGTCAGCCAGTGGGTGCCGAAGCGCTTGTCGAGCCAATACCCGATGGCATATCCAACGAATGTGGAGACCGGAAGCAACAGCGCCAGCGACGTATACTCGGCGTACTGGCTCGCAGCCGACTTCCTGGGCGGTGGCACAAGTACTATTCTAGCCGCGCGCGAATCAGTTCGTGGGCGCGTTCGGCCGTTTCCTGGACCAGCAGGCCCATACGAGGATGGCTGGGCTCCAGATCCGCGCGCAATTCGAATTCCTCGAGCGCCTCCGAGGTCGTGGGGCCGATCGATCCGATCGCCGTCCGGCGCAGGCCCGCCAGCGTGGCTGCGGCGCATCCCATCTCTTCGGCCACGCGCGCAAGGTGTCCTATCTGCACGGCCGTGGTGAACAAAGCCACGTCAAATTCGCCCGCGGCCAGCCGCCGGGCGGCTTCGCGCAACGGCCCGGCATCCTCGGGCAGCGCGTACTGGTAGACGCGCACCGCGGTTGGTTCCGCACCGCGGGCGCGCAGGGCCTGCAGGAGTTCGGGATTCGCCCGCCCATATTCCTGCACGGCGATGCGGCGTTCGGGACGGCCTTCCGTAGCTGCCATCAATTCCCGCCAGGTATTTGGCTCCGGCGCGACCACGGCGGGGGTCACGCCAAGCTCCCGCAGCGCCGCCACGGGCTTGGGGCCGCGAGCCGCAACCGCCATGCGCCGCAATGCGTCCGCAAACGCCGATTCGGAATAGCGCGCCGCCAGCCACCGGTTCAACTGGCGCGTTCCGACGCCCGTCATCAGCATCATCATGTCGAATTCGCCGGCGAACAGCCGCTCGGCGAATCGATCCAGTTCCGCGCTCTCCTCGAGCGGCGCTTCGCGCATGGACGGCGCGACAAACGGATCGCCACCCTGCCTGCGGATGAGCTCCGCCATCTCCACCGCCCGCCGGCTTTCGAGCGCGAGGACCCGCAATCCCTGGAACGGCACGAGCGAATTATACCTTGGGACGCACGGCGCGGTAGTTCCGCGATATATTGATTGGGACCGTATCGAAGAAATAGGGGGGGATGACGTGTCTGAACCATCGACTGCGCCGCGGGCCAATCCGGCGCCTCTGGGATTAGCCGGATTCGGATTGACCACCGTTGTCTTGAGCTCCATCAATGCGGGGCTGCTGAGCGGCGACAGTTCCGGGCTTGTCGCCGTGGTGGTTCCGCTGGCTTTTGCCTACGGCGGGGTGGCCCAGATCATCACGGGGATTCTCGAATTCAAGAACGGGAACACCTTTGGAACGGTGGCGTTCACTTCGTATGGGCTGTTCTGGTGGTGGTATGCCTTCCTGCTTTGGACGGCCGGCGCGGGATGGATCAAACCGCCGGCGGCCCATGCGGTTGGAGCGACGCTGCTGATGTGGGGCGTTTTCACCTTCATGCTTTGGATTGCCACCTTCCGCTTGAGCCGTTGCGTTTGGAGTATCTTCCTCGTTCTGTGGATCACGTTCTTCCTGCTCGCGGCCGGCGACCTCGGCATGGGAGCGGAGTGGCGCACGGCTGGCGGCTGGCTGGGCCTGCTGACCGGCCTAGACGCGATGTACGCGGCCTTCGCCGAGGTGGTGAACTCGACGTTCGGCAAGACCGTCCTGCCGTTAGGCGCGCCGATGATGGCGTAGCGCGGCCAGCTAGGTCTCCGACCGCGTGATGTTGTGCTCTTGCGGGAAACCACTCCCTTACGGTCGTGGCTCCGTTCGGAGCCGTGAGCGTCAGCGAGCGGTTCCCCGGTAGCACCGAATCTGGCGGTCAGGGCAGGCCGGGAGCCTGCCCATCCAAAGGCTAGCGGCACACGGCCACTATGCCCTGAATTCCACCGACCGGGCGAACATCACGGCGGCGTTCTGGCGCAACTGGGCCAGCACCGGTTCCGGGACTAGTTCGTCGGTTGTGACTACCGCGACGGCTTCCAGCGGCTCTCCGGGCGCGGTGGGCGCGTCGCGGCGGCCGAGGGAGAAATTGGCGATGTTGATGTGGTTTTGGCCCAGGACGCTGCCTACGTGACCGATGACGCCGGGCACGTCGCGGTTCTTCATGAAAACCAGACAGCCGGAAAGCGCGGCTTCGCAGAAGATGCCGTCCACCTGCATCAGGCGCGGCTTGCCGAACAGGACCACGCCCTCCACCGCGGTCACGCCGCGATCCGTCTCCAGCTCCAGCCGCAACGAATCCATCGGGCCGGAGGACTTGTCGTGGTGCTCCACGATCTCCCACCCGCGGTGCTCGGCGATTTGCAGGGCATTCACGAAATTCGCCTTGTTGGCTGTGGAACGGCTCAGCGCGCCCGCCAGGCCGGCGTTGCGCAGCAGGCCGGAGCCCATGTTGAAGATCTTGCCGGAATAGACGATGCGCAGCCCGCGCGGATTGCCGGAGGCGATGTGCGCGGCGAACACGCCGAGCCGCTCGGCCAGCGTGGCGTAAGGGCTCAGGGCGCGGTACTGGTCCGGCGAAACGGCGGGCATGTTGACGGCGTTGATGGCCACGCCGTTCTTGAGGTACTCCAGCAACTGTTCGGCGATGCGCACGCCGACGATTTCCTGTGCCTCTTCGGTGGATCCGCCAATGTGCGGCGTGGCCACTACGGCATTGCCTTCGAAGAGCGGGAATCCGGCGGGCGGCGGCTCGACGGAGAACACGTCCAGCGCGGCCCCTCCCACCTTGCCGGCCAGAATGGCTTCCCGCAGCGCGGCTTCGTCCACCAGCTCGCCGCGCGCGCAGTTCACGATCCGCACTCCGGTCTTCATGGCGTCGAAGGCGGCGTGCGAGAGGAAGCCCTGCGTCTCGGGCGTGGAGGCCATGTGGAGCGAAATGTAGTCGCTCTCGGCATACAGCCGGTTCAGTTCCACCAGATCTATGCCGAGGTCCTGCGCGATCTTGGAAGTCACGTACGGGTCGTGCGCCAGGATGCGCATTTCGAAGGCGCGAGCGCGCTTCACCACTTCGCGGCCGATGCTGCCCAGGCCGAGAATGCCCAGCGTCTTGCCGCGCAGCTCGTGACCCATGAGCTTCTTCTTCTCCCACTTGCCGGCGCGCGTGGAGGCGTCGGCCTGGGAAATGTGGCGCGCCATGGCCAGCATAAGCGCCATGGTATGTTCCGCCACCGAGACGGCGTTGCCGCCGGGCGTGTTCATCACCAGCACGCCCGCCGCGGTGGCGGCATCCAGATCCACGTTGTCCACGCCTACCCCGGCGCGTCCGATCGCGCGCAGCCGCGGGGCCTTCTCCAGCACCGCCGGGGTGACCTGTACGGCGCTGCGGACAAGCAACGCGTCCGCTTCCGCCAGGTGTTGGGCGTATTCCTTGGGATTGGAAACGATAATATTCCAGCCGGGCTGGGACTTCAACAACTCGACCCCGGCCGGAGCCAGTGGCTCGGCGATCAGAATATTCATGGCGGTCCTATATGATTATGCTGTTACGGGTTGTGGTTTGACGGCCGCGCGCGCGTAGACTTGCTGCGCGGCGGCGACGCCGGTTCCATACTGCACGGAGTATCCGTTGGCGTTGAGAATGATTTCCAGGGCGGCGATGGTGGCGAACAGATCGGCGAAATCGAAGTAGCCCAGGTGCGCGAGCCGGAAGATCTGTCCCTTCATGGAGCCCTGGCCGTTGGCGATGATCGCGCCGAAACGGTTGCGGAATTCCTTCACGATCACGCCGGAATCCATGCCCTGGGGCGCCTTCACGGCCGTAACCGACGATCCCGGCGAACCCGGGGAGAAAAGCTGCAGGCCCAACTGCGTCACGGCGGCGCGCGTCGCCTCCGCCAGTAGTTGGGCGTTCTCGATCAGATGCGGCATGCCGAGCTGCTTGACGTAGCGCAACGCCTCGGCCAGCGCCAGGATCATGGCGGTGGCCGGAGTCCAACTCGATTCGCCCGCGTCGCCGCTCTTCTTTTCCTTCTTCAGGTTGAAGTAGTAGTGCGGCAGGGTGGCGGTTTCGGCCATTTTCCACGCCTTCGCGCTGACGGACATGAAGGCCAGGCCCGGCGGAATCATGAACGCCTTCTGCGATCCGCCGATGGTCACATCGAGGCCCCAGCCGTCGATATCGAGCGGCATGGTGCCCAAACCCGTGATGGCGTCCACCACGAAGATGGCGCCGGTCTTGGCGACCGCCTGCGCCATGGCGCGCACGTCGTGCATGGCGCCGGTGGAGGTCTCCGAAGCCTGCACGAACACGCCTTTGACCGCTGGTTCGGCGGCGAGAGCCGCCTCCACGCGTTCCGGAGTCACCACATCGCCATAGGGCGCGGCGAGCACGTTCGCTTCCAGGCCGTACGCCTTGGCAATCTCGGCCCACCGCTCGCCGAATTTCCCGGCGGAGCAGACGATCGCCTTGTCGCCGCGCGAGAACAGGTTGGACACGGAGGCGTCCATGGCCCCCGTTCCGGAAGCCGCGAACATCAACAAGTCGTTCGATGTTCCCATCACTTCCTTGAGGTCGGCCAGACACGAACGGTAGACGTTCCGGAATTCTTCCGTGCGATGGTGAATGTCCGCGGCCATCATGGCGTGCAGCGCAGGCGGGTAGAGTGGCGTTGGACCAGGCGTGAGCAGACGTTGCTTACGAATGTGCATAGGAAGCCTTTCGTCCTTTAGAATCTATTAGAATAACAGACAACATGTCCCTCATTGACAGGCTGCAGCAGGACATGACCGCGGCGATGAAGAGCAGAAGCGCGGCGCGTCTCAGCGCGCTGCGCATGATGAAGGCCGCGCTCATGAAGCAGAAGGTGGATTCGCCCAAGCCGCTCGACGAAGCGGCCGAGATGCAGGTGCTCAAAATGCTCGTCAAGCAGCGCACCGACTCCGCCGTCATGTTCCGCCAGGCGGGCCGCACGGAGCAGGCGGAGAAAGAGGAAGCAGAACGCACGCTGATCGAAAGCTATCTGCCGGCGGCCGCCAGCGAGGCGGAAATGGACGCGGCCATCGCGGAAGCCATGGCCGAAAGCGGGGCGGCCTCCGTCAAGCAGATGGGCGTCGTGATGAAGGCGGTTCAGGCTAAGCTGTTAGGGAAGACCGTGGACGGCAAAGCGCTGAGCGACAAAGTGAGGACGCGATTATCATGACGCCACCGGTACCAAAGAAGAAATTCCAGTCGTACGTCCCGGAAAACACCACCATGCGCGAGTTCACCTTGCGCGCGATTTTGCTGGGATTGGCGATGACCGTCGTTCTTGGCGCGGCCAACCTCTACCTCGGCTTGCGCGCCGGCATGACCATCGCGGCCACCTATCCTGCCGCCGTCATCGGCATGGCCATCCTGCGGCTGATGAAAGGATCGATTCTCGAAGAGAACATGGCTCGTACGATCGGCTCGATCGGCGAGTCGGTGGCGGCCGGCGCTGTGTTCACCATTCCGGCCTTCGTGCTCTCGGGCGTCTGGCCGGCATTCGATCTCGCCAACGGCTACTGGAAATCGGTGGCCCTGATGGCCGTCGGCGGCACGCTCGGCATCCTGTTCGTCACGCTGTTGCGGCGCGTGATGGTGGAAGACCCCGATCTTCCTTTCCCGGAGTCCGTGGCGGCAGCCGAAATTCATAAGGCCGGCCAGCAAGGCGCGAAAGCAGCCAAAATCCTCTTCGCCAACATGGGCATCGGGGCGGTGACTTTCTTCCTCGGCTCGATCAACGTCTTCGCCGCCAGCAAGGACTTCCTCGTGCGCGTCGGCGAGTTGGGACGGAGTGCCGTCAGGCTTACCCGCATGCCGGGAACGCCCTCGCTGCCGGCGGGGGCCATGACCACGTTCTCCGCTCCGGCCATCAGCCCCGCGTATCTCGGCGTTGGCTATATCATCGGCCCGCGGCTGGGCGCGTTGAACTTCGCGGGCGGCGTTTTCGCCTGGGGGCTCCTGGTGCCGCTGCTGTCGTTCTTTCTGGGGCCCCAACTGGCTCCCTACGTCAACGGAGAGAACGGATGGGCGGCCGTTGCCGGCTCCACCTGGTATAACGTCGTGCGGCCCATCGCGGTGGGCGGCATGATGGTTGGCGCCGCGTTCACGCTCTTCCGCATGCGTAAGAACCTGGGCATTGGCATGAAACGCGCGGTGGCCGATCTGAAGAAATCCGCGGCCGCCCATGAGGCCACCAGCCGGACCCAGCGCGACCTGAGCAGCAAGACGGTCTTCGCCGGGCTGGCGTTGGTTTTCGTCTGCATGATCGCGCTCTACTACTACTTTGCCGGCGTCATTGGCGCCGCCCTGGTGGCGGCCATCGTCATGATCGTGCTCGGCTTCTTCTTCGCGGCCGTTTCCGGGAACCTGGTCGGCATGATCGGCTCGTCCAATAACCCCGTCTCCGGCCTCACACTCTGTACCCTGGTGATCGCCGCGCTGCTCATGATTACCATGGGCCTCCACGGCAATGCGGGCATCGCCGCCGTGCTCGGCGTGGCGGCCGTGGTCTGCGTCTCTTCCGCGGTGGCGGGCGAGATGCTGCAAGACCTCAAGGCTGGACATATCCTCGGCGGCACGCCCTCGAAGATGCAGATCGGCGACCTGCTCGGCATCGCCGCCTCCAGCCTGGCGCTGTTCTTCCCGCTGATGTGGCTGCACCGCGCCTACACCTTCGGCACTCCCCAACTCCCCGCGCCGCAGGCCGGATTGATGGCCTCTCTGGCGCAGGGCATCGTGGGCGGCAACATGGCTTGGCCGCTGGTGGTAGTCGGCATCTTCATGGGTTTCGGGCTCATTCTGGTCGAGGTGCGCAGCCCCATGCTGTTCTCCGTTGGAATGTACCTGCCGCTCGAGACCACCTTCGCCATTTTCGTCGGCGGCATCTTCCGCTGGCTGACGGACAAGTACCGCGACAAGGGCGGTTTCAACGACGCGCAGAGGGCGCGCATCGAAAACGCCGGCATACTGACGGCCGCGGGCCTGATTGCGGGAGAAGCGCTCTGCGGACTAGTCGTCGCGGGCTTCCGCGCCGCGGAGAAGAGCAAGGGGCACGCCATCCTGCCGGATATGACTTGGGCCGGATCGGCCTGGCTTTCCATCGTGGTACTGATCGGGCTGGCGGTGCTGATGACACGTCTGCCTCTGGCAAATGCCGGCCGGCCCGACGAGCCCGCGCCGCCGACGGCGATCATGTAGACTGCAAGTGAGAGTATGCGCCCCGCCGATACGTCGCCCGAAGCCTGGAAGGTGTTTCTGGATATCCAAAGGCGCATGTCACCGTCGGAGAAACTGCAAAGGACCCTGGACTGGTCTGAGGTGACTCGCCGTTTCGTAGAGGGTGGGCTTCGGGAGCGCCATCCCAGCGCGGATGACCATGAGATTCTTCTACGATACGCCAGGCTGACGCTTGGTCCCGAACTGTTCCAACAGGCTTATGGCGACGTCCAATTCGACGATGAACCCGTTAGCCGGCACGCTTAAGTCGCTCGCTTCGGTGCTCGATAGCCTCGGAATCGCCTATGTCATAGGCGGGTCGATGGCTTCTTCCACTCGCGGGGTCGTCCGCATGACGTACGATATCGACATCGTCGCTGCGATTGCGCCGTTCCAAGTGGAGCGATTCGCACGCGAACTTGGCCCCGACTGGTATGCCGACCCGGACCAAATGCGCGCAGCCATCGTAGCGCGCCGCGCCTTCAACGTCATTCACATTTCGCTGGGGAATAAGGTGGACATCTTTCCCGCCACGGAAGACTTTCACCTCTGCCAGTTAGAGCGGGCGACTCGCGTTGCTCTTCGATTTTTCGACGACCCGACCCAATACCCCGTCGCCACCCCCGAAGACATCCTACTCGCGAAGCTCCAGTGGTACAAAGCCGGCGGGCGGGTTTCCGAACGGCAGTGGACAGACATCATGGGAATCCTCGCCACGAATCCGGCGCTCGACCTCGACTACGTCCGCTCATGGGCCGCGCGGCTACGCGTCGAGGATCTCCTCGCAAGAGCGCTGGCCGAGTCCGCGCACGAGTGACAGGTGGGGCAGACCATCGTTTTTTGTGGTCTGCCACTCTTGGGCTCCCACCCGCCTTTACTCCACCTTCAGCGCGTTGAGCGGGTCCATGCGCGTTACGCGCCGCGTCGCCAGCCACACTGCTGCCGCCGCTGCCGCTACCAGGCCCATCCCCGCAGCCGCGCATGTCCACGCGCTCACGGGCTGGGCATCGTCAATCAGGTGGTTCACGTAGCGTCCGAGTCCGGCGGCTGCGGCAACTCCGGCGATCGTCCCGAGCGCTACGGGTATCAGGCTTTGGCGCAACAACATCGCACGGACGTCGCCGAAGCGGGCGCCGATGGCGATGCGGACGCCAATCTCGTGGGTGCGCTGCGCGATGGAGTGCGAGGCCGCTCCATAGACGCCGGCCACAGCCAGCAGCAAGGCGAAGCCGGCGAAGAGTGTCACGGCAGTGGCGTAGAACCGGGGTGTCGCAAGCGCCTCGTCCCGCCGTTCTTCCATAGTCTTCACGTCGAACACGGGCACGCTACGGTCCACCTGGCCGATGGCGTCGCGGCCGGCGGCAAGATAGCGTCCGGCGTCGCCACGCACGTGCGCCACGAAAACCCCAAACATGGGCCGGCTTTGCGCAACCGGAGTGTAGAGTTGCGCGCTGAAACGGTTGGGCGCGAGCGCCGGCTTCCACCGGGTGTTCCGCACGACTCCCACGATTGTGGCCCACGGGTACGTGACCTCTCGTCCGGAATTGTCGCGCATACCTGTCAGCGCTACTCTCTTGCCGAGAAGCGACCCGCGCGCGCCAATCTGCCGCGCGGCGTCCTCGTTCACGACGGCGACCAATTCCGTACCTTGCCCGTCTGCGTCCGTGAAGCCCCGGTCTTCGATGACGGGCACCCCCAGCGTGCGGAAATACTCCGGCGTGACCGCAACCGAAGTGGCAGTCCTATCCTCGCCGGAATCCAGCTTGTACGACATGCCGAAGATCTCCGCCTGCGCCAGGGGAAGGCGCTCGACTGCCGCGGCCGATTCCACTCCGGGGATCGATCGCAGGCGGTCCAACGCGTCGCTATAGTATTGAGCGTCGCCGTGGTAACCGGCGCGCCGGGACGTGCCGTACAGCGACACCCTGAAGGTCGCCAGATTCCCCGCGCGGAACCCCAGGTCGGCACCCAGCAGGCGTACGAGGGCCTTGCCCGTGGTCAACGAACCGGCCACCAAGGTGAGCGTGAGCGCAGCCTGCAATGCGAGGATTACCGCGCCGGTTTTGCGGCCGCCGGACACGCGGGGCGATCCTGCGCGCGGGTCGCGCCGTGCGCGGGCCTCATGCGGCCGGAGGTCCAAGCGGGCAGGGCTCCGAAGACGGCGCCGGTCAGAACCGCCGCGCACGCCGCGAACGCCAGTACGCGCCAGTCCAGCACGTTGTAGCGTTGAACCAGCAACCCGGGCGGCTCGGCCACCGCCGCCAACCGCGCCACCCAATGCGCAATCCCGAGCCCGGCGGCCGCGGCTGTCAGGGTGAGCAGTACGCCTTCCGTGACCAACTGCTGGACCAAGCGCGCACGGCTGGCGCCCAACGCCGCCCTCATCGCCAACTTGTGGCGCCGCTCCCGCACGCGCGGCAGCAGGAGTTGCGCCACGTTGGCGCACGCGATGAGCAGAACGAACGCTACCACGGCCATGAGCGCCAGCGAAGCTTCCCGGACCCGCCCGGCAAGCTGTTCCTGAAGCGGGACGAGACGGGAGTTGGCCCGCGCCGTCTCCCTGGGCCATTTCCGGCGCCATTCGGCGTTATGGATCGCGTTTGCCTGCGCGAGGGTCATCCCGCGTTTCAAGCGCCCAACAATGTCCGGAGTACCCTTCATCTCGAACGGCAGCCGCGAAATGTCGAATACGGTTGGCGCCCACAAGGCGGTCTTGGCGGGGTAGTCGAACTCTCGCGCAGCCACCCCAATTACCGTGAGCGGCACGCCGCCCACCCGCACGGTTGCTCCGATGACTTTCGGATCACCCCCGAAGTGGCTCCTCCACAGCCCATCGCTCACGACCGCCACCTGATTGCGGCCAGGGGCGACTTCCTCGGATCGGAAAGACCGGCCGGCTGCCGGTTGGACTCCGAGCGCGCCGAAGAAGTTTGCGGAGACTTCAGCCACACGAACCCGAACAGCTTCGCCGCCGGTGTGCAGCGTCAGTTCGATCGGGCGATACGCGGTTTGCTCCGCCAGGTAACTCTCGGGCTGGTGTCCCCAGGATCGGGTGGCGGGATTCTCATCGAACACCAGCCGCCCCGGCTCGCGAAAAGGAAGCGGCCGGATGAGCACCGCATTCAGCACGCTGAAAATGCCGGTGGCCGCCCCAATGGCTAGCGTCAGCGAGACTAGCGCCGGAGCCGTGGGCAGCGGCCGAGACCGGTACACGCGCGCGGCATAGCGCGCGTCCTGCCATACCTCGCGCCCCCATTGCGCTGGCAGATAACGCGCCAGGTCCGTCAATGCGCGCACCCAAAACATCGCACGCCCGCGGCGGCCTTGCGCCTCATGGTATTCGTCCCGAAACGCGCGTTCGAGCGGTTCGCTGTATTCCTCGCGAAAGCCGGCGGGGAGCAGCTTCAGCAGTAAGCCGTAGATCCTGTGTGAATCGAGCAGATCCGCCTCATGCGGTTTCGGGCAGTCCGAGGCAGTCGTCCGCCAGACGGACCAATTGCCGCAGGCGAATGGCTTCAGCCTCGGCCACGCGCCGGCCCAAGGGTGTGATCCGGTAATAGCGCCGCCGTCCATCGTCGAGGTGCGGGTCCGGCCGATCTTCTGGAGGCGGCCAGCCGCGCGTCAACGGACACGCTTCTGGATCGCACGGTATTCACCGTGAGTCCGAAGGCGTATAGGGAGTTCCTGGCGCGCCTGGACGCCCCGCCGCAACCCAACGAGCGGCTCCGGAAGAGTCTACGCACCCCCGCGCCTTGGGATTGAGCGTGCCCATCTCGCCCCCCGAGCTGTTGGCGGACGATCATCTGACCGAGGCTTTCCAATGCGGGGAACCGTCGTTGGGCGACTGGCTGAAACGGCGGGCCCGGGCGAATCAGGTGGCCGGCGCATCCAGAACGTATGTGGCGTGTGAAAGCAAGGTGGTCGTTGGCTACTATGCCCTCGCTTCGGGCGCCGTCGCGCCAGCGGCGGTTCCAGGCAGGTTTCGGAGGAACATGCCGGACCCCATCCCGGTCGTCGTATTGGCCCGGCTGGCCGTGGATCTCAGTTGCCAGGGACGTGGATTGGGCCGGGGATTATTTCGCGATGCGGCGCGACGCGTCGCGCATGCGGCGGATGTGATCGGCATCCGGGGAATCGTCGTACACGCCATCTCCGAGGAGGCGCGGAGGTTTTATGCCGGGATCGGCTTCGATACCTGCCCGAGTGAAGCGATGAGCTTGGTGGTCACGCTAGCCGATTTGCGGGCTGCGCCGGCGGGGCAATAGGTCGCCTGTGGGGCTGGAACCTGGTCGCGATCGTCAATCGGACCGGCCGGGCTGTCGCCCGGCTGATGACGCCAGAAGGCGTCATCGCGGGCCAAAAGGCCCGACCCCACGCGAGAGCCGGGCCCCGTTCGCGCCATCATCGGCCAGTTTCATGGCGGCCGCCTGCG